>VOFD01001779.1_pt1 | contig 26556 bp, 31 predicted proteins | sample 5384101 | NCBI WGS metagenome assembly VOFD01 (sample SAMN12384723, study PRJNA508395) | human gut metagenome | isolation source: healthy gut C | host: Homo sapiens
CAAACTCTTTTGCAATCCATTATACCCATCAAGTCCAATGGAACGGGTAAGTCTCTCAATATCATTGGCAGCCATAATTTCTACAACGTAGAGGTTCGATTGGCAACCTACGCAAACAAGTACACTTCCGATGGAATAGTCGGAGAGTTTTATTCCATACCATCCGGGTTTACCGATATAAAAGTGTGGTTTATAAAATTGGGATGTTTACGTAGTATTCACTGTAGTACAAGGGCAATCTGTTTACTTTAAATACGATGGCAGTACCCAATGCGATATAATTAAAGATATTGGTTTCATAGACGAATCATACAAGGAGATAAAACCTATTGCACAATAGTGCAATCTGCGATCCAGTAATTTCATCATCTTGTGTAGCCATATCATACATTGAATCTCTAACTATCCAGTTCTCTGACAATAGTTCTATCACCCTAATGAATTGTCCGGGTCAAGTATGGATATTCTATGGTCAGTTTCGTATTTCATTTTTAGGTATGTAGCATCGTTTATGCAGCGTGATATAATTCAAGGAGAAATGTCCCCGATGACATACGTACAAGTGGAATGTATGATGTGGGGAATTCTACCACTATGCCATTCAATTACGGTGGATTACTTGTATTTAATACTAAGACTTTAACCATTCAAACGGGTGTTGATTTACAGGGAAAACAATTTGCATACGGGTAAGTTGGAATAATGGGCCTTGGTCCTCATGGAACAATTTTACATTCAATCAGCAAAGCATTTAATCAATTATTTTGGTCGGGAAGTTATATTCCCGACCAAAGTAACCAAATCATACCTCGACAGCATCTATTGCATCCTGGGGTAATTCAGTAATTAGTTCATTCTTTAATTCCAGTCTCGAGAAATCTGATGCAGATAGGATTGAAACTACCGGGTCATTGCTGTCAATATAGAGGTTCAAACGGTTATCTTCCGTTTTCTTATATTTCAATTTAACAAAAACTGACTCATGCTCTTTAGGCATTAAATAATGATAGCGAACTGAAATCTTATCATCGGCAACACCATACATAACTTGAACTACGATAAGTATGTTTTTTGGCAACATAAGTCGATTTACGGATTGTGGGATTGATAACAAAAAACGTGTTATCAAGTCCAATCCATGGAACGGAGTAATGGAACGGAAATCTCAATATCATTGGCAGCCATAATTTCTACAACGTAGGGGTTCGATTGGCAACCTACGCAAACAAAGTACCTTCCGATGGAATAGTCGGAGAGTTTTATTCCATACCATCCGGGTTTACCGATATAAAAGTGGTTTATAAGAATTGGGATGTTTACGTAGTATTCACTGTAGTACAAGGGCAATCTGTTTACTTTAAATACGATTGCAGTACCCAATGCGATATAATTAAAGATATTGGTTTCATAGACGAATCATACAAGGAGATAAAACCTATTGCACAATAGTGCAATCTGCCAGTCCGGTAATTTCATCATCTTGTGTAGCCATATCGTACATTGAATCTCTAACTATCAGTTCTCTGAATCAGTTCTCCCACATCGGTTTGCAGCTTCTCGTCCAAAAAAAAGTACATTTGGCTTAAAAATGGATAAAATAAAATACCGCTTAGTGTATAATCGAAAGAAGCAGCTAAACAAACAGGGAACGGCCTTAGTGCAAGTAGAAGCCTTGCTCAATCAGAGGAAAGTTTATTTCCGTACAAATTTGTATCTCAAGCCGGAACATTGGAATAGTCGCAATGCTCAGGTTGATAATCACCCACAGGCGAATGACCTGAACACAATGCTATTCGAGTTTATTTTACACTTGCAAGCCATTGAGCTATCCCTATGGAAGCGCAGCATTCCGGTTACCTTGTCATTGCTGAAGGATGCTATCAGAAAAGACAAGCCGGTCAATGTCACTTTCCCCGTATTTGCCAAAATCTATGTGCAGGAATCCGACCGTAAAAGAAGTACCAAAGAGAACCTGATGACAACGATAACCGTACTTCAGGAATTTCGCCCTGGACTGGACTTCAAGGATATCACTTATACTTTCCTCAAGGAGTTCGAAGCCTACCTGCGTGAAAAAGGCAATAGCGTGAATACGATAGCCAAGCACCTTCGCCAGCTGCGTACCTTGGTCAATGAAGCGATTAATCAGGGATATATCCATGCGGATGCTTATCCATTTCGCAAATACAAAATAAAACAGGAGAGGGGACGGCATGAGTTCCTTACTCCGGACGAACTGCGGAAGCTGGAGAACCTGAATGTAGAAGATAAGAAGCTCCGTCATGTGTTGGATGCGTTCCTGTTCTGTTGTTATGTTGGTCTTCGTTTTTCAGACTTCTGCCAGCTCACTGCATCCAATTTTATCAAGATAAACGGTAAAAAGTGGCTACACTTCAAGTCAATCAAGACCGGCGTAGAAATAAGGCTTCCGCTACATTTGCTTTTTGAGGGGAAAGCGCTGGCTATCTTAGACCGCTATAATATTGAAGATTTTTCCAATTTTGGGAGTAATTCCGAGGTGAACAAATGCCTTGTACAGATAGCTTCTTTAGCCCGGATAAAGAAGCACATAACCTATCATACAGCCCGTCATACTTGTGCGACCCTGCTTGTTCACCAAGGTGTTCCGATAACCACCGTCCAGAAGCTGTTAGGTCATACTTCCGTCAGAACTACGGAGGTGTATTCGAGGTTCTTTCTAATACGATTATTCGGGATTTGAAGGCTGTAAAAAGGAAGAAAAAAAACACCTGATTTTAGCCGTGTGGTAGAATGTGGGTAGATTTTATAGGTTCTACTGATATTCTACTGCCATAGTTTGGCAGCCCTTTCCTGGTAAGATATTCCCTACTCATAAATTTCTTGTTTACTTTCGCTGAAAAGTGATTGTAAATGAGTACATTTGTCATGTTTTATTGGTTAACGCCCATGAACGTGTCTTTAACAGGATGCGTTCGTGGGCGTTTTTGTCTAATTAAAAAGTTCGTAGATGAAAAAGAAACTGATTGTTTTGGCTGTTGTGGTGGCCGTGATTGTAGGTCTGCTGGCTTATTACCAGTATGTACCGTTTTGGGCAAGCATTGTGAGTACCGGTGCGTTTATTGCCGGCATTCTTCTCGGTTGGAATGCCAAGGGGTGGAGTGATAAACATGTAACGGGGATGAAGGTATGATGGAGGAACTGAAGTTTGAGCCATGAAAGCATTGCCGTGGCTATTAGTTGTATTGCTGGCAATCTTATCCGGATGTGCCACTCCTGAAAATGTTGACAGGAATGTACAGATAGACTATTTCAATGGTTTACATCAGATGCAGAACCGCATGGATTCATTGCTGTACAATATGAAGTTGATGCAGAAGGAGACAAACGAGAAGCTATCCAATTTGAAGCTGGAGAATAAAACCGTCTATCTTTCGGTTCCTGACAGTATAGGCAGGCAATATCCGACAAGTGTTAGTCAGACTACTGTTAACAAGGAGGAGAAAGAGCACAAGACTACTGATATGAGAACAGAGGCAACTTTGAAACAGCTCATTACTGAAATTGACGAATTGAGGCAGCAGTTTAATGCTGCCACTTTGAAAAAAAAAAGGTGGAGGAAGTTTTTGGTGGCAACTGCATAAGGTTGATGTGTATGCAATCCTATTGGTTGTATTGCTTTTGGTTTATCTTATATATAAGGTGAGAAAAAAAAGTCTATCTTTGTGACGTAGATGTTGTGCTTATCGTTTCAGATAAGTGTTGCCCCGACTGGAAAGTTGGGGCTTTTTACATTACAATCCACCAATGAAATGCTTTGTTTCTTCATGTACGGTTAAGGAAGAACCCTGAAGCGTATTTGTTGGTTGTGGATATATCGGCATGTCGAGCCTGATCACGGGCTACTACTATTCCTTCAGCATTTGCCAAATCTCGGATACCGGTATCCTTCAAGCTGTAAAACTGATAGTTGCTCGGCCATTTTAAAAATGCCCTTACCTTGTTGAAATATTCTCTGAAGATGCGTGAGTCTGCTTTACAGGCATTGGGCTTGAACTGTTTTCCGAATAGATAATAGTGTGTTGGATTATCGAATATCTCCAGTTCTATCATCATTTTAATTACTGTATCATTCAGACCTACCATACCATCGCGTCTGTTTTTACTGATGGTGGAAGATATGAATACTTTCTGTTCTTTTGATATTTATGTCACTCAAACGTATGTTGCTTAATTCGTCCGGACGGATAAATGTGTAATATTCCATCATGCAGGCCAGTAGAAAGCTCTTGTTCGTTTCTGTTAGGTATTCTTTTTAATCTTATTAAATCAGATGGTGTCAATTTTTCTCTTGTAGCCAGGTGCAAAACGCGGATAGCCAAGTACGGTAGTTATTCCTGGTTCTGGCCGTTGAGTCCCTATCCAGCAATATGTAATCTAAGAAGTCACTAATGTATGATTGGTCAAATTGGTATATATATATAATAGGAATGGCTTTGGTTGTATTGTACTCAAGTAACATATTCATTCTCGATTGATAATCATAGGCTGTTTTCTTTTTAGGGTATTGTTGCTTGTGAGTTTCTCAATATACCTTATATATAATGAGGTCACCTCTGAGAATTTGGAATATTGGCGTTCCGTTGATGCTTCTGCCCATGGGTTCCATCCATTCCGAAGACGGGTTGTTGTATTAGCGATGATTTCTGCAGCTCTTTTTTTGCGGTCTGAAATTTTTTCAATGGAGTCTAAGACTCGAACAGACGACCTTTGGGTTATGAGCCCAACGAGCTACCAACTGCTCCACTCCGCGATGTTTTGTGAGTGCAAAGGTACGGCTTTTATTTGAATTTGCAAATAAAAGCCGGATTATTTCATAAGAAATGCACTAATATACATAATTGGTTGATAAATAGGCTGATAAAATACAAATATTTTTATTTGCTAATTGGCTTTATTGTTAATAAAATGTGCTTTTTGTTTGTGATATATGCGGAAATGTCTTACTTTTTGCACAAATTATTAAGCAATGTGCAATTAGTCTATGGTCGTATCGAAGACAAAAGCTAAATTAGTGGATGTAGCCCGTCAGTTGTTTGCTAAAATGGGTGTTGAGAATACCACGATGAATGATATTGCCCTCGCTTCTAAAAAAAAAAGGTAGGAGAACGCTTTATACCTATTTTAAGAGCAAGGAAGATATTTATATGGCTGTTGTCGAATCGGAACTGGATATGCTTTCGGACATGATGAAGCGTGTGGCGGAGAAGAATATATCGCCGGATGAGAAGATGATTGAAATGATATACACGCGTCTGGATGCAGTGAAAGAGGTGGTATTCCGTAATGGGACGCTCCGGGCTAATTTCTTTCGCGACATTTGGCGGGTAGAGAAGCGTACGTAAGCGTTTTGATGCCAAGGAGATACTGCTGTTCAAAGATGTATTGCGCGAAGGAGTGGAGAAAGGCGTGTTCAGAATAGACGATATTGACATGACTGCCGAGTTGGTGCATTATTGCGTAAAAGGGATTGAAGTGCCCTATATCCGCGGCCATATCGGTGCAAAGTTGATGATGAAACCCGCGACAAATACGTTGTCAACCTCGTGTTTGGCGCATTGCATAGAACATAAAAAACATTTAATCAATAATTAAAAACAGTATGGGATTATTAGACGGAAAACAGCCATTGTAAACCGGCGCCGCTCGCGGCATTGGTAAGGCTATTGCTTTAAAGTTCGCTCAAGAAGGAGCTAATATAGCATTCACCGACCTGGTGATTGACGAAAATGCTGAAGCTACAGCTAAAGAAATCGAAACGTTGGGCGTAAAGGCCAAAGCGTATGCTTCCAATGCTGCCAGCTTTGAAGATACTGCCAAAGTGGTGGAGGCTATCCATGCAGACTTCGGTCGCATTGATATTCTGGTAAACAACGCCGGTATCACCCGTGACGGTCTGATGATGCGCATGACCGAACAGCAATGGGATATGGTTATCAACGTGAACTTGAAATCCCGGCAGCATTATCAATATGGCTTCTGTAGTAGGTGTTCACGGAAATGCAGGCCAGGCAAACTACTCTGCTTCTAAGGCCGGTATGATTGCATTGGCAAAGTCTATCGCACAAGAGTTGGGTTCTCGCGGCATCCGTGCCAACGCTATTGCTCCGGGCTTCATTATGACGGCTATGACGGATGCGCTGTCCGAAGAAGTAAAAAGCCGAATGGTGCAAGAAGATACCTTTGCGTCGTGGCGGTACTCCCGAAGACGTTGCCAATATTGCTACCTTCCTGGCTTCTGATATGTCTTCTTATGTATCAGGACAGGTAATTCAGGTAGACGGTGGTATGAACATGTAAAATAGTGATTGACGGTTAGCGGTTAGTGAGAATTGCCATCCGCTAACCTCAGTTTTTTTAATCACTAATCGCTAATCACTAATCGCTAAATAAATGACTGTCGTATACGAAGACAATCATATCATTATAGTCAACAAGACCGCTTCCGAGATAGTTCAGGGAGACAAGACGGGTGATACGCCGCTTTCGGAAACCGTAAAGCTGTATCTTAAGGAGAAATACCAAAAGCCCGGCAATGTCTTTATAGGTGTTACACACCGTTTGGACCGCCCCGTAAGCGGTCTTGTTGTTTTTGCCAAAACGAGTAAGGCACTTGCCCGTCTGAACGAGATGTTCAGGAACAGTGAGGTGAAGAAAACCTATTGGGCAGTGGTGAAGAACCGCCCTCGGGAGTCAGAGGGTGAGTTGGTGAACTATTTGGTACGTAATGAGAAGCAAAACAAGAGCTATGCCTACGATCAGGAAGTGCCGAACAGCAAGAAAGCGATTTTGCATTATCGGCTCATAGCCCGGTCGCAGAACTATTATCTGCTGGAAATAGACCTGAAAACGGGGCGGCATCATCAGATACGCTGTCAGTTGGCAAAAATGGGATGTCCCATTAAGGGAGATTTGAAGTACGGTTCTCCCCGTTCCAATCCCGACGGAAGCATTTGTCTGCATGCGCGCTTTGTGCGCTTTGTACATCCGGTATCCAAGAAACTGATAGAGGTGGAAGCCCCTGTCCCTGCCGGTAATCTATGGAATGGCTTTGAAATGGTTTGATAATCTGTTAATAACAAATTCAATGAAAAAGATTCTGATTCTTTCGGGACTGTCCCTGCTTGTTGCGCTTGCAGTTCGGGCACAGGATAAAGTGACCGAATATAATGTACGTCCTGCCGTTGCGGTGCGTACTCCGCTCCAGGGTGACAGTATCAATTTTACTGGGGAGAAGTTCACGGCCGACGCTTTGTTGAAAACCGATATCAGTCTTGACTTCGACGGGCGTCCTTACGAACGTATCACGGCGGATACCGCAGGATATGTACGGGTGGAGAAAGCCGATAAGGATAATCTGTTCTATCTGTTTGCCACCCATCTGCGTGCGGAACGCTTTATGAAAGGAAAGTTGAATATTTATTCTCCCGCGCGTTTCGAGGTGTTTGTGAATGGCGTTTCCAAACAGTCTAAAACAACTGCGGAAGATAGCTTGTCGCAGGTTGCTCCTTCGGTACTTAGTCTGCGTCTGGAGCCGGAAACGGATTATGAGATAGTCGTTAAATTGTTGTCGACGGCTGCCGATAAGGCTGTTCCCGTATTGAAGTGCGAGTTTGAGAAGGATAAGGAGTTTGCCGATATAGGTTATCGGCTCGCACCCGATTTGAAAAGACGTTTCGCATTGCACAATACGGCTTTCGGAAGTCGCGTGCGCTCGGTCAGCCTCTCTCCGAACGGCAAATATCTGCTTGCCTGCTATGCGGATAACTACTCGTTGAAGCGTTCAAGGACACGTTGTGAACTGACCGAACTGAAGACGGGCAGGGTGATACTGCCCGCTGCCGATGAGAAAATGCGTTGGATGCCCCGCAGCAATAAGCTTTATTATACCGTAACAGGCAGGCAACGGAATGATTTGGTTGTGTTCGACCCTGCTACCATGCGCGAGGAAGTGTTGCTGAAAGATGTTCCCGAGGGATATTTTGCATGGTCGCCTGCAGAAGACTATCTTATTTACTCTCCGGATGATAAGGGAGAAGCGGTAGGCGGTCCTTTGAAGCGGCTGCTGCATCCCGACGACCGGATTCCCGATGCGCGTTCCCGCAACTATCTCGTTAGGTACGACCCTGTCACCGGACTTTCCGAACGTCTCACTTACGGCAGCCATGCCGTTTATCTGAATGATATATCCTCTGACGGCAAGAAACTCTTGTGTTCCACCTCTAAATCGAATATCACTCAATGTCCTTTCTCGCTTACTTCCATCTTCGAGCTGGATTTGGCTACGTTGCAGGCAGATACGCTGGTGGCGTGGGACCCTTATGTAAACAGGGCGGCTTACTCTCCCAACGGCGGACAGCTTTTTGGTAATCGGCAGTCCGATGGCTTTTGACGGAATAGGGAAAAACTGCGGCGAGCATCCCATCGCCAATGATTTCGATACTCAGGCATTCATTGTGGACAAGGCCACGAAAAAGGCTAATCCCATCACGCGCGATTTCAATCCTGCCGTCGACTTCCTGCAGTGGAACTGTGTAGACGGCTGTATCTACTTCAATACAACGGACGAAGATTGCAGACATATCTATCGCTATGTGCCGAAGACGGAGAGTTTTGAAATGCTGCCGCTTCAGGAAGATGTGATTTCTTCCTTCGACCTGGCGGAGTACAATCCTGCGGTTGCCGCCTATGTCGGTGGTGGCAATGCCAGTGTGGGAGTTGCCTATACGTATGATGTGAAGAAGAAAACATCCGTTTTGCTTGCCAATCCGATGAAGTCCGTTTTGGACAAGATAGATATGGGCACAATGAAGAGTGGAACTTCACGGCGGAAGACGGTACGGAGATTAAGGGTATGATATGCCTGCCGCCGGCTTTCGACCCGAACAGGAAATATCCGCTTATCGTTTATTACTACGGCGGGACTACACCTACCACACGCGGCATCACTTCGCCTTATTGTGCGCAATTGTTTGTATCACGCGATTATGTGGTTTATGTTATCCAGCCCAGCGGGGCTATCGGTTACGGTCAGGAGTTTTCCGCCCGTCATGTCAATGCGTGGGGAGAACGCACTGCCGATGAAATCATCGAGGGCACGAAGAAGTTCTGCGCCGCGCATCCGTTTGTCAACGACAAGCGTATCGGTTGTATCGGAGCATCCTATGGCGGTTTTATGACGATGTACTTGCAGACCAAGACGGATTTGTTTGCCGCTGCCGTTTCGCATGCGGGTATCAGTAACGTGACCAGTTATTGGGGCGAGGGCTATTGGGGCTATTCCTATAACTCCGTTGCCGCTGCCGGGAGCTATCCGTGGAATAATCCCGATTTGTTTACCAAACACGGAGCATTGTTCAATGCGGATAAAATCAAGACCCCGTTGTTGCTGTTGCATGGTACGGTGGATACGAATGCCTATCGGCGAGAGTATTCAGTTGTACAATGCCTTGAAGATATTGGGTAAGCCGGTTGAGTTCATAACGGTGGATGGCGAGAATCATTTCATCAGTGATTATCCCAAGCGCGAGTTGTGGCACAACTCTATCATGGCATGGTTTGCACGTTGGCTGCAGGATAGTCCGGCATGGTGGAACGACCTTTACCCGGAAAGACATTGGTAGGATACTAAGATAAGAGGAAAAAGCTCCTCACCGCTTTATTACGACAAAAAGCCGTTTCCCGGAATAGACAAGGAGGAAACGGCTTTTTTGTTGTCAGTGTGCTTACTGTTATTCGGCACATGAAGTTGTGAAATGGATGCTCTTGGCCGTTTGCATCTGTGCTCAGGCCAAGAACGATCCGTCACAAACAAACATAAACAGGGCTGCTACTAATACTAGTTTTTTGTTTTTTACTTGTTTTTAATTAGGTTAATATATTTATTCGGTTTTGGTTTAGGTAGATTCTACTTTGATGTTGTGGAGTTAAACTTCACACAGTATATATATCAAATGACGTGCCAGAGTGAGGGCGGAAACGGTAAGTCATTGCAGATTAGCACGCTATTTTTACTGTGAAGGTGCGCAGGGGTGTGAAGATGTGTGGAAGCGGTGTGGAAAGTGTGGAATAGAGTGTGGAGTTTTTCCACAGTTATAACTCTATTCCATATAATTTAAGTTTGTTGTAAAGTGTCTTTCTGTCTATCCCCAGCAGTTGGGCGGCGCGGCTTTTGTTATATCCTGTCTGCTTCAGGGCTTCGATTATCTGCAGCTTTTCGGTCTCTTCGTTACGGAGAGGCATACCTGCTGCGGATGGAGCTACCGGACTCTTCAGTTCGCTAAGCTCGTTCAGGGTGATGAGTTTGTCTTGCGCCAAAAGGGTGGCACGCCGGACGATGTTCTTCATCTGGCGCAGGTTGCCCGGCCATTGATATTCCAATAAAGCTTTGGATGCCTTTTCGTCAAAGCCGATGAGGTGCTTGTCCAGTTCGCGGTTTGCCTGGTCCAGGAAGAAGTTTGCAAAGAGCAGGATATCCTCGCGGCGGTCTTTCAGTTGCGGCATACGCAGGGTAAACTCATTGATGCGGTGGTAGAGATCCTCGCGGAAAGTCCCTTTCTCGATGGCCTGTTCCAGATTCTCATTGGTGGCGGACACTAAGCGCACGTCTACCTGTATCTCCTTGTTGGAGCCGACAGGACGTATTTTACGTTCCTGCAGGGCGCGGAGCAATTGTATCTGCACCTCGTAGCTGAGATTGCCTATTTCATCTAAAAAGATAGTGCCGCCGTTGGCAGCAACGAACGCGCCCGTCTTGTCGGTCAGCGCACCGGTAAAGGAACCTTTACATGGCCGAAGAATTCGGAAGCCGCCAGCTCTTTGGGGATAGCTCCGCAGTCAATGGCTATGAACGGTTGTTTGGCGCGGCGGCTCAACTTATGGATGCGTTGCGCCACATACTCCTTGCCTGTTCCGCTGGCCCCGTTGATGAGGACGGACATGTTGGTGGGAGAAACCAGGTTCACATAATTATAAAGTTGCCTGGCGGCATCGCTTTCGCCTTCCAGGTAGTCGGATGAAGCGTTCTCTGCACCTTTCCGGCAGGGATTTCCATTGCTTTCGGAACGCATGGTCTGTTTGGACGAAACAGACGGTCTGTTTGGGTCGAACGCATGGTCTGTTTGGGTCGAACGGATGGTCTGTTCCGAAGCAACGGATGAGGACTTCAGGGCTTCATCCATTTTCTTCAATAACTCGTCGGGGTTTACGGGTTTTGCAATGTAGTCGCATGCGCCCAGTTTCATGGCTTGCACGGCAGACTGTATGTCGGCATAGCCCGTCATGATGATAAGAGGGATGTGCAGGGAATGTTCTCCCAGCCACTTCAGCAAATCTATGCCGTCGCGGTCGGGCAGGCGCAAGTCGGACAGTATCAGGTCCACCGTCCGGCTTCGATATGCTTCTGGGCACGGGCTATACTGCTTGCCGAACTGACTTGGAATCCTTTTTTGCCAAGCCATGTTTTCAATATCATGCCGTAAGTGATATCATCTTCTACGATTAATATGGATTTCATCCCTTCTGCTTTTTATCTCTTTTATGGCACAAAGGTAAATCGTTTTGTCCGATTTTAGTATATTTGCAGGCTTAAATTAAACAAAAAGACAGATGAAAAGAAATCTCATTGTATTATTAACCATACTGGTATGCGGCCTGACGGCCTGCAAACCGGGACAAAAGAAAGACGGAAATATGGAAAAAGAAACGAAGTTGAAGATTGAGACAAGTGCGGGTGACATCATCGTGAAACTGTATAACGAAACGCCGAAGCATCGCGATAACTTTATCAAGCTGGCCGAGGAAGGTACTTATGAAGGTACGCTGTTTCACCGTGTCATCAAGGACTTCATGATACAGGCGGGCGACCCCGAATCGAAGAATGCCCCGAAAGGCAAGATGCTGGGAGCGGGCGATGTGGGATACACTGTTCCTGCGGAGTTTGTCTACCCGAAATACTTCCATAAGAAAGGTGCGCTGTCTGCCGCCCGTCAGGGAGATAACGTAAACCCGAAGAAGGAATCGTCCGGTTGTCAGTTCTATATCGTGACCGGAAAGGTGTATAACGATTCTACGCTTCTCGGCATGGAACATCAGATGAACCAGGCACGCCTGAACAATGCTTTCAATGCTTTGGCGCAGAAGCACATGAAGGAAATCTATAAGATGCGTAAGGACGGTGACCAGGAAGGGCTGATGAATCTGCAGGACACGCTTATCGCGCAGGCTGAGGCTCAGGTGGCCGGCGAACCGGAGTTCCGTTTCACGCCGGAACAGGTAAAGGCATATACCACTGTAGGCGGCACACCGCATCTGGACGGCGAATATACTGTGTTCGGCGAAGTGATCGTTGAAGGCATGGATATAGTAGATAAGATACAACAGGTAAAAACGGATCGTAGCGACCGCCCGGAAGAGGATGTGAAGATTGAGAAGGTGACTGTGATTGACTGATAAACAGAATTGCGTCAAACCTTTGGGAAGAGAGTCTCGCCCTGTCACACAAGTATGAAGATAAATAAGCATTGTTTCCCCAACGGCCTGCGGCTGGTACACTACGAGGATACCAGCACGCAGATGGTGGCGCTGAACATCGTTTACGATGTCGGTGCGCGCGACGAGCATCCCGAGCATACCGGCTTTGCCCATTTGTTCGAGCATCTGATGTTCGGCGGTTCGGCGCATATTCCCGATTACGATACGCCTTTGCAGTTGGCGGGGGGAGAAAACAATGCCTGGACCAATAATGACATAACCAATTACTACCTCACCGTTCCGAAGCCGAACGTAGAGACAGCCTTTTGGCTGGAGTCCGACCGTATGCTGGAGCTGGCTTTCAGCGAGCAAAGCCTCGAAGTGCAACGCGGTGTAGTGATGGAAGAGTTCAAGCAACGCTGCCTTAACCAGCCGTATGGCGATGTGGGGCATCTGTTCCGGCCGCTGGCGTTCCGGGTGCATCCGTACCGCTGGCCTACTATCGGCAAGGAACTCTCGCACATAGAGCAAGCCACGCTGGACGAGGTGAAGAGTTTCTTCTACCGTTTCTATGCTCCGAACAATGCCGTGCTGGCAGTGACGGGAAACATTTCATGGGATGAAACCGTTAAGCTTACCGAGAAGTGGTTTGCTCCCATACCCCGGCGGGACGTTCCGGTGAGGCAATTGCCGCAGGAGCCGGAGCAAACGCAGGAACGCCGGCTGACGGTAGAAAGAAACGTGCCGCTGGACGCCTTGTTCATGGGCTATCACATGTGCAGTCGCGAGGGTGCGGATTATTACGCATTCGATATTCTGTCCGATATTCTCAGCAACGGACGTTCCAGCCGTTTGAACCGCCGCTTGGTACAGGAACAGAATATCTTTTCCGGTATCGACGCGGTAAGCCTGCGGCAGGTGTGTCGTTGGAGCAAGCGGAAGCTGCCGTCCGTAAAGAACTGGAAGAGTTGCAGCGGTCTCCGGTAGACGGGCAGGAGCTGGAGAAGGTTAAGAACAAGTTTGAATCTACCCAGATATTCGGCAATATCAACTATCTGAACGTAGCCACAAACCTTGCCTGGTTCGAGCTGACGGGAAAGGCGGAAGATATTGACCTTGAAGTAGAACGTTATCGTGCCGTTACTGCGGAGCAGTTGCATACTGTGGCGCAGACTTTCTGCGAAAAGCAATGCCGTAGTATTATATTATAAGAGTGATAAATGACAGTCAAAGCGGGGAGCGTTTTTTTCAAGTGGAAGGGCGCCGTTTGCAGTTCCCTGTTAAGGAAACTTCTGGTTTTTTGTTGAGGAACGTAAACAATGTAACGCTTTTGCATTATTTTCAGTACCGGTTTCAGTTACGGGCTGACGCCTATCGTGGGCAGTCTTACGGCAACCGCCGCTTTCGGAAGCTGGGTTGGCGTTGCGCTCAGTTTGGCGGCGAATGTGGTGGCATTACTGCTGACGCTTATTATGACTGTCGTCTATTCTGTGTGGATACATGGGACAACCCGAGGAACTGATTCCCTTGATAAAACCTTATTACCTGGTGTTGCTTGCATCGCTGGTTTTCGTCATGCTGTTCAACGGCTTCAAGCAGTTTACGGATGGAATTACAGATACGAAGACTGCCATGTGGATATTGCTGGTGGAAATACGCTGAACATCATAGGCAATTATTCCTGATCAACGGCAAACTCGGTTTCCCGGAATGGGGCTGCTGGGTGCAGGCATCAGCACGCTGGCCTCGCGCATCGCCATGGTGGTGGTTTTGCGTTGATTGTTTTCGTAGTCGCCGGTTTATCCGTATACCGATCGGGTTCTTCCGCTTGGGATGGGTCGAAACAGATGTTCAGGAAATTGAATGGACTTGGGTGGCCTGTTGGTTTTGCAGATGGGCATGGAGACGGCCTTCATTCAGTCTCAACGCACGATTATGGTCGGTTGGCTGGGAACTATTGCTTTGGCTTCACATCAGATTATGCTCACTATTTCTCAGTTCACCTTTATGATGTTTTATGGGATGGGGGCGGCGATTGCCGTTCGCGTCAGTAACTTCAAGGGGCAGAACGATATGGTGAATGTCCGCCGTTCGCATATGCGGCTATCATCTCATCTTGTGGCGGTGGTGCTTCTGAGTATCGTGTTTCTGTTGCGCAATCAGGTCGGGGGCTGGTTTACGGATAGCGTGGAGGTTTCTGCCATGGTATCTTCTTTGTTCCTTCCATTCCTGGTTTATCAGTTTGGTGACGGACTGCAAATCAGCTTTGCCAATGCCCTGCGTGGTATTGCAGACGTAAAACCGATGATGTACTATTTACATGCTGCGCGTGTTGAGAGAAGACGAACGACAGCATGGTCTCTACCCGGGAGATAGAAAATATTATCGCTACCCGGCAGGATTCGTTTGTGACAAACCAGCGCGTACAGCAGCGCATCATTACGCATCGCGACACGGTGGTTACCAAGCCCAGGAAGAAAGGATTCTTCCGCCGTTTGGGAGAGGTGTTCGTGCCGCCTAAGAAAGATACCGCCATTCAGATGCCACGGATACGGTGATTAACGTGTATAATCCGGTGGATTCCCTGCAGGAAAAGCTGCGTGCCGTGGCACAACAGCAGAAAGAACACATTGCGATTGTACAGCGCCGCAGGCGTACCTTTGCAACGCATGGACCGGATGCTGACCGCCCGTATCGACAGTCTGCTGAAAGGCTACGAACAAGAAACCCTGCAGCGTGCCCGCGAGGAGGCGGAGTACCAGCAGTCCGTACGCCATCACTCCATTAAGACAATCAGCGGCATTGCCGTCGGTGCGGTGCTGCTTTCCGTCTTTTTCCTGATAATCATAGGGCGCGACATTACGCGCAGCAACCGCTATCGCCGCGAACTGGAAGAAGCCCGCCGCCGTGCCGAGGACCTGCTGGCCACGCGTGAGAAGATGATGCTTGCCATCACCCACGACTTTAAGGCGCCGCTTGGCTCCATCATGGGCTATGCCGACCTGCTCTCCCGTCTGACGGTGGACGAACGGCAACGCTTCTACCTGGATAATATGAAAACCTCATCGGAACATCTGCTGAAGCTGGTGGTCGATTTGCTCGATTTCCACAGGCTCGACCTTCATAAGGCGGAGATAAACCGGGTCACCTTCCATCCCGCCCGCTTGCTGGAAGAGATTCATGTCAGTTTTGAACCGCTGACTTCTGCCAAAAGCCTGGAGTTGCATTGCGATATTGCTCCCGAACTGGAGAGTACTTACATCTGCGACCCGCTCCGTCTCCGCCAGATTATCAACAACCTGCTGTCCAATGCAGTGAAGTTTACGGACGAGGGGAGCATAACGATGACGGCGCGTTACGAGGAACGCCGGCTGGTGGTGGCCATTGCCGATACGGGCAAAGGTATGGAACCGGCGGACAGGGAGCGGATTTTCCAGGAGTTTACCCGCCTTCCCGGTGCGCAGGGCAAAGAGGGCTTCGGACTCGGTTTGTCTATTGTGCGCATGCTTGTGCAGTTGCTGGAAGGAACGATTGACGTGGACAGTGTGCCGAGCAAGGGAAGTACATTTACGCTGCGTGTTCCCTTGTTCCCCGTACAGGTATCGGAGGATACCGGCGAGAAATATCAGGAGACGGAAACCGGAACTTCTTCCGCTCTTTCAGAGAGCATGCCCGCTTCTTCACAACCTTCGCTCCGTGTGCTGCTGATTGACGACGACCGCATTCAGCTTACGCTTACCGCAGCCATGCTCCAGCATAGCGGCATCGCTTCGGTATCGTGCATGCAATTGGACGAATTGCTGGATGCCCTGCGTTCCGATACCTTTGATGTGTTGCTCACCGATGTACAGATGCCTGCCATCAACGGTTTCGACCTGTTGAAACTGTTGCGTGTGTCGAACCTGCCCCAAGCGCAGGCCATTCCCGTGATAGCCGTTACCGCCCGTAGTGATATGAAGCCGGAAGAGTTCAAGGAATATGGCTTTGCCGGCTGCCTGCACAAACCGTTTACGGTGGCGGAACTGTTCCGGGAACTGAATGCGGAAGGTATCGGACAAACATCTGCCATGCGGAGCGAAGTAGCAGCAGCGGAGACGGTTGAGGCTTCATCGCCGGATGCTCCTTATGACTTCTCGGCACTCACCGCTTTCTCCGGTGACGACCCGGAGGCGGCAAAGTCCATTATGGAGAGCTTCGTTACCGAAACCCGCCTCAATGCCGAACGTTTGCAAAAGGCGGCGGATGCGGCGGATATGGACGAGGTGGCGGCCGTTTCGCACAAGATGATTCCTCTCTTTACGCTGATTGGCGCTACGGAACTGGTGGCGGAGCTTAAAATACTGGAAGCGCTTGCGCGGTACTCCTTTTACAGCCGGGCAGAGGCAGCGGGCACTGCGTTCGCTTGCTCTTATCGAGGACATTATCCGCTTGCAGGCACGGGCGGATTAGAATAAGCAATTACGGTATAAGTGGTCGTAAACACCGGCGCAACATAGTATTTTTCTTTTATTAGGAACTTTATCTCAAAATTAATTGTTTACTTTGTACGAATTAATCGATGACAGCTTGACGTTCCAATGAGAAGAAAATGGTTAAGAGGGGCACTTTGGGTGCTTCTTACTCCTATTATCCTATTTGTAATATTGATGATATTGCTTTACGTGCCGCCCGTACAGAATTTTATACGGAAGCAGGCCACGGCAATAGCATCGGATGCTACGGGCATGAATATCTCCGTAGAGCGGATAGACCTTCGTTTTCCGTTGAACCTGCTTGTGCGCGGTGTTCAGGTAGTGCAGCCGGGAAGCGATACTATTGATATCTAACACCCCGATACCTTGCTGAACCTCGGAAGCCTGAACATCCGCGTACAGGCATGGCCCTTATTGAAAGGAAGGGGAGAGGTGGATGACATCACTTTGCAACGGGTGGCCGTAAACTCTTCCGGCCTGCTGGAAGCGCATGCGCAACCTGAATAAAGAGGATGCCGTACTGAACCGGGTGGAACTGAGCGATACCCACGTGCAGGTGATGCTTGCCGACACTACCGAAACTCCGGAGGATACCACCGAAACCGCCTTGAACTGGCGCGTAGCATTGCATAGCCTGAAACTGAAGAATGTGTCGGTGGATTTGCAGATGCCGCTCGACTCCATGTCGCTGGCAGCCACTATCGGGGATGCAAGCATAGAGGATGCCGAAGCCGACCTCAAGCGGCAGTTCTATGGCTGGCGTAAGTTTGCCCTTACGGGGACTTCCGTGAATTATGATACGGGCACAGCCGTTCCTGCCGAGGGCTTTGACGCTTCGCACATCGCATTGCGCGATATCCGTATCGGCATAGATTCGGTGATGACCTGCGGCCGCGACATGAATGCCGTTATCCGAGAGTTCTCCATGTACGACCGTTCTGGGCTGACGGTGACTTCCCTGACCGGACGCCTGTTCCCTATTTGCAGCTCAAGACCCCGCACAGCGAGATGAACCTCAAAAAACATAAGTTTCAATGACTTCACCGCTACGTTTCGGAAGTACGCCGGCACGGGGGCATCAACGGACGGACCGCCGTTCACAGTTGCGTGTGGACTCGTTGCAGCTCGATACGGTTTTTCTTTGCCGTGAAGCAGGATACTTCCCGGATGATGCTGCAAAGCGGGGTGATTAACGGACGAAAAGAATCCGCAGTTCGTATTCGCAGTACGCTGACGGTGAGATTCGCAGTGAAGATGCCGAACTGACCGTGAGTATGTGAGGACGGAAAGGACAGACAGGAGTGCTGTTCGGCGTCAATACTTGCCCGCTGACGGAGGGACATGGCAAAGGCAACGGAGTATTGCTTAATCTGACGCCTGCCGAACCCTACGGACCGTTGGAGAAAACCCAAGGATGCACGGAGATATCACGCGCTGGACAGCGTATCGGTATATGCCCGTCAGGCAGGGGCCCGCTACTGGTTTGACGATCCCATTACGGAGGACCAACTGATATTTGACAAGTTTGCCATTTATACCACCAGCAAGAATCCGTTTACCATTAACGGCAAGGTGGACTTCCGCAATTTGGAACGTCTCATTGGCGGACTTGAAGTTGCTGGCGGAGGAACTATACGCTGCGCTGGATGCGCCGCGCACCCGCGAAAAGTCTTATCTACGGCAAGATATTTGTCGATTTGAACGCTTTACGGTACGAGGGCCTTTGGATGCCCTGACCATGCGCGGTAACATGAACCCAGCTGGGCACATACGGATGTTACCTATGTACTGACGGACTCACCGTTGACGGTGGAAGACCGTCTTGAGGGTTTAGTAACCTTTACTTCTTTTGCCGATACGGCTTCGGTGGGCACTGATGAGGCTCCCGCCATGTCTTTGGGCGGTATGGATATGATTATGTCCGTACATATCGACAATGCCGTGCGCCTGCGCGCCGATTTAAGTCCCGACCGCAGTAAATTCATTGAATTGGAAGCGCGGCGGAGATTTGAACATGCAGTATACCCGCAAGGCGATATAAGCCTTACCGGACGTTATACGCTTTCGGGCGGAATTATGAAGTATTCGCTTCCTATCATTCCGTTGAAGAATTCCAGATTAACAACGGCAGTTATTGGACTGGCGAGGCGACCCACGATGAACCCGACGCTTATGTGGACTAGCCGACGGTGATGACGGTGGTTCGCGCGTGGTGAATTTCGATGTGTCCATAGCTATAAAAGAATCGCCTGACGCCCCCGAACTTATTTTTCGATATAACGGCGCCGTGGATGATGCCACCATTGAGAATGAGTTGCAGGCTATGGGGAGCCGAGGAGCGCAGCAAACAGGCCATTGCCATGCTGGCGACCGGTGTTTATATATGAACAGTGGTGTCAAAGGCGGCGGATTGTCTATGGGCAGTGCTTGAACAGTGTGTTATCCAAAGTCAGATCAACTCATTGGCAGGCTCGGCTTTCCAAAGCATCAACGCAAGTTTCACTATGGGTATGGAAGACCGTACGTCAGCCGAAAACGGGTGACAAAGCAGACGGATTATAGCTTCCGCTATTCGCAGCGTCTTTTTCAACGACCGTGTGCAGATTGTCATCGGCGGTAAGGTGACAACCGGTGCCAATGCCACGAATGATGCGGAATCGTTTATCGACAATATTTCGCTTGAGTATCGCTATGACAAGAACTACGAGTGTGTGCTCGACGGGGAAATAACGGAAACCGGAGTCGGCCTTGTGCTTCGTCGCAAAATGGACCGCCTGGGAACTTTTTTATCTTCAGGAGGAAAAAGAAGAAGCAAACTGTAGAATGATATGAAACGACTGATAGTATATATGGCGGGCATACTGTTGCTGGCAGGATGTTCCACAAACAAAGCATTTTGCCGGAAGGTGAAATTCTGTATACGGGACAAAAAAGATGATTGTCGAGAACCGCAGTACCACTCCGGTAGGCGAGACTGCCATGGAAGAGGTAGAAGCGGCGCTTGCCACTGCTCCGAACAATTCTTTGCTGGGTAGTTCCACTATTCGCATACCTTTTCCTATGGGGTTATGGATTTACAATGGCTTTGTGAAATATGAGAAAGGCTTTGGCAGGTGGATATTCAACCGCTTTGCGGCAAAGCCCGTACTGATGTCTACTGTCAATCCCGATATCCGGCAGAAGGCGGCCGCCAATTTATTGCGCGATTACGGCTACTTTAACGGAACGGTCAGTTATAAAACGTTCATCGATCCGAAAGGATTCTTTGAAAGCAAAGCTGCAATATACGGTGGATATGCGCAACCCTTATTTTATCGATACGGTCTATTATCACGGTTTCAGTGAGCGTACCTTGCGCATTATGAATATGAGCCGGCGCCGTTCGCTTATCAGTCCGGGAGAACAGTTCAACGTGACCGACCTCGACGGAGAACGTACCCGTATCAGTACTTTGCTGCGCAATGTAGGGTGCTATTATTTCCGTCCCGATTATCTGACTTATCAGGCGGATACGACCTTAGTGCCCGGCGGACATGTTGCCATGCGCATGGTTCCTGCTCCCGGCATGCCTTCCGTTGCCGAGAAACCGTTTTATGTAGGCAAAGAAAGCTTTTTTATCTGTATGGCAAGCAGGGACAGACCCCTAATGACAGTATCGACTACAAAGGCCTGCGCATCTATTATCACGACAAGCTGCGGGTACATCCCAATATGATTTACAGATGGCTGAACTATCAGGCGTATCGTCAGAAACGTCAGGTGCAGGACAGTACGGGGATTTCCGCAGACGCTCCATGCAGCGCCTTTACAGCCTTTATCGCCAGACCCGCGTGCAGGAGCGCTTGAACAATGTAGGCATCTTCCGTTATCTTGAGATGCAGTATACCCGCGTGATACGACATTCGTGTGCGATACGCTGGATGTGAATATTCATGCGGCACTCGATAAAGCCTTATTATTATAAACTGCTGGCGTTTGGCGGAAACGCTACATACGATTTCCAGCCGAAGCGTACGAGCAAGCATAGTTTTTACACCGTTCAAACCACGTTCAACGTACTTCGCGACCCTACGGAAGCCTTGCATGTGAGTTTGCAGGCGGAGAATCCTGCACTCTACGTCAGCCTGCGCGACCAGTTTATTCCGGTCTTTGAGTATATGTACACCTACGACAACGCATCTTTGCCGGGTGTGCGCAATCCTATCTGGTGGCAGACGACAGTGAGCTCGGCTGGTAACCTTACTTCGTGCATTTATCGTATTTTCGGAAAGTCGTTCAAGGAGGAAGGACAAAAAGCTGCTGGGTGTTCCTTTTGCACAGTTCCTGAAGCGTAAACAGCGAATTCCGCTATCATTATAAGATAGACAAGAACCAGATGATTGCCTCGCGCATTGCCGGTGGCGTGATATGGTCGTACGGAAATGCGCTGGCGGCTCCTTATACCGAACAGTTCTATATTGGTGGCGCCAACAGTGTGCGTGCTTTTTTCTGCACGTAGCATAGGTCCGGGCAGCTATGTCCGGATAAGAAAATAAGTATTCTTTCATCAATCATGTGGGTGATATACGTATGGAAGCTAATGTTGAATACCGCTTCCGCATTATCGGAGATTTGCATGGAGCTGTATTTTTGGATGCCGGTAATGATGGCTGATGCGTAAGGATGAGTCCCGTCCAGGCGGCGAGTTCACTTGCTCTTAAAGAAACTTTGCCAGACACAGATAGCTTTTGGGTACGGGAGCCATTCAAAGTTATGATATGGACTTTCTGGTTTTCCGTCTGGATTGTGGAGGGGTTGCACGACTCGTATGATACCGGTAAAAGTCGGGATACTATACGCTCCCAAGTTCGCGACAGTCTGCCTTGCATTTTGCTATCGGTTATCCGTTCTAAGCAAACTGTGGGTTTGGGGCCGACAATAGCGAAAAGAATTGCGGCTATCAAGCAAACCAAAAGTAGAAGCATTATCGCCATTGAGGCGGAGTTTTTGCAGCGATTATGGAAAAGCAACGGACTGAAATCTTCCTTTTCTGATATAAATTTTACTACTTTTGTGCCTGTTATCAACCATGACACTAACCTTTTTTAAATAATAACTAAGTATGAAACCAACTTTATTCTTATTGGCAGCCAGTAGAAGGACTGAAAGTAGAATTTAATGCAACCCCTCTGTTCGAAGACGTCTCTTACGTAATCAACAAAAAAGACCGCATCGCCCTGGTGGGCAAGAATGGTGCGGGTAAGTCTACCATGCTCAAGATATTGGCCGGACTACAGCAGCCCACTTCCGGCGTCGTTGCCATTCCCCGCGAATGTACTATCGGTTACCTGCCACAGGTGATGATTCTCAGTGATAAGCGTACCGTGATGCAAGAGGCGGAACTGGCTTTCGAACACATCTTCGAAATGCAAGCAGAAATCGAACATGTCATATTCCACAATGTAAATCTCACCATAAACCGTGGTGAGAAGGTGGCTTTTTTGTAGGTAAGAATGGAGAGGGTAAATCTACACTTTGGTAAAGTGTATCATGGACGAGATTACGGATTATACCGGAAAACTTACCTTTGGGACACAATGTGCAGATTGGCTATTTTGCTCAGAATCAGGCGCAGTTGCTGGATGAAAATCTTACGGTCTTTCGATACCATCGACCGTGTGGCAAAAGGGGATATCCGGCTGAAGATACGTGATATATTGGGAGCATTCATGTTTGGTGGCGAGGCTTCGGACAAAAGGTGAAAGTGCTTTCCGGCGGGGAGCGTAGCCGTCTGGCGATGATCAAGTTGTTGCTGGAACCGGTGAACTTCCTGATTCTTGACGAACCGACGAACCATCTCGACATGCGTTCGAAAGATGTGTTGAAGGAAGCCATCCGCGATTTTGACGGTACGGTGATAATTGTCAGCCACGACCGTGATTTTTTGGATGGACTTGCGACTAAAGTATATGAGTTCGGTGGCGGACTGGTGAAAAGAAGCACCTCGGAGGTATCTACGATTTCCTGCAGAAGAAGCAGATAGAGAGCCTGAATGATTTGCAGAAATCGCCGCTTTTGTCTTCCTCACCGTCTGCGGAAAAAACGGTTGCCGGCGGCAATGCCGGGGCAACGGTTGCACAGCCTTCCGCTGCAAAACTTTCTTATGAGGAACAGAAAGAACTCAATAAACGCTTAAGAAGCTGGAACGCCGTGTAGCGGATTGTGAAGCAGAGATAGAGCAGACGGAAGCGGCCATTTCCATTCTCGAAGCTAAAATGGCTACGCCGGAGGGCGCTTCGGATATGGCGCTCTACGAACAGCATCAGAAACTGAAAGCCCAACTGGACAGTGTGATGGAAGAGTGGGATGCAGTTTCCTGCGAGTTGGAAGAGGCAAGGAAATAATAACATTTATTTTATATAAGTATGAGAGTATTTCATTTTTTACCCATTGCAGCATTCTGTCTGATGACAGGCGCTTGCAGCACCGGCAAGAAGCAGGCTGAGCTCACAGCCGGTATTCAGTTTGCCAACCTCGACACAACGGCCTTGCCCGGAACGGATTTCTACCAATACGCTTGCGGCGGTTGGATGAAGAACAATCCCATTCCTGCCGAGTATTCACAGTATGGTTCTTTTACCATCCTTGCGGAAAATAACCGTAAGCAGATTCAGGGACTCATCGAGGAGCTGGCTGCCACGCAGCACGAAGCCGGCAGCGTAGCTCAGAAAGTTGGTGATTTGTATAAAATCGTAATGGACAGCGTGAAGCTGAACAAAGACGGTGTGGCTCCCATTAAAGCAGAACTTGACCGCCTCGGTGCATTGAAGGATCGGAAAGAGGTTTATGCATTACTGGGCGAGATGCAGAAGAAAGGAATTGTGGCTTACAATGTCTTGTACGTAGGCGCTGATGAAATGAACAGCAGCATGAATGCCGTACAGTCTTATCAGGCCGGCTTGAGCATGGGCGAGCGCGAATATTATTTGGAGAACGATGAGGCTACTGCCAAGATACGCAATGCTTTTCGTGCACATGTACAGAAGATGTATCAATTGGCAGGGTTTGATGAGGCTGCTGCCAAGAAAGGCGTAGAAGTGGTTATGGACGTAGAAACCCGTCTTGCCAAAGCTTTCCGTTCGCGTACGGAGTTGCGTAATCCGCATGCCAATTACAACAAGATGAGTTTGGAAGAACTGAAGAAGAATTATCCTACTTTTGATTGGGATGCTTATCTGTCAGCTTTGGATTTAAAAGATGTGCAAGAAGTTATCGTAGGTCAGCCCGCTTCTCTGAAGGCTGCTGCAGAAATTCTGGATACTCTTCCTCTTGAGCAACAAGGTCTCTATTTGCAATGGAAACTGATTGATGCTGCCGCAGGTACTCTGAATGATGCTATGGCCGAACAGAACTTCGATTTCTATCAACGTACCATGAGCGGTACGCAGGAAATGCAACCTCGTTGGAAGAGAGCGGTCAGCACTGTAAGTTCTGCTTTGGGTGAAGCGGTAGGCCAGATGTATGTAGAGAAATATTTCCCGGCCGCAGCCAAAGAACGTATGGTGACTTTGGTGAAGAACCTGCAGGAAAAGCTTGGGTGAACGCATCAAAAATCTCGCTTTGATGGGCGATTCTACCAAAGTGAAAGCGTTGGAGAAACTGGCTACCTTCCATGTAAAAATCGGTTATCCTGATAAATGGAAAGATTATTCTACATTGGAAATCAAGGATGATTCATATTGGGCGAATATGGAGCGTGCCAACGAATGGAGCCATGCAGAGATGGTGGCTAAAGCCGGCAAGCCGGTAGATAAAGACGAATGGCTGATGACTCCGCAAACCGTAAACGCTTATTATAATCCTACAACGAATGAAATCTGCTTCCCAGCCGGTATTTTGCAATATCCGTTCTTTGACATGAATGCGGACGATGCCTTCAACTATGGTGCTATCGGAGTGGTAATCGGTCATGAAATGACGCACGGCTTTGACGACCAGGGACGCCAATACGATAAGGACGGTAATTTAAAAGACTGGTGGACTGAGGAAGATGCCAAACGTTTCAAGACAGTTTATCGAATCTTTAGGTTTCCCTTGCAAAGCGGTGGAGGATCTTACTACTTATCCCTCTATCCTGGGTGGACGTGTGAAGACCCTGCATCCGAAAGTGTTCGGTGGTATTTTATGCCGTCGTGGTTTGGAACAAGATATGCAACAGATAGAAAAATATGAAATACCCGAAATAGATTTGGTCATCGTTGACCTGTATCCGTTTGAGGCAACTGTGGCTTCGGGGGCCGAAGAACAAGCTATCATCGAAAAAATTGATATAGGTGGTATTTCTTTGATTCGTGCTGCTGCTAAGAACTTTAATGATGTGGTGATTATCGCTAGTCAGGCACAATATAAGCCGTTCCTTGATATGCTGCTGGAACATGGCGCTACTTCTTCACTCGAAGAACGTCGCTGGTTGGCAAAAGAAGCGTTTGCCGTTTCTTCTCATTATGATTCTGCTATCTTTAACTATTTTGATGGTGGTGAAGGTTCGGCTTTCCGTTGCGCGGTGGAAGAACAAAAACAACTCCGTTATGGTGAAAATCCTCATCAGAAAGGTTATTTCTATGGAAATCTGGATGCGATGTTCGACCAGATTCATGGAAAAGAAATTTCCTATAACAATTTGTTGGATATCAATGCGGCCGTTGATTTGATTGATGAATTTGATGAGGTGACATTTGCCATTCTGAAGCATAATAATGCCTGTGGATTAGCTTCGCGCCCTACTGTGCTGGAAGCATGGAAAGATGCGTTGGCAGGCGATCCGGTGTCGGCTTTCGGAGGTGTGTTGGTTACTAATGCCGTGATTGATAAAGAAACAGCGGAAGAAATCAATAAACTGTTCTTTGAGGTAATTATTGCTCCGGATTACGATGTAGATGCACTCGAGATTCTGGGACAGAAAAAGAACCGTATTATTTTGGTTCGTAAAGAAGCTAAATTGCCGAAGAAACAATTCCGTTCTTTATTGAATGGGGTTTTGGTTCAGGAAAGAGACCTGGACGTGGAAACTCCTGCCGACTTGAAGCAGGTTACTGAAAAAGCTCCTACGGCGACTGAAATAGAAGATATGTTATTTGCAAATAAGATTGTGAAGAATAGTAAAAGTAATGCTATTGTACTGGCCAAGAACAAACAACTGCTGGCTAGCGGTGTAGGTCAGACTTCACGTGTGGATGCATTGAAACAAGCCATTGAAAAAGCAAAATCATTTGAGTTTGATTTGAATGGCGCAGTGATGGCCAGTGATGCTTTCTTCCCTTTCCCCGATTGTGTAGAGATAGCGGATAAGGAGGGTGTGAAAGCTGTTATCCAGCCGGGAGGCTCTGTAAAAGACGAGTTGACTTTCCAATACTGCAATGAACATGGCGTAGCTATGGTCGTTACAGGGATTCGTCACTTTAAACACTAAGATCATTGCAATTTACCATTTGCGGCTACAATCGGACTGTTTATACAGCATTGTTCAGGTAAATGGTAAATTGCAAATGTCAATTGTAAATTGCTAAATTGTAAATGAATTTATGGGATTATTCTC
>VOFD01000386.1_pt1:0-25000 | contig 26548 bp, 24 predicted proteins | sample 5384101 | NCBI WGS metagenome assembly VOFD01 (sample SAMN12384723, study PRJNA508395) | human gut metagenome | isolation source: healthy gut C | host: Homo sapiens
CGTGACGGACGTGTGATATTGCTTATCCATAAGTACCTTACGGCAGGAGTCATGGTTAAACGTGGCTATGAGGAAAGTGTGGAAGGTGTTCCCCAAGGCGGTCCTTTAAGTCCTTTGTTGGCAAACATCATGCTTAACGAACTCGACAAGGAGCTTGCCCGCAGGAGGCACAAGTTCGTCCGCTATGCTGACGACTGCATGATACTCTGCCGTAGCAAGCGTGCGGCGGAACGCGTTCGTGAGAGTATCGCCACTTTTATTGAATCACGTCTTCACCTTAAAGTGAACCGTGACAAGACAGACGTGTCATACGTGGGCAGGGTGAAGTACTTAGGTTACTCCTTCTATATGATGAACGGGAAGTGTCGTCTGCGTCTGCATCCCAAATCGGTTGCCAAGATGAAAGCGAAACTGAAAGAGCTGACATCAAGAAGTAACGGTTGGGGGTATGCAAGACTGAAAGACAAGTTGAACCAATTCATCAAAGGCTGGATGAACTACTTTAAATTGGCAGATATGCGGAGCATCCTCCAAACGACAGATGAGTGGCTTCGCCGTAGAATACGGAGTTATGTATGGAAGAGTTGGAAGAAGGTTGGTACAAGGTTTAAGAATCTCATGAGATGTGGCATAGACAGGTGGCGGGCTTGGCAATGGGCTAATACCCGTGGAGGGTATTGGAACACGGCTGGAAGTCCGATATTATGCCGAGCCATGAACAATGAGCGCCTGAAACTTCAAGGCTACCCTTGCCTTGTGGACTTATACATCAAATTGCATCAGCACTAAGGAACCGCCGTATGCCGAACGGCACGTACGGTGGTGTGAGAGGTCGGAAAACGAAAGTAGGAAGAAAACTACTTCGTTTTCCTCCTACTCGATTATCCATCCGAAATTCGGCGTGTTTTTTCGTTCGGTTTAAAATCTGAACTTTGCTCAAAAAAAGGCATGTTCAATTTGAATGAAAACAACTGCTTTGTGATGAGCCGTAATCCTATGGATTTGCGCAAGGGGGTGGATACTCATTGACACGTTGAATTGGCTTGGATGCCCAATGAAGCCGACTTAATGAGAGTGGGAGCAGACTTTGCAACATCAGGTGTTTCGTTCAACCACAGGCAATCTTATGCCTACCTTATACATCCTTACATACCCTGAGATTTTATCGAAAGCTGGTTCCTTGTCGCCATTGAACGTGAAATGCTCTTCCTGTTCCTGGTCAGGATATACTATCAGGCATTTAATAGGCAGGGCCGTTTCTTCATTAAGACCAAGTAGTGCATATATCTTGCTTAACCGTGCATACCCTGACACTTCTCTTGCATCTTCCTTTGTAATGTGTAGATCCTTATAGCGAGGCTTGTATTTAGCATCTATGATGTAAGGCTCTGGCCACTGTTTGGGGCGTACCAGATAGTCAAGTTCCTGATAATTGGCGCTAACATGGTAACGCACCTCACCTTTGCCAGTAAAGGCCTTCCGAAGATGATGGTAAACATATAACTCAAACAATTTGCTCATGTCTATCCAAAACGGAGGGGTTGGAATATCCTGCTTCCCGATGAAGGTTATGTCGTAACTATACCGTCTTAAAAGCAACTGGGCAAACTCCAGCGCCTGTGCATATTCTTTATAAACAGGATTGCACTTGCAGCTTTGGATGGCTTTCACACAAACATCATTACCCACACTATTGAAAAACGGCTTGACATAGCGTGCTCTCTTCATCAATATTCCAGTGTCGAACACATGTTTATATGCCTCCAACTGTTTCAGGCAGAACATCAATGCCTTTTTGAGTATGCGGTTTTCTGGGGTGTCGATGTCATACACTTGATATTTGCATACGTTGTCGGTGATACGGCCTTTCGTGAGGTTCTGCCTGATGTTGCGCCCCACCATGAGCCGCCCCTTTGCCTTGCTTTTCAGGTTTTCTTCAACAAGGTAGAAGCTCTTTTTTAGGCCATTGCGAACAATTCTTTGCAACATATTAATGTATTCAGTCACAAGAAATACACTTAGCACATCACGTTGTTGCCGGATTTTAATCGCTGGCTTGTTGAAATCGATAGTGACAAGGTCTCTTAGGTGGGCATAGTTATCAGGCTCTGAAAGGGCTTCATTCAGCATACGCACGTAATCCACCTCAAAGCCGTCGTTCATTTTAGGGTTTACTTGAATGGCAACTTTCCCTTGTTCTACCCAATCAACGCCCACAAAAATAAGATCCACGGACTAAGATGTTATCACCTGCACGGCGCATCGAAAGGCAGGTTTCATTAAGTTCACGCCCTCGTCGCACAGTATATACAACGTCCTGACCCTCGTCGATGTATGGGAGAATGGCGTTAGCTTCTTCAGACGACAGATAAGTGCCGTCGGCTATTTGCTCATGAAGTTGGATTAGTGTCATTCCGATGCAATTATGTCATACAGTTCTTCAATGGTATCTTGTGCTTCATGGGTCAAGACTCCGTCGCGAACGTATTCTTCAAGCAAAGGAATGATTTCAAACTCCAGCCTATTCTTCACTTCGGCTTCATCTTCCATGATGAAGTAGCTATGGCCAATCCATACATCTTCCGGGCGATACTCCTCGCAAAGCGTTTCCGCTGGCACGAGTTTAAATCTATCGCTGAAACCACTCTCCGCATACTCGTCATAGTTGGCCACAAACAATTTGCTCACCTTGCGGAACAAGTCGGCGTGGAAGTTTTCCTCTTCCAACTCCACTGGTTTCAATGTGACGAATGCAAATCTCCTCCGGATGGCATAGTCGATTGTGCCGAGCGACCTGTCCGCTGTGTTCATCGTGGCTATCAGATATACGTTGGACGGTATGTAGAAAGGCTTCTTCGAATAGGGCAAGGTAACGCTCTCGGCATTCTTCATGCCCTTGCGTTTATCGGGTTCGAGCAGGGTTATCAGTTCGCCGAATATCTTTGCCACATTGCCACGGTTCATCTCGTCAATGACAATGACGTATGGTTTGGTGTTCTCCAACAAAGTCTTGGACGCCTCGTGTTTATCCAAAAGCGTCTTCACTTTTTCCAAGCTCATAGCGTTCAAACGATAGACTGTGCCAAGGGTCATGGTCTTTCCGTCGTTCATGGAGACGATATCTTCGTTCACCCCCTTTGACTAACCATTTAACTTTTCTCACACGCTTATATGCATCAAACTCGTCATGCCATTCGTAGTCGCCTGTGACAATTCCAATGGCGTCGATGGTACGGCTTGAATAGCAACTCATCACAACATCGCCGATTTTCATGGTGTTCATGAAGGCATTGAGGATGTTTTTTCCTTCGCCTCCATAGACTGACCAATCCGTTTCTTCAGTGATATTCTCGCCATATCCATCCCATCCAATGCGTATATAGCCGTTTTTCATGCAGTCCCTGCGCACAGGATTATCCCCCGTTCCATACAATGACACTTTCCAGATGGTGGCATCGTCAGATATTTCGATGTCCTTCTTCGTTGAAACAGGTTTGTCGGCTTCTTCGCACAGTCTCTTGAAGATGCCTGATTCAATCTCATAGGTCACTTGGTTGTTTTCCACCACAGGACGAAGCCCTTCCAGCCAGTCCTCGTAGTCCATGGATTGGTGGAAAGTGGTAAACATCACTCGTCGTTCGGTTTTCAACTGGTTGTATATGGTCATCAGTTCTTCGCGGGTTGCTTTTTCAGCATCAAAGTCTGGACAGCATAGGCGTACCACCAACTCGGGTACGCAAGGTCTTGCCCGTGCCAGGAGCGCCTTGTAGCACAAGGTTCTGCCGTTTCTTCCACAGGTTTACATAGAAGTTGTACCATGAATTATCGGCATTGCCGCCACTTCCTTTTTCGCCTGTCCATGCGTTTGAAGATAGCTCTGCAAATGATTTCTCATGGATGACACCGCTTTTCATCTTATCCCTGATGTCATTCACGATCTTTATGTATTGCTTGTATGGAGGCACGCTCTTGGGAATCTCTATGCCATACTTTTGCTGCAAATACCTTCTGTTGCTACTGTCGAACGAAAGATAGTCGTCGGGGCGAATCCAGAACAATGCCATTGTGCTGGTAACGTTGATCCCATATTGCTGGATGACCGCATTAAATGTGTCTTCAAGATCTCCGCCTTTGATGACATTCTCAAACAAACGCCATAGATTCTCAATATCGTCTTTTCCCCTCTTGCTTTTATAGCCAAAGAAATAGGAACGTTGATTGTTCACTATGGGAATGCCTGTGAAATCGGTGGGTACATCGCTTTTCATGTCGAACAACTTCTTAAACAGCTTCGTTGAGTTAATTCTGTTCTCCCACGTTGTGCCGCGGTTGAAGATTCCGAACACGGTGAATGGATCCACATCGGTCAGCAAATCGTCTTCACCTTTTTCGTCGTGGAGGTATTTTGCTTTCAATGGTTCTCTGTACTTGTAAATCAGCGCGAGAAGCGATGAACGGTCATTGCGGTAAGCCATCAGCTTTTCCGCGAACTCTTTATAATAAAGGGATCCAGGTGTAGTCCATTTTTGTTTTTTTATTCTTCCTCAAATCCGCAACACTTTAGTTTGATAAATAGTTGAAGCTGTGAACAACAAAAAGTTGCCTCCAGTTTTGCCATGTCTGCGGAATTACTTAACTTGGTGTTGCTGAAAAATCAAATAATCCCTTACAGGCATGGCAAAGATAGCGATAAAATCAGGAAAGTTCACTTCTTTCGATGGGATTTTTCCAATCATGGAACATTTTGACGTGCTTTTGTCCCAGACGATAGACTTCACGTCGGGATTGCGGTGCAAAGCCGTTCGGCTATCAATAGATAGTCCGTTCGCTCATGCGCGTATACTTCTGTGGAGGCTTTTGCGTGGAGAATGTCAGCTCCCACCTCATGCCCACCTTTCGCTTCACCCCAACCTGCGCACCTGCAGTGCGGATACCATCCTCAGGGCGTTGAAGGAACTTTCAAGGGAGAATACTTCCTACATGTCCGACTCCGGCAAGTCGTATGACTTCAAAACTGCCGACACGCTTCATTCCCTCCTTGTCAAGACCCTTGTGCTCACGGGCGTGTTGGCGGACGGCGGCACATACGACCTGGACTTCGACCACCAGTTCATCGAGACGGAGAAGTATGGGCTACCCAAAAGGCAATGGCTGAATTGTTCGGTGTTGATAGAACGCTCATCACTAAACATCTGAAAAACATCTTTGATAGTTCTGAGTTACAGTAAAACGATATTTATGCTACGGCCATAGACTACAACAAAAGTGCACCTACGACACGTCTGTTTTACAAAAAGATACAGAACAAAATGCATTACGCGGTACACGGGCATACGGCTGCAGAACTGATTGTTGAACGCGCCAATGCTTCCAAAGAACACATGGGGTTGACCACATGGGAGAATGCTCCGGATGGAAAAATCGTAAAGCCAGACGTAAGCATAGCCAAAAATTATCTGAAAAAAACGGAATTGGAAGACATGGGACGGCTTGTCAATGCCGTGCTTGCCAATGCCGTGCGCATTACGGCTGAGTTTGCCAAGCAATTCGCCGAAACTGAATTTGAGAAGTATCGCGTCATTCATTTATAGAACTTTTTCTTCCGACTTCGACCGTTTTATCTGTGATACTCTTTTGCCACTTGATTTTTGCGCCGGAGGACGAGTGAAACCCCAAGCCATAAAGAAAGAGCAACTACTTTTAGGGGAAACCTCCCTGATGTTGTTTTATTAATTATTGGTGTCCGATAAAACCTTAAGTTGTAAAAAATGGGACTGTTTCTATTTGGTAGATTCAGCCCCATGTGGTTACTTTGCGGTTACCCCATCCAAAACAGGACGAACTCACAAGGTTACTGCCTTACAACTTTATTTGAAACACGGTGCTTTTCGGATGGATACAGTCATTCAACTACCGTTACCGTTGCAGTGCCTGAAGACGTCATATCACCATAGGGAGTTTCAAAACGGACAAGAAACCGAAGCTCATGCTCACCTGCTGCCTCGTCTGCAATCACATAACTGAATGCAAAAGGAGAGACACCTGCTGCGTCAAACAGTTTGTCATCCCAATAATACTCAACCCTTTCCATCGTGGCACCAATGCTATTTTCCACAACCTCCACATATCCTGACAGAATATCACCATTATGGACCACACCATCAACAGGAGGATTGTCGAATACCAGTCCGGCTCGCAATGCAAAAGGCTCTTCCTGGACATATACCGCCAGATTGAACCTGCAGGTTATATCGGAATACCCCCACCTGTCACTTGGACAACAACCATCAGCTGATGTTCCCCCACGCTCCTGTCCTGTATCAGGTATCTCAACGAAAAGGGAGAGACTAAGGATGAGCTAACCAGTTCACCATCCAGATAAAAAGTCCACCTGCCTGATGGCAATACCCTCCGAACTGGTACTGTCATTAATGTGCAGGTTATCTAAGGTCAGATACTCCCCATTCGCTACAAAAGCCCAATAGTTATCATACTCAAAGTGTACTTCCGGAATGTTTGTCTCCAGAGTAACCGTAACGGTTTCATCATTTTCACATGACAGCACTGTCATAGTTCCCGTAACAAACAATAGGAACATAAAAACAAGGTTTAACTTTCTCATATTGCTTTAAATTAATTGGTAATTGGTTTTCACGTATCTTTTTCGTCTCCGGCTATCCACCGTCCCCCACATTATTCAGATGGCCTGCGGGTGTTCCATATAATAGATGGCAGTTTCGGCCTTATAGAAGCCCAGCCTATACGCCCTTTCCGCATACTCCAGCCCTTTCCTGCGCGCCTCCTTCCTCGGAAGTCCACAGCCCTGTCTCCAGAAAGTCATCAACCCCAAACGGTAATATGCATTTGCGTTTTCCGGGTCTATCCGGATTATCTTTTCATAAATTCTGTAGGCACTGTAATACTGTTTCAGGGTATAATAGCTCGCCGCTAGGACACGAAGAGCGTCAATGTCCTCACCGTCATCTGTAGACATGGAATTCTTGAATACAACAATCTCGCCTCTTTCCACTATTAATGTGTCAGAAAACGTTCTTGTGATTCGGCCATCCGTAAATGTTTTATCCACAACGGTCTGTATCAGTCCGCTGCTCTGGCTTCTATATTGCCTCAGATCCACCTCTGAAACATATTGACTACTCCCAATGGCGTATTTTTCCATCCGAATCGCCTTCTTCCTGTACGCCAGTTCATAATACATATTCGCATATTGGTTGGCCGTTGTCTCTGTATCAGCCGTATATCCCCAAGAATAAAAATCATTCGGCACAGGAATCCCGCTGTCCCGTTTTCCACGGAAACAGTCCTTCAAATGCTCCCGATAATCGAACGCATCCACATCGCTCCCTGCTTTCCACATCTTATCCATGATTGCATAAAATCGCTCCACAACCGCAGGTGTTGCAGGAGCTAGCGCAAATGAGGATGCTGACCGCATGGACACCATAAAAACAGACATGAGCAAGACCAGACTCTTCATATCATAACAAACTGTAATTATTCATATACATCCTCTCCGCGTTTCGGCGTTATGGTGAACACCACGCCAAGGCTATAGGGCCTAAAATCGAAGTCACCCATAACGTCCTTGTACAGGTCATAATGACAGAAGTCCCCAAAGACTCCCGCACTGAACCAAGAATAGCCGGCAACCTTAACAGAAAAATGAGTCGATATGCCACTATTGAGCACATTCCTAACCGCCGTTCCACAAATACCACTATACCCGACAGGCATGTCGTACCTCGCGGCAGCCTCAAACTGTACCTTTATCCGGTTTTCCATACTGCCTAGGGTCAGCAGCAAGCCGCCACCTGTCTTCACATACTGGAATCTTTCCTTTCCAAAGTCTTCCATGGCTGGGAACATTGCCTGAATCTGATTTATCCTGTAATGCCCGGAAGCAAAAACGCCCCAATTGAGGAAACCCAAGCGGTCGGACTGATAACCGAGTTTTACCCCGGCAAACACATCATTGAAAAGTTCCGTAGCCGTTATGCCCATTGGATTGAAGCCCTTCGTCCGGATTTTCTCACCGTCCATGCTTCCACCATACAGAGTGTAAACATACGAATTATCAAAAAGCATATCACCAGACAGATAATTTGCGTATCCTGTCAGCAGATTGGACAACACGAATGTATAGACATTGGCAGACCCGATATCCAACCGGTGATAGAAGTTCCTTTGAGCATTGGCATCTATCACACTATATACAGCACACGCACATACAAGAAGTTTCAGCCTATTCATTTCCCAACAATTTTTCTAACAACAATCTCTTTCTTTCCACAGAAGCCTCAGCAAAGGAAGAAATAAGCCAACCGCTATTATCCCCCTCCTGTTGAACTCCCTTATCGGAAACACATAGCCCGGAACATCGAAAAAGTGGTATGTTTGCTCTTCTACGATGTCAAATGTCAGCACACCGGTCCGCACCATCGTCAGAAACACAGACAAAGGGGTCTATCTTGGCATCCTTGCCACGATAGCCAAATGCATGCCGGGGATTGGCGTTAAGATAGTCCTGAAGCCCGATAAAGTGCACTTCATGCTCGGCAGGCCCTATGGCATAATACTTATCCGCAATCATCATACCCATATCGGACAACCCCCTTGCGGCAACTATGGCCCATCGGACCAGGCCAGCCTTATACTACTCGCTTCTAAGAACAAGGGTCAGCCTTACCCCTTACCACGGTATTTCATCCTACAAACACATTCTGCATAAAGACCTGCACCAACAATGCGGAACTCGACATGATTGACCAGCACAGAATCCAAGAATCTGTTCACCTTTCCAATGAACTGTTCGCGTGTCAGACTATCCTTGTTGATATGGTAATCGAACAATCCTATCAGATTATTGCGCCGACTGTCCTCTCCCTTATCAATCCCCGGTTTACTCTCCGTCCCATTGAAACGGGCCATGAACTCATCCAGACTCTTCACCTCAGACATGAAGTCTGAAGCAACGGATGCATCCGGAAACGTCTGCGCCTCAGCTAACCAGCCTCCCATCAGGAAGATGCCCAGCAATATATATTTCCACTCCATTTCCGCCTACTTGAAATACTAACTAAAGATGGCTATAACTCAAAAAAACAGCACACAAATACAGGATGAAGAAAGGCGTGCCAACCCTAAATCATTCCACAGTCAATCACCAAGCTTTTGTTGAGGTGACGTAGATGTCACCGAACTTCGCATCCCACACAGGCCCTCCAGGTCTCTCGATTGCATTGATGTAGACAATGACCTTCTTGCCTGTTATGTCTGTGTATACCAATCGCCCATCCCTATAAGCCACGTACTTCTGGCAGAAATAAGCCACAGCCTGATACCTGCCTTCACCTACCTTATATATATTATCAACCCTGACTACATCTGCCGACTGGATGGTCACCTTACCATACTTATGGATGTTGTTATACTGGTTACTCAGGTATTTCTTCATCGGCAGCCAACGTATAGCCGTGTTGTTCACGCTCGACAGCTGTATCCTGACCGGCTTTCTGTTTACCGTCTCACCGTATTCATTGACAACGGAATAAGACTCCCCCTTACCCATGAACAGATACAACGCCGATTCAATTGCCGCCTTTCGTTAATTGTCAGAAAGTTCTATATTAACAATGTCCGACAGGTACTGTTGCAGTTCCTCTACCTTGATTTTAACACGGTCCTGAAGCTCTTTCTTATCTTCCTCCGTAAGTTCATTTTGGGCCGACGATGTTACAAGAGCCATGCCCAACAGCGTGAACAATAGGAAAAACCTTGCCGTTCTCATTCTTCCCTCCTTTTCTAATATCTAATCTCGTGTACTGTTATGGTTGAATTTACTCCGGTATTATCCCCCTCTATCACATTGACTTGCTTGATGCCGTCAGACAGGGCTAGACGACGCAGAAATGCGGTGACATCTTCATACATTATCCTGGAGGTCCCATTTCTCCCGACCGTCACGACATGTGCATCAGAAGTAAAGAACCTGCTCTGCACAGCCGGAATCCTGTCCAAACGCTGGTCTTTCGTATAATCTTGGTTCACAAGGACCTGCAAGGCCTTGAACAGATTGTCCGTACCAGGGGCAGGAGGCGCAGGAGGAACATTCCTGTCATTGGCATTGATCTCCACTTCATAATAAGGCTCCTGTATCACGCCTCCCGGCAGATAATTACATGCCAGTGTCTTGTCATGCACAGACCGGCAAACGGCATTCCAGTCGGCAGCCAGTACATTCTTGCCGACGGCATCAAAGGCATCAAGCAGGTTGTTGGTGAATAGTCCTCCGTTTTCACCGCACCATGACAATTGCCCCAACTTGCTGCTTGTCATCATCACCTTGCCATCTGACTCAAGGAACAGTTTCCTGAATGCCGCAATGTTATAGTCCCCTGCATGGTTGGTCCGGCAGACTGCGCATACAACGGCTTTATGGTCACACCCAGCTGCTCCTCATTGCAGCAGTTGGTGATAATGACCCTCAGCCGAGGATGCTTGGCCGCCACCAACTTCTCGACCGACGCCACAGGCATGAACAGGGATTCGATATTGGTGTTCATGCACATCTGCGGCCATGGATCGCTCGAATTATCAAGGTCATGCGTCCCATGTCCTCCTCCGTAGAAAAAGAGAACGATGTCATTCCGCTCCACCTCCATCCGGTTGAGATAGTCCGTAATGTTTGCCTTGGTGCAGGCATTCCCATCGAACACCCTTTCGGAATATTCACACCCTAATGCATCTACAATAATCTGCACCGCATTTCTCATGTTCCTCATATCAGACGCCATCCCCACACCGATTTTGCTGTCTATCGTATTACATGCTATAATGGCATGAACGGTCTGGGCCGACAGAATGTCAATGCCTGCAAAACAAAAGAACGACTGTCAGTGTAAGCTCAATCTTCAAATGCCTCATTTTTTCCTTGATTTATAGAGTGAAACATAATAGTTGCAGAACCGGGAAACAAGTTCGGTATTGGCATAAGTGGTATTCAACTGCCGCTTGTCATCAAAGAGTACAGTCCATGTCCTGTCCGACAGGGAAATGAGCACATGCGCCTTCTCTCTCTTCCTTACGAACTCAAACTCCAAGACCGGCATATACGGACTCATCACAACCACGCTGTCCGCCGCATAGCTTTCTGCCGGCTTCATCAGAGAATACTGGAGGACAGCCACTTCTTCCCGCCCCAGTTTGGCCAGAAAGGCATCACGGACAAAATTTCCCTCCACTCTTACATCCTTTTCTGCCACTTTCTCCTTGCCCACAAGACGGTAGCACTTTACACTCTGAGGAGAAAACAACACTGTTGCAAGACGTTTCCCCAATTTGTCATAAGCCACGGAGTCCGGCATAAGCCATTCTGCACAAAGAAGTCTCTCCTTGTCTTTCTGCGGTCTGTCCGCACAGGCCCACAGGCAAAAGCATAACATGATGCCGACTGACACAAAAAAATTAGTTCTCATAATATACCTCCTTTTAGAAATCATGTGATACGGACAAGAATATAGTCAGTTTGCTCGATTCTACATCCCTGTACGGATATGTCAGACCGTCAGGGGTAAAATCGGGTGTGTTTGTTTCTTTGGTTGGCCGGGGCGATGGCCAATGGCGGGCGTTTTTTATGCTTCGGCTTGTTTTTTCCGGTTCTGTTCTTGCGGCTTCCGGCTATTTTTTGCGTACCTTTACGCATTCACTTAAAACCTATTGTATGAAAAAAAGTCTACTTGTTCCTTTTTGTTTAATGTTGGGAGCGCCGGGCATGGCCCAGTCGGACGTCTCTGCCTTCTTCTTGGAGAACAACGGTTTTGACACCGCGTTCAACTATGGGGCGGAGCTGGAGGGCAATGTGCCGGGCGATGTGATTAATGAAGTATATGGTTGGACGAACGAAACGACTGCCACTTACACCGTGGCCGGCACTTTCGCCTACAATGAGAAGGTGACGTTCAACAACAGTTCTGCCTTGCCGGCGGCCGGTTATGGCGGTTCGGCCGGTGGCGCGTTGGGCTTGACCACCGGTTGGGGAATGCAGCTGGTCTATTCGCAGGAGGTGACCTTGCCCAAGGGCACTTACCGTTTGTGCGCTGCATATTATAATGTGGGGACGGCTGCTGCGGGAAACAGCTTGCTGGCATGGCTTCCCGGAAGCGGCACGGCCACGGTTTCCGCTGTGAAGAGCTTTCCCGTAGGAGAATGGATTGCGGACACACTGGTCTTCACCGTGGCCGACCAAACCGCGGGCAAGATCCGAATCGGATTTTCCGCGTTGGAGGGTAGCGGTTCGGCCAATCAGGCTAAAATATTGGTGGACTACGTGAAGTTGCTTTGCGACGAAGTGGACCGTGGCGGGCTGGAGGCTGCGCTTGCCGAGGCTGCCGAGGCCTACGGTGATGGCTCGGGCATCGGGGCCGCAGAGCTGAAGGCCGTGATGGAGAAGGCACAGGCCGTGGCGGACGACGGCGGGGCCTCCGTGGCAGACATTCTGGCCTGCACGCGCGACCTGACGGAGGCCACGGAGGCTTATTGGCGGCAGAACGCTTCGGCTGAGCATCCGTTGGACGTCACGTCCTACATCGTCAATCCGAGTTTTGAGGACGGCACCACAGGGTGGGAGAACGACGGCCTCTTCACCCAAACCAACTCCGTGTTCCCCGGCAAGGCGGGCAATACGTATGTGGAGCGCTGGGTGAACATCGGTTCGCAGATTCCGGACGTGGCCATCAGCCAGACGCTTTCGCAGGTGCCGAATGGCAAGTATCGCCTGAGGGCTGCGGTGGGGAACATACAGCAGACGGGGGCGAACAGCACCGTGAACGCGGGCGAGAAGCAGACGGGAGTCGTGCTCTATGCCGGTTTCTATGAAACGCCCGTGGACACGATGAAGCGCCAGAAGGACCTTTACTTCACCGTCGTGGACGGGCAAGTCACCATCGGGCTCAGGGCCGAGAACGCCACGGGCAACTGGCTTTGTCTGGACAACTTCGTCCTGCACTATCTGGGCGAGAACACGGCTGAAGACTATGCCGCCTACCTGCAGCGGTATTCCGAGGTAGTGTGGGCGGAGTTGCAGGAACGTCCGGTGCAGGCTTCGGTCCGCCAGGTGGCAGAGGCCGCCCTTGAGAATGCCGACGGGGCCATCGGTGGAGAGCCGCTGGACATGACGGCCCTGCAGGAGGCGAAAGCGGCGCTGGACGAGGCCGTGGCTGCGGTGGAGGCGTCGGCCGCGCTCTATGCTTCGCTGGCCGGGGCGATGGACTATGCGGTCCAAGTGGCCGGGTGGTATGCCGACGACGAGGCGAAGCACGCCAAGATGCAGGCGGCACTGCAGGCGGCCCAGGCGGCCATGGACAATGCCGGCCTGACGGACGAAGAAATCCAGGCCGCCGAGGCGGACTTGCGGGCGGTCACTTCCGAGGTGGACAAGAAAATCTATACCGCGCAATGGTCGATGGGGAACGTGAACGACCCGAACAACAATTATTACATCGGCCGCACGCGCCAGTCGAAGAACTGGATCCTGTTCTGGGAAAAAGGCTATGGCGAGAATCCCAAGGCTTTCACTTGCGGCAGCCACACGATTGACGTCGACGAGGTGTTGCGCCATGCCGAAATCGCTTTCGCCTTCTACACCGATTCGCTGAAGTTCATCCATCCGGGACGGTCGAAGACCGACACCTACAAGATGGTCATCCGCTTGCGCTACGAGCCGACCGAGTGGGAAGCCAGTGGCTCGGGGGTGGACGACCTCATCGGGCTGCTCACCCTGACGCCTTGGGCCGCCCCCTCGCGCAACTGGCAGACGCTTTATCATGAGATTGGACATTGTTTCCAATACCAAGTGCATTGCGACAACGGCGACTGGAACGGCTGGATGTATGCGCCGGGCAACGGGCTGGGCTGCGCTTTCTGGGAACAGTGCGCGCAGTGGCAGGCCTACAAAATCATGCCCGCCGACCAGTTCAACAACGAATGGTTCGACGGCTACCTGCAGAACGTGCACAAGCACATCCTGCACGAGGCGCCGCGCTACAACAACTATTTCATTCAGGATTATTGGAGCTACCTGCACGGCATGGACTTCATGGGAAGGCTCTGGAACGAAAGCCGCAACCCGGAGGATGCGGTGGAGGCCTACATGCGCCTGACGGGCATCACGGAAAGCGAGTTCAACGACGAGATGTACGACTGCGCCGCCCGCTTCGCCACGTGGGACATCCCGGCGTTGGAGGCTTACGGCGCAGCGAAGATCGATGCCCGTCCGCAGCCCGCCATGTTGCGCCAGGACAACAATTATTGGCGCATCAGCCCGTCCGTGACGCCGGAGAACACGGGGCACAACATCATCAAGCTGAACGCTCCGGCACGGGGGAAGACCGTCACGGCTTGTTTCGAGGGACTGAACCGGGCCAGCGGCTACCGGGTGAAGAATCCGGCCTACGCCGAATGGCGCTTCGGCTTCGTGGCGCAGTTGCAGGACGGCAGCCGCGTGTATAGCGACATGGGCAAGGCCACCTACAACGAGCCGACCGACACCTTGCGCTTCGAATGCCCCGACCGTTGCCGCCGCCTCTATTTCGTGGTGAGCGGAGGTCCGAAGAAGTATTGGCGGCAGGTGTGGGACGACAATGACTCGAACGATGAACAGTGGCCCTACCAAGTGAAGTTCGGCAACACGAACCGCTATGGCAGCGCCAACCTGCCGGACGAGACGGCCGTCGGGGCTGTGTCGGCCGATGCCTTGTTGCCAGCCGTTTACGTTGCGGGTCGCACGCTTCACGTCGAAGCATCGTCATTGGCGGCCGAAGTTCGCGTCTCCGCCGTCTCGGGTGTCGGCGTGGCAGTTCTTCCGGTCGGTTCTGCGGGTGCCAGTCTTGCCCTTCGCCCCGGCTTCTACGTCGTGCAGGTGCTTGGCGCCGACGGTCGCGCCCTGTTGACGGAGAAGGTGGTGGTGCGCTGACGCTTCCGGCGTCTTGTGCGTTTGAAAAAGAGGCTGCTTCCCTCATCGGCGGAGGCAGCCTCCTTTTTTCTATTTGGGTGTCCGGTAAGAACTATTGTAATAAGCGAACTAATAATATTGCGCTTACAAGCATCCGTTGGTAAATGTTCGCAATATGCCTATGCCGGCAGTGGCGTTTCATCTGTGAATATGTCAATGTTGGTCTGTCGTGCAACAAAAAGTCTTTTTTATGCCGATAAGAGACATGAGGAACAGACTTAATTAAAGGAGAGCGAGGAAGGCGGAAAAGATTCCATCTCCTATACTTTCACCACTCTCGTCCTGGCATTCTCCACCCTCCCAGCCAAAGCCACTTCGAACACTGTGGCACTCATCTGCGCCGAGACGAACCTGAGCGACATGGAGACGGGTGCGGGATTCGAGTGGCGGCGTTACGACGCGCCGGACTTGGTGCCTTCCACTCAGTCGCCCTGCCCCGTGGTGGGCGGCGTGCTGACGGGGGCGCTGCGCAACCTGAGCGCCAGCACATATTACAAGTACCGGCCTTATTACACTTCAGCTTCGGGCCAGACGTATTACGGCGAATGGCTGGCCTTCGGCACGGCGGATGCCTATGTGCATTTCGACCCGACGGCTGCTGGCAACGCTTGGAGGGCGCACGTGCGTCGCGCGGCATTTACCTGCTGACGGTGGACGACGGGCAGGCGGCGAAGACCGTCAAACTGGTCGCGCGGTAGGAAAGTGGGAACCTGTTCCCGCGTGAGGTGCGGAGAAAATGTGAAACGGCGGGTGTGCTCCGGAGAAAGGCGGCACATCCGCCGTGTTGGGTAGGCTCGGCATGAGTATTAGTTAACGTGAGCAAGCCCCTAATGCGCCCTAATAGCGGGAAGTCATACAGCCAAGAGCAAAACCGTCGTATGCCGAACGGCACATGCGGTGGCGTGAGAGGGCGGTAAATACGAAAGTAGGAGATAAATACCTATGATTAGTATTTACCTCCTGCTCGATTAATTTATCGTATCACTTATTTCTTTGTTAGAGTATAACTGCCGTACTTGTCTGTAAGTTCCATCGTATTTCCCTCGATTTTTCCTGTTATCGTATAACTGTCATATTCGCAGGAAAATACGCCTGTTGTCTCACTGTAAAGATAGGTGCATTCCTCTTGGTCGTAAAGGTCTGTGCTGTTAGGCCTATAGACGGTGACTACGCATTTGGAGTCGTTCTTTATGCTTACCTCGACCTCGAAGCCTGTATTCGGATTTGTTCCTATCCACACAGAACCTATAAGGTTGGATGTCGTTTGCGGCTCATCATCATCATCGTCAGAGCAAGCGGCAAGGTTCACGCACAAGACTACGGGGCAGTAGTGGAAAAATGGGGAAGGTCTCTTGTTTGACATTCGACGTGGTTCCTTCTACGGATGAGTCTTGCAGTCGCAGGGACTTGCCGTTCGGTGCACTTCCGGCTTTGTGCCCGGCAACGTCGTGCGCCGTGCGCCAGCGTACTTTGCGCAGAGTACTCGAGTACTTGCCGCAAAGTACAATTCGGGACTCCGCATGCCGTTTCTCCGTTTGCCGCGGAGGAGGGGGCGGAGGTGCGCCCAGTGTTCCGTCGTGCATGTGTGCATTGGCCGGCCATTTCTGCCGGATTGTAATTTGAGGTTCGCCCGTTCGGGCTTCGCATCCGATGAAAAGAGGCGGCGGATTTAACTTTTTTGCTTCCGCAATGGCGCGAATCCGCATTTTTTTTTACTTTTGCGGAAGTATTAACTTGAAACAGACGGAGAATGAAATTGGATTGTAAGTCGATGGTGTGGCTGTGCCTGTCTTTGTGGTGCTGCGCCTTGCCCGCAATGGCGCGCAGGGGTGGCGGCTTTTCACAGCCGGAGTGGTTGGGTAGCACGACGGAGACGGTGCGGATTACGAAGGTGGAGTTCACCGACACGGCCACCGTCGTGAGTTTCCATGAACGGTATAAGCCCGGATGGTGGATTCAGATATCAAAAGAGGCCGTGCTCCGGGGCGAGGATGGCCGTGAATACCGCGCGCTGCGGGGCGAGGGCATCACGTTGGGCGCCCATTATGTCACGCCCGAGTCCGGCGAAGGGCAGTTCAAGGTGCTTTTTCGAGCCGATGCCACGGAAGACCCGCTTCTTCGATTTCATGGAGGGCCGGGCCGAGGGCGCCTTCCGCATCATGGGCGTCCATCAGGCCGGGCGGGACATCCGCGTGCCGGAGCCGGACAGCGTGTTCCGCATGACCGAGGAACTGACGCGGCAGTTCCTGCAGGGCGGCACCATCACGGTGGAAGGCCGCATCGAGGGCTACGCGCCGACGCAGGGCTATGCCACGATGCAGTGCAGCCGCTTCAATCCCATGACGGGCGAGGACCTGCCGCTGACGGTGTACATCCGGGAGGATGGCCGCTTCGAGTTCAGCTATCCCGCCTACCATCCTGAGCAGGGCAACTTGCTTATCCGCGGGGAGAATGTCCGGCGTACGGTGCATTATTATGCCGTTCCGGGGCAGGTGTCCCGTCTGGTGCTGCGCGCGGATGGTGGGGTGGACTATGAGAAGGTTCCCGAAGGACCTTTTGCCCGCCGCCGCTCTTTGGAGTTCGATTTCGCGCCCCTGTGCTATGCCTATTCTTATGAGGAGTATGTGGCCGAAAGGGACAGCTTGGATTTCAAGGCCTTTTCCGACCGCACAATGTGGAAGATGGACAAGGCCCTGCAGCTGGCGGATTATTTGGCTTGGCGCTTCGGCTACACGCCGTGGGAGCGCCATCTGGCAGTATGCTACACCCGCATGATGCATGGGATGAAGGTGTTCGATTATGTGATGGACAAGAAAGACGAAGTGACGCAGCGACTGATAGACGGGGAGAAGCTGGACTGGGAAAAGGAAAGGGCGCCTTTCGGCGAAAAGGGGAACTACGGTTTCATGCGCCGCATGCCTGCCCGCGACGTGTCCTGCCTGATGTTCTGGGATTTCCATTTCTTCCTCAACCGTTACGAATATTCCTCCGTATTGCCTTCGTGCTATTTGGCGTCGGCCGGGCAGAGTCTGCAGGCTGATTCCGCGCTGTTGGCCGTGGACTGCGAACTGACCGGCTCCGACCGCCCCTCCTTGTTTGGGAGGCTGGTGTTGCTGAGGGCTTTGTACAATGATTTGAAGAGAAGCTATTGTGGCCTGCCGGAGATGATGGATTCTATTTTCCGCGGGCGCTATGTGTTGCTGGAGCGGGAAGAGTTCCGGGCGCAGGCCGACCGCATCTATACCGTGGCGCGCAACCGTTGCTCGGCCACCTATCCGCTGCCCGACACGAAGGGGACGGCGTTGCTGAGGAGGCTGACAGACAAATATCGGGGCAAGTATCTCCTTATCGACTTTTGGGGGATGTCGTGCGGGCCTTGCCGGGCAGGCATCCAGAACTCATTGGAAATGCGTAGGGCGTTGCGGAACCATCCGGATGTGGATTTCCTCTTCATCAATGCCGAGGGCGAATCGTCCGAGGCCGCTTACCGCCAGTTTGTGGAGCAATACCTTGAGGGCGAGGACGTGCAGCAGGTGACCCGCGACGAGTTCAACAGCCTGATGGAACTGTTCGCTTTCTTGGGCATACCCCATTACGAGACGCTCGACCGGAACGGGAACGTGGTGCGCGACGGCATGCACTATGAGAAGGATGCGGACACCTTCCGGGCCAACCAGTTGAACCGCCTGAAGGAAGCGCTGGAACCATAGGGAGTAGCGGAGCCCGACTCAAGAAGGCAAGTCGTAGCACCTTGCCTCTGGTTTTTATATCGTACAAATGTTGTCGGCGGACGGTCGCGGTTTGCTGACTTCTCGGGGGCCGGCTGCGATACACCCCATGAAAACATGCCCTCCCCCGGAACGCGTTTGTCCGCGTTTTCCGGGAGAGGGCAGGGTATGGGGAATTGCCGTGGACGGTGGCGGAGGCCACGGCCGTCGGCACTTATTTCGAAGCGTCCAATGCCTGTTGGATGTCCTCAATGATATCTTCCACGTTCTCGATACCCACCGACAGGCGAATCAGGTCGGGAGCCACTCCGGCTTCGCGCAACTGCTCGTCCGTGAGCTGGCGGTGCGTATGGCTGGCCGGATGCAGCACGCAGGTGCGCGCGTCCGCCACGTGAGTGACGATGGCCACCATCTTCAGGCTGTCCATGAAGCGGACGGCATCTTCTTTCGTGCCTTTCAGGCCGAAGGCGATGACGCCGCACGAGCCGTTCGGCAAGTATTTCTGTCCCAGCTCGTAGTATTTGCTGCTCTTCAGTCCGCAGTAGTTCACCCAAGCCACCCGTTCGTTCTTTTCCAGAAACTCGGCCACGGCCTGTGCGTTCTCGCAGTGGCGCTTCACGCGCAGGTGCAGCGTTTCCAGGCCCAGATTGAGCAGGAAGCAGTTGAACGGGCTGGGGATGGAGCCCAAGTCGCGCATCAGTTGTGCCGTGGCTTTGGTGATGTAAGCCATCTTGCCGAAAGCCTTGGCATAGGTCAGTCCATGGTAGCTTTCGTCCGGTTGGCACAGGCCCGGGAACTTGTCGGCATGGGCCATCCAGTCGAAGTTGCCGCTGTCCACGATGGCGCCGCCCACCGACGTGGCATGTCCGTCCATGTATTTCGTGGTGGAATGTATCACAATGTCGGCCTCCCCACTCGAAGGGGCGGCAGTTGATGGGGGTGGCGAAGGTGTTGTCCACGATGAGGGGCACGCCGTGGCGGTGCGCCATGGCGGCGAAGCGTTCAATGTCGAACACGTGCCCGCCGGGGTTCGAGATGGTTTCGCCGAAGAAGCATTTCGTGTTCGGGCGGAAGGCGGCCTCGATGCGTTCGTCGTCCCAATCCGGGTCTACGAAGGTGCATTCGATGCCCAGCTTCTTCATCGTCACGCCGAAGAGGTTGAACGTGCCGCCATAAATCGTGTTCGAGGCCACGAAGTGGTCGCCCGCCTCGCAGATGTTGAATACGGCGTAGAAGTTGGCCGCCTGGCCCGAAGAGGTCAGCATGGCGCCCACGCCGCCTTCCAGTTGGGCGATTTTGCTGGCCACGGCGTCGTTCGTGGGGTTTTGCAGGCGGGTATAGAAATAGCCCGTGTCTTTCAGGTCGAAGAGCCGGGCCATCTGGTCGCTGTCGTCGTATTTGAATGTCGTGCTTTGGTAGATGGGGAGCACGCGCGGCTCACCGTTTTTCGGAGTCCATCCCGCTTGAACGCAGATGGATTCCTTTCTCAGTTTCTTTTCCATTTTTCTCTTTTCTTTTTTCGTGTTTACGTATCTGTGTCGTCTATTTTCCTTTCCCCTTTGTCTGTGTGCGGGGCTTTTTGATTTTCATGGGTGCGGGCTTTTTTTCCATCAGGGAGTCTTGCTGCCACACCGGCACGGGGTAGAGCGTGATGTCCTGGTATTCCAGGTGCAGTTCGGGGATGTCCTCCGCATCTTCGGGGCGGAACGGGATGCGGTTGGGGCGCAAGCGCGTGATTTCCACCTGGCAAAAGCCTTGGCGGATGAAGCCCAGTTCGCGTGCGGCGGCTTTGGAGAGGTCTATGATGTAACGCTTCGAGAAGGGGCCTCGGTCGGTCACCTTCACGATCACTTCCTTGCCGTTGATGGGGTTCCTCACCCTCAGCATTGTCCCGAAGGGGTAGTGCATGTGTGCGCAGGTCATGCTGTCGCGGTGATATTTCTCGCCGTTGCTCATCGTCCTTCCGTGTAGCTTGTCGGAGTAATACGAGGCCTTCCCGCTTTGCTGTTTCTGGGCAGGGAGCAGTGCGGTTCCGCATATCAGGCAAAGGCAGCATGCAAAGAACTTTTTCCGTGTCATACGTGCAGTTTTTTGTGGAGCCGGAAGAGCCCGTCGGCAGGTTCGCGGCCGAAAATTTCCGCAAAATAAGCTTTTTTCTCCGTTTCTCCAAATAAATATTTGTTTTATTGTGCTTTATGCATGTTTTTTTGCGTTGGCGGACGGAGAGAGGGGCGGGAAGTTTCTGCCATCTGTGTGTCTTGTCCTCGTCGGGGCGGGCCGCATTTCCCGTCGCGGTCGCCTGCGTGCCGCTCCCTTCCATGCCCTTCGCGCTCCGTTTTCGTGCGGAGCGCGGCAGCGTACTTTGCGGGAAGTACTCGAGTACTCTGCGGCAAGTACTCGCGCGCTTTCCGCAAGGCACGGCGGCGGACTGCGCCTTCCGTTCGCGCGTCCCGCGCTCCGTTTTCCGCGCCTTTCGCCCTTCGCGCGTGCGCGCATGATATAATAAGGTGCGGCCTCTCTTTGGGCGGAAAAAATGCTTTTTAGCATAAAAAAAGTGGGCGGAAGTTTGGTTGGAACCGCAAAAGTGCCTACCTTTGCACTCGCTTTCGGGAAGGACGCCCGCAGGGATGTTCCGGAACGGGGGCAGGAAAGAGTTCATTGAAAGTTTTACATAGGTAAGAAAAAGAGCAGTACAAGGAAATGCGTCCGGTGCGGAAGAGACACCGCACCGGCAAGTCCGGAGTTGAACAGAACAGGCCGCGGCCCCTCCCCGGGGCACGGCGTAAAGAAACAAAGAATTTACAATGAAGAGTTTGATCCTGGCTCAGGATGAACGCTAGCTACAGGCTTAACACATGCAAGTCGTGGGGCAGCATGGGGGTGGCTTGCCACCCCTGATGGCGACCGGCGCACGGGTGAGTAACGCGTATCCAACCTGCCCCCCGCCCGGGGATAGCCTTCTGAAAGGAAGTTTAATACCCGGCACCTCTCGCGGCCCGCATGGACCGCGTGGGATAGGCTCCGGCCGGCGGGGGATGGGGATGCGTTCCATTAGCTTGTTGGCGGGGTAACGGCCCACCAAGGCGACGATGGATAGGGGTTCTGAGAGGAAGGCCCCCCACATTGGGACTGAGACACGGCCCAAACTCCTACGGGAGGCAGCAGTGAGGAATATTGGTCAATGGGCGGAAGCCTGAACCAGCCAAGTAGCGTGGGCGATGAAGGCCCTACGGGTCGTAAAGCCCTTTTGCGGGGGATTAAAGTGCGCCACGCGTGGCGCTTTGCAGGTACCCCGCGAATAAGCATCGGCTAATTCCGTGCCAGCAGCCGCGGTAATACGGAAGATGCGGGCGTTATCCGGATTTATTGGGTTTAAAGGGAGCGTAGGCGGCCCTGTAAGTCAGCGGTGAAATGGCGCGGCTCAACCGCGTCCTGCCGTTGAAACTGCGGGGCTTGAGTCTGCACAGGGCACATGGAACTCGTGGTGTAGCGGTGAAATGCTTAGATATCACGAAGAACCCCGATCGCGAAGGCATTGTGCCGGGGCAGTACTGACGCTGAGGCGCGAAGGTGCGGGGAGCAAACAGGTTTAGATACCCTGGTAGTCCGCACAGTAAACGATGGATGCCCGCCGCCGGGACGTATGATTCGGTGGCCAAGCGAAAGCATTAAGCATCCCACCTGGGGAGTACGCCGGCAACGGTGAAACTCAAAGGAATTGACGGGGGCCCGCACAAGCGGAGGAACATGTGGTTTAATTCGATGATACGCGAGGAACCTTACCCGGGCTCGAACGCGGGCTGCATGGACTGGAGACAGTCCTTTCCCTTCGGGGACTGCCCGCGAGGTGCTGCATGGTTGTCGTCAGCTCGTGCCGTGAGGTGTCGGCTCAAGTGCCATAACGAGCGCAACCCCTTTCCACGGTTGCCATCGCGTGATGGCGGGCACTCCGTGGATACTGCCGCCGCAAGGTGCGAGGAAGGCGGGACGACGTCAAATCAGCACGGCCCTTACGTCCGGGGCCACACACGTGTTACAATGGCGGGCACAGAGGGAAGCCACCCCGCGAGGGGGCGCGGATCCCGAAATCCCGTCCCAGTTCGGACTGGAGTCTGCAACCCGACTCCACGAAGCTGGATTCGCTAGTAATCGCGCATCAGCCATGGCGCGGTGAATACGTTCCCGGGCCTTGTACACACCGCCCGTCAAGCCATGAAAGCCGGTGGTGCCTGAAGTCCGTGACCGCGAGGGTCGGCCTAGGGTAAAGCCGGTGATTGGGGCTAAGTCGTAACAAGGTAGCCGTACCGGAAGGTGCGGCTGGAACACCTCCTTTCTGGAGCGCCGGACGCGCCGCATGGGCGCGTCTCCAAGTTTGCTGCTCCTTCTTGCCTGTGCTAAAATACAAAAGAAGATGATGCAAGGGAGACCGGGAAGCCGGGCTTTATGCCCCGCAGTCCCGCAGCCCCGACGGTGGAACGGGAAGCCAGTCCTATAGCTCAGTTGGTCAGAGCGCCACACTGATAATGTGGAGGTCGGCAGTTCAACTCTGCCTGGGACTACGGACGGGGGATTAGCTCAGCTGGCTAGAGCACCTGCCCTGCAAGCAGGGGGCCGACGGTTCGAATCCGTCATTCTCCACACGCGTCCCGGAAAGGTCCGGGCGAGAGGTCATTGACATATTGGGAACAACAAGGCGAAAGCAAGAACAGAACGTAGAGAACACAATCCATAACAAGCGCAAGCAAGGAATCCGGCGCGCGGCTTCCCGTAAGGGGATGTCCGCAAGACGGAGAGGAAACATGCAAGGGCGCACGGTGGATGCCTAGGCTCTCACAGGCGATGAAGGACGTGGCAAGCTGCGAAAAGCCGCGGGGAGGTGCAAGCAACCTTTGATCCGCGGATGTCCGAATGGGGCAACCCGGCACCCGTGTGGGTGCCATCCGGCCCAAGCCGGAAGCGAACGCGGGGAACTGAAACATCTTAGTACCCGCAGGAAGAGAAAATAAATAATGATTCCCCGAGTAGCGGCGAGCGGAAGGGGAATAGCCCAAACCGGGGGCGTCGAGGCGTCCCCGGGGTTGTAGGGCCGCGACATCGCAAGACACCAGGCGAGGGGAAGGCGCTGGAAAGCGCCGCCATAGAGGGCGACAGCCCCGTACCCGAAGCCCGGCGAAGCGTAGCGGTACCCTGAGTAACGCGGGACACGTGGAATCCTGCGCGAATCCGCCGGGCCCATCCGGCAAGGCTAAATACTCGTGAGAGACCGATAGCGAACCAGTACCGTGAGGGAAAGGTGAAAAGCACCCCGCGCAGGGGAGTGAAACAGACCCTGAAACCGTGCGCCTACAAGCGGTCGGAGCCCCTTTTCAGGGGTGACGGCGTGCCTTTTGCATAATGAACCTACGAGTTGCCGTCCCCGGCGAGGTTAAGGGCGAAGACGCCCCCAGCCGCAGCGAAAGCGAGTCTAAAATGGCGCATAGTCGGGGGAGGCAGACGCGAAACCGGGTGATCTACACTTGTCCAGGATGAAGTCCCGGTAACACGGGATGGAGGTCCGCACCAATAAGCGTTGAAAAGCTTCTGGATGAGGCGAGTGTAGGAGTGAAAGGCCAATCAAACCCGGAGATAGCTCGTACTCCCCGAAAGGCATTTGGGTGCCGCCTGCGGTGTTCCCGCCCAGAGGTAGAGCGACTGATAGGATGCGAGGGCTTCACCGCCTGTCAAGTCCTGACAAACTCCGAATGCTGGGCGGCCAAGCCGCGGAGTAAGGGCGCGGGTGCTAAGGTCCGCGCCCGAGAGGAGAAGAATCCAGACCACCGGCCAAGGTCCCGAAATGCAGGTTAAGTTAGTCTAACGCAGTCCGGCCCCCGTGACAGCTAGGATGTTGGCTTGGAAGCAGCCATTCATTCAAAGAGTGCGTAACAGCTCACTAGTCGAGGAGCCGGGCGTGGATAATAATCGGGTATCAAACCTGCTGCCGAAGCCGTGGGATGCTTATAGCATCGGTAGGGGAGCATTCCATGCCGCGTCGAAGGCGTGCCGCGAGGTACGCTGGAGCGCATGGAAAAGCAAATGTAGGTATAAGTAACGACAAGGGGGGTGCGATGCCCCCCCGCCGCAAGGCCAAGGTTTCCCGGACAACGCTAATCGGTCCGGGGTCAGTCGGGCCCTAAGCCTCAGCCGAATGGCGAAGGCGATGGATCAAACGGTTAATATTCCGTTACTGGAAGGATGTGTGACGCGG
>VOFD01000895.1_pt1:5000-26546 | contig 26546 bp, 29 predicted proteins | sample 5384101 | NCBI WGS metagenome assembly VOFD01 (sample SAMN12384723, study PRJNA508395) | human gut metagenome | isolation source: healthy gut C | host: Homo sapiens
CAGGCCCAAATATTCTAAAATCTCTGACTTTGCCGTGCCAAACCCCAGGCACATGAGCTGCGTTTTAACTCCCGCCCGCTCATAAAGCCGGGCCATTTTATCGCCTTTTCCGCGGTCCACAACCGTAATCAGCACTTGCAGCGGAAACGCATACATCATTTAAACCCCCTCATATTCGATGATTTCGTTCTGCACCGCGGCCGGGCCCTTTGCAGCGCGCCGCGTTTTAAAGCGATACAGAAGCCCGATTCCCTGGATAATAACCAATGGCGTCATTGCCACCATTGCAACAATTCCAAATGCATCCAGAAGAATATTCCCCCAAAGCACCGCACGCCCCCATGGCAAAGGGGAGAAGGAACGTAGCCGTCATAGGGCCAGACGCAACGCCGCCAGAGTCAAATGCAATTGCCGTAAAAATTTTTGGCACCGCGAACGAGAGCAGCAGTGCGCAAACATACCCAGGCACTAAAAACCAATAAATTGAAATCCCTGTTAAAATCCGGATCATCGATAAGCCCACCGACATCGCCATGCCTATAGAAAGGCCGTTCATCATCGTTTTTGGGAAATCGCGCCGCCAGAAATCTCCTCCACCTGTTTATTAAGCACCAGCACAGCAGGCTCCGCTTTTACAATAAAGAAGCCAATGACCATACCGATCGGCACCAAAATCCAACGGTATGGGAGCGCGACGAGCTCTTTGCCCAAATAGCTTCCGACCGGCATAAAGCCGACATTGACACCCGTTAAAAATAAAAGGAGACCAATAAACGTGTAAAGGATGCCGGCCAGCACTTTAACGAGCTGCTTTTTGCGCAGCTTTAAAAATGCAAGCTGAAACAGAAAGAAGAAAACCAAAACCGGCAGAAGGGCCAGAAACACTTCTTTTGCGTAAGCCGGAAACGCACGGCCAAATTCCAGCCCCAAATCTCGGGTAGTGCTAATAACGGGCATTGTGATCTCCGCATATTCCGCTTGAGACGGCTCATAGAGAATCCCCAACAGAAGCACAGATAAGATAGGGCCGATTGAGCACAGGGCAACCATACCAAAGCTGTCGCTCTCCGCATCCCCGTCGTTGCGTAGAGCGGCTAGGCCTATGCCGAACGCCATAATAAACGGCACGGTAATCGGGCCCGTTGTCACACCTCCCGCATCAAACGCCACTGCCACAAACTCATTCGGCACAAAAATAGAGAGGAGAAACACAGCTGCATAACCGATCAGCAGCAGAATTGAAAGCCGGATTTTCAATACCATACGCAAAAACGCCGACGCCAAAAAGATTCCGACGCCAACCGCAACGGTAAGAATGAGCGTCAAATCCGGCACGCCGGGCGTTTGCTGCGCCAGCACCTGCAAATCAGGCTCCGCAACCGTTATAATTCCGCCAATTGCAAAACACGCCAGCGCAATCAACACCACTTTCTTCCCTTTTGCCAAGCGCGTGCCCAAATGCTCGCCGATTGGGATCATCGCCAAATCCGCACCCAATGTAAAAAACCCATGCCTAGAATGAGAAGCCCGGCGCCAGTCAAAAACAGCAGGAGTGTATCCGGCGGCATGGGCGTAATCGTAACGCACAAGAGCAAAACGATTGCCGTAACCGGCACTACAGCTTGCAAAGATTCTCTGATTTTTTCCCGCAGCTTTCGATTCATTCGACCCCACCTTTCCATATATGATGTTTATTTTCATAATTCCCGCCCAAATTGTACAAATTGTATATTATCATCATACTATACGAGGTGTGCATCTGTCAATGAATTCCTTGATACGATTGATTGAATTAGACAATACATCCTTTCATGCGCCTTGAGGCTATACTTCAAAAATTTATACAAATTGGATTTTTAAGGAACTCCGATCATTCCGGCATCGGAATTCTTTCTCGGGCGATTTCTGAGGGACCAAACAAAAAGGGAACTGCTTGATACAGTCCCTTTTATCTTAGCATTATCTGATTGTATTTTTAATTTGCGCGTAGCTTCCTACAGCCATACAAGGTTGGAATCCCCCATTCAGGCATCGCAATCCTCCCGAAGCCATTCCAGCAGCAGGGCCGTTTTCCACTCATAGGCATCCAGTGCATGGAGCGTTCCCCTCACCTGCGCTGTGCCCAAACGCCGCTCCTCCTGGGAACTGCATTCGATCCCAAGGGAACGTTTCATATTATAGAGCAGCCATTCCAACATTCCGCCATATCCGCTGTCAAGCACGGCGGGCCAGTCGGTGTGCAAAAAGGGGCCGGTTCATCTGGTAAGCTGCTAACAGCGCACGGAATTTTTCGCGATCCAGCCGCCCTCTTTGATTGCAAGCCCAGTAGTTCACCACCTCAATCAGTTCCCGCTCAGGGTTGACATATCCTGCTGCCTCCCAGTCGATCAAGAAGGGCTCCATTCCATCCCATAATACATTTTTCGGGTCGAGATCCCGGTGGCTGAGCACCTGCTCCCCGCTTCGTTTTTCTGCCGCGGCCACATACCGCTGCGTCCAGCCGGCAATTCTTTCATACCGGGCTGTGAAAAGCCGCAGCCAAGACGGCTTCTCCTGCCGAGCCTTCTGAAGAACAGTTTTCCAATCGGGTGCAAAAGCCCCTGCCTCCCCATAGGCTGCTCCATCGATCTGCACGTTTGCATGGTGGATAGCGCCCAAAATACCGCCGATCCGCTCACAATGCAAAGGGGTAATTTCCTTTGCGAATACGCTTTTGCCACTTTGCCATGGAAAAACCATGTAATAACACCCATTGCGTGCCAAAACCGCCTCGCCATTCTTGCAAATTGCCGGAACGGCCGGAATCTTCTTCGATAACTCACGCGCAATTTTTTCTGAAAAAATTGTATTCTCCAGCGCCTTTTCCCGCTTCATAACCGCGGGATTCAGCACTTTGACCGCATATTTCCCCGCTCGGTGACGGCGGCATACATCGTGTGCATCAATCCGCCGGCTACCCGGCACGGCGGCCCTTTTAATGTGCCCAAATCCATCTCTTGCAGGACTTTTTGCAAAAGATCCGCAATGCCCTTTCCATTGACAAAACCATCTTTCTCTACAAGGCAGAATTTGCATGCAATGTTCGCCCCTGCCCGCCCTTTCGGCCGAAAAACGAAGAAATTCAGAAAGCGCCGCGATAGCTCCTACACCTCAATCGGCATCGTAATACTGTAGGCAATCCATCGCCTGCAACAGCGTCAGCCCCGCCTTGTAGCAGCCCGGCTGTGTCGTCGAGTAGCCGCCAAACACGTTCCCCATTTGCAGGCAACGCGCAAGCGGCCACCCCTGATACACGCCGTAGAGCACACCGGCCATGAAGTTATCCCCAGCGCCGGTAAAATCCACGGGTATAAACCGATCCACAGCGGGCACCCGCAGCACTTTCTCCCCATCAAGCGCGATGCAGCCCGCCGCACCGCATTTAATAATCGGCGTTTTCACCGCCTCGCCGAGCTTTCGCAGCGCATCCTCCAGCGTTTCCTCGCCGGTGAGCTGCCTGGCCTCCTTCTCATTCGGTGTAAAAAAATCAACATATTGTAGAATGTCTTTATAATCCGCAAGCTTCATCTCCGGCGTCCAGCCGATGTCATAGAGCAAAACCGTTCCGTCCGCATGTAGCTTTTTGACTACTTCCGGCCTGCCCTGCGGCGCAAAGGCGATCGCTGCGCCTTTCAGGAAGGCGTAACAGGATTCATCCGCCAAATCTGCCTGCGTGATCTCATCCCCAAAGGATAAAAAGGAACGGTCGCCGCCGTAGGAAAACACGGTGGAAACTACCACAGGCCGCCCTTCTCCCCGGTAGAGGTTTTCATACTGCTTTAACCCATTCTCTTCCAGGAGGGAGGCTGCCAAACGGCTGATCGCATCCGATCCTAAAAAAGTGCCCAGCCGGGCCGGGAGCCCCATGCGGGAGAGCATGATAGGGATTGCCGCAGCTCCACCACCGAGCTGTAAATCAAAAGCCCTGGTGTAAACTTCCTCTCCCAGCTCCGGCAGCGCATCAAAGCCCGAATAAATCAAATCCGTGTAGAGCGGCGCAATCGCGCGCACTTCCCCCTCATGATAATTCTCAATATAGCCCTTGTAGCGCTCCTTATAGGTGTCCACAAGGCTCTTGGCAATGGGGTAGGAATTGATGAGCGGATGAATGGTGAGCGCCTTGACCGCCTTTTCATAGCTCTTTTCCAAAATCGCTTCCACCGTCAGGTTTTCGTATAGCTTAATCGTCCGAATCAGGTTCAGCTGCATCGGCGGAATTTCCGGCACTGGCAGCGGGTGCGCGCCCTCTCCGTCGATCTCGCAGGTGAGCTCCATCACGTCGCCATCCGCAAAATACGGGCACGCGCCGTTGTTCGGCACAGAGAGTACCATCTGGATTTTTTCCCCTGTCGCCCGCGCCTTGATGAAATCAAGCGCTACGCCCGCATACCCGCCGCCATCCGGCTGGCGGATAAATTCCTCCACGGTAGGCACGTCGATATTTTTCGGCGCACCGCCTGTTTCGATCGTGAAATAGCTGTTTTCCCGCATGGCATAATGCAGCATAAAGCAGTGGAAGGCAGCTTCCAAATCACGATCGATATCGATCTCATCGAGCGCGCGGTGCATTTTCTGGTTGATCTCCAAAATCGTTTCCCCCCGCGTTTTGGAGGAGGAGAGGATTGATTGCACGGCGCGGTTGCTATAGTAATAGAAATACAGGTATTCATTCGGCAGCAAATTGCCGGAGAGCCGGACAAGCTCCGGGTCGAAATGTTTCATCTCCGTAGCCTGATAAAGCCGGGGCGCAGCCAAGATTTTGCCGGTCACGTCTTCGCCATCCACCCGGAAGGAATCGAACCACGAGAGGTGGTTTAATCCCCAGCAGCGCATGGTAAAGCGCTCGCGCTCTACCCCCAGCAGGGCCGCCAGCTGCTTATGAAAGCCGCTCGGCGCATCGCACACGCCATAAACCATATCATAGCCCTGCGTGCGCAGCGCCTGCGTGACCAAACCGCTCGGGTTGGTAAAATTAAAGATCAAAACATTTGGCTTCGCCACCCGGCGCGCGAGCTCGCAATAGCCGGTGAGGATCGGGATGCTGCGCAGCGCCATGGCAAACCCGCCCGCGCCCGTCGTCTCCTGACCGAGCACGCCGTGGCTCAGCGCCGTGCGCTCATCAAAAACGCGGCCTTCATCCGCATCGCCCCGGATGGTGGTGATGATATAATCCGCATCCCGGAGCGCTTCTTCCGCATCCGTCGTCAATATAAAGTGCAGGGCCGGGTTACACCGCTCGCCGACCAGCTTTGCGATCTTGCCATATTTATGCAACTTCTCAGCGTTGTTATCCATCAGCACAACCTCTGTAATCCCCGCTGCCTCCGCGCCGAGGGCGATTGATTTCGTCAAAAAGGGCGAGCGTACCCCACCGCCGCCAAGCACCGTCAATTTCATAATAGATCTCTTCCTTTCCCTTCCGTTTTCTTTCTCTCCCATTATACCGGCCCAGCCAAGCCTGTCAACGCCCCTTGGGCAAACAAATTCGATTTTTAACCGTATCTCATCCGGCCGATTCGTGGTATACTTTGAAAAAAGGAGCGATCAAACGATGCGCTCTCTTGGCGCCGCTAAAATTGGTGTTTCAAATGAATATACAAGGGAGGTTTCTGATATGTATGAGCTCATCCGGGCAGGGGAACGCACCTATTATATCGACTGCCCAGTTAAAATCGGCCTTTTTCTTTTGGATAAAAGCCATGCTTGCCTCATTGATGGTGGCAGCGGAAAGGATGCCGCCAAAAAAGCACTTAAAATTTTGGACGCACAGGGCTGGCAGCTCTCCTGCGTGATCAATACGCACTCGCATGGCGACCATATCGGGGAAATCAGCTGCTCCAAAAGCGCACGGGTTGCCAAATTTTTGCAAAGGGAATGGAGTGCGCTTTTACCTTGAATCCGGTGTTGGAGCCCGCTTTCCTCTATGGTGGTTTCCCTCCAAATGCATTGCGCAACCACTTCCTGGAGGGCCGCTCCCAGCAACGCCCTACCGTTGGATAGCCAGGGCTTCCCACAGGAGCTGGAGGTGATCGACCTGCCCGGCCATTCCTTTGATATGATCGGCCTGCGCACACCGGATGACGTTGTTTTTCTGGCCGATGCGCTGGTAAGCGAAGAAGCGATCCAAAAATACCAGGTATCCTTCCTCTATGATGTAAAAGGCTATCTCGCCACGCTTCAAAAAGTAGAACAGATGCAGGCGAGGCTTTTCATCCCCTCCCATGCAGCAGCCACAGAGGAAATCGCCCCGCTCGCTCGCGCCAATCGGGAAAAGATTGTGCAAATCATTGAGTATCTGCTCAATCTGTGCCAGGCGCCTCCACAGCTTTGAAGAAATTCTTCAGGCAGTGTTTCATCAGTATGCCCTCACAATGGATTGCAATCAATATGTATTGGTCGGCAGCACGGTGCGCTCTTATCTCGCGTATCTTTATCAACAGCAGAAGCTGTCGTTTCGCTTTTGTATCGAACCGGATGCTGTGGCAAACGCAGCCGGAACAACAAGACGAATAAAATCGGAATAAAAGTTTGCTCCCCAGATATTGACGTTCCCTTTCGCCAGCGATAAACTAATATCAATACAGCCACACATCAATTGAAAAAAGGAGAGAGAATCTTGAACGTATTTATGATTGGCGGCACCGGCCTTTGGGCAGCGCCGCGCGCCGCGGAGCTCATCGCCCGCGGGCATCAGGTCAAAAGCATCGCCCTGCCCCCCCTGCCGGAAGGCGCTCCGATCCCGGAGGAGATGGAAATCGTTTTGGGGAATTACCTGACTATGAGCGACGATGAGCTGCGGGAGAAGATGGCGGGTTGCGATTGCTTTATTTTTGCGGCGGGCGTGGATGAGCGTGTGGAATTCCCCGCCCCGGTTTATGCCGCGTATGAAAAATATAACATTCGGCCTGTCAAACGTCTGTTGGGAATCGCCAAGGCTTGCGGCGTAAAGAATTGCGTTGTGCTCGGCTCCTATTTCGCCTATTTCGCCAAGGAGCACCCGGAGATGAATCTCTGCGTCAAGCACCCCTATATCCGCAGCAGGATTGCGCAGGAGCAATCTGCACTCTCGTTCGCGGATGATGAAATGAGCGTATGCGTGCTGGAGCTGCCCTATATTTTTGGCACGCAGCCTGGCCGTAAGCCTGTGTGGGTTATCCTCATCGAGCAGCTTGAAGGGATGGGCAAAATCACGATGTACCCGAAGGGCGGCACTACGATGGTGACCGTCCGCCAGGTTGGGCAGGCAATCGCCGGGGCAGCGGAGCGCAACCGCGGCGCAAACTGTTATCCGATTGGGTACTATAATCTCACCTGGAACGACTTCCTGAAAATCGTCCACAAGGCGATGGGCCAGCCCAACCGGAAAATCATCAATATTCCGAAATGGTCTTTCCAGCTTTTTGGGCTGCATATGCGCAAGGTGTATCGGAATAAAAACGTAGAGGGCGGCATTGATCCCGTCGGCCTGGCGGATATCATGTGCATGAATACCTTCATCGACCCAAAATGGTGTGTAGAGCTGGGCGTCACAGGGGACGATATCGAATCAGCCATTTATGATTCTGTTAAGCTCTCTGTGGATGCCTTCCACGGCACGCAGGAGCTGCTGGGCATGAAGGGCGAATAAAGCTTGGAAATCGCTGTTATTGTGCGCCGCGGCCCATCTTGCCCTACAACGTTTTTAGGGAGCGGCGCACTTTTTGTCCTTTTGAACAAAGGATTTGCTCAAGAAAAGGATCTGAATCATGAAAAAATCATCTGCTTATGCGCAGTGCTGCTGTGTTTATTGACGACCGCTTCCTGCCATCACCCTGGTGAAGCGAGCACCTCCGGGCCAGCGTTGGAATCCAGCTCTCTTCCTCCTTCCAGCGAAGCGCCTTCCACTACGCTGGCAGCACCCTCCACTAGGGCTCGAATCGAAACAACCACCTCCAAGCCGCTTATCCTTTCAGGCAGAAAAAACCGGCCATATTTCAAAGCCTATGCAGAATTTTTACTCCATTCCGATACCAATATGGAGGAGGACCCGGGCTTCCCTATTTTCGGCTATTATTTGATTGACTTGAATTTTGACCGTATTCCCGAGCTCGGGGTCTATCGAGATTCAGGCGGTTCTTTAGGAGGATATCTCAACTTTTACAGCTTTGATGGAAAGAAAGTTGCGCCTGTTTTGGAAGAAGGCGGCGAGCAAGCCCGAAGCTCTACTCACACAAAAATTCTTGCTGATAAGAAAAATCAAAAGGTATACTTATTTAAAGAAATGTATCTGCTACAAGGCAATAGCAACGGCCTTAACGGATATGTGAAAGAAATCAAAAGCCGCAACGGCGTTCCTCATGTTTGCAATATAATCACCTTAGATGTTGACCACGATCACTTGCAGAGAGAGGATCTTGAAAAAAAGCCATGATGGGGAAGATCTCTATCTATTAGATACCGAACTGGATCACTGTTTACTGACAAAGAGATATTCCAACGGTAAATCAAAAGAAATCTCCTCCGCGCAGTATCTGAAAAAGAAAAGGCAGATCATTCCTGAAAAGAATTCCTTTGTAGATTTGCTCGACACCAAAGCACGGGTCGTATGCGATTCCATCATGGAATTATTGGATGAAGACAGCCGCTCCCACGATAAAAAACTAACCTCCGAAGAGATCGATCTGTTGTTTACAAAATGGCTCGACCAAACGAAATAGAAGCGGCTGCAAATAGAATTATCAACAGGAGGGGAGCTTTCCTTGAACATTCTCATCGAGGGCGCGCCGGAGCGCTATCAAGCCTATCTGCCGGAATTTGTCCCGCTCGACCGGCTTTCGCTCACCTTCTGCCCACTCGGCAGCACCAATGAGGAGCGGCTCGCCCTCTGCCCGGACGCGGAGGTTTTTCTGGTGGATGCGATCAGCACGGTAGACGGCGACCTGATCCGGCGAATGCCAAAGCTCAAAATGATCCATTCTGAGGGCGTGGCATTCAACGGCATTGATATCCAAGCGGCAAGGGAACGCGGTGTTTTCGTCTGCAACAATCAGGGCTGCAATGCGGGCGCCGTGGCAGAGCAGGCAATTTTTTGATGCTGTCCCTGCTGCGCAGGGGGATCCCGGGCGACCGCGCCGTCCGGGAAGGCCGTCAAATCCAAATGAAGGAACAGGCCATGGTCGAGGGGATCACAGAGCTGGGGGATTGCAAAATCGGCCTGATCGGCTTTGGGCACATCGCAAAGGCCACGGCGCAGCGGCTGGCCCCCTTCGGATGCGAGCTTTTTTATGATTCCGCCCATAGAAAAGATCCGGAAACGGAAAAGGCCTTTTCCGTAACTTATCTCCCGCTCGGGGAACTGCTTGCGGCCTGCGATATCATCAGCCTCCACGCGGCTGTCACGCCGCAGACGTGCGGCATGGTAAACGCCGCCTTCCTCTCCCAAATGAAGAACGGCTCCTATCTAATCAACACTGCACGCGGCGAGCTCGTCGATCACTTGGCCGTGAAAGAAGCGTTATTTTCCGGCAAACTCGCAGGCGCTGGGTTTGACACCCTCTCCCCAGAGCCCGTCCCGGCGGATCATCCGCTGGTGAGGCTGCCGCCGGAAGTGGAGGATCGCGTCGTTTTTTCGCCCCATCTCGGCGGCATCACCGCCAGCAGCTTCTGCCACGCACACCGGCATATGTGGTCAAACGTTGTGCGCGTTTTCAATGGTTTCCAGCCAGACAGCATTGTAAATGCTCTTTAATGTGCCAAACAAAAAGCCGCCGCAAAAGCATCCCCAAGATGCTTTTTGCGGCGGCGTGCTGTTTCTCAGCCAAACCGGGCGGCATATTGGTGCGGCGTGATGCCATAGGCTTTGCGGAAACAGGTGATAAAATAGGCCTGCGAGCAAAAGCCCAGGTAATAGGCCACCATCTTCTGATCGCATTCCCCACGCAGCATCGCCTTTGCGGTTTCGAGCTTCCGCTCAATAATATATTCCCGCAACGGCTTGCCTACATGCTTTTTAAAAAGCTTTGACAAATAGTCCCCGCTGAGGTTCACAAGCGCTGCCAAATCGGCGAGGCGGATTGATTCATGCAGATTCCGATCAATATAATCCAGGCACTTTCGAATTGCCGCCGGGCAATTGCCACGGGCATTTTCATGCACTAGCCCTGTAATTTCCAAAACAATTTGATTCAGAAAGCTGATGATTTCCTCCCCGGACGTGAATTGATCGATCTGCATAATATAGCGATCAGATAGGTTAAACGCCTGCATCTCATTCAAACCACCCTGGATGGCGTATCTGGTCCCCAACGTCACACAGCACACCGCCCAATACTGCATCTGCCGGATGGAATTGGTGGAAAGGCGGCCCACAACGATGCCTGATTTGATATATTGCCCGAGCAATTGTTTAACCCGCTCGACGTCTCCCTGCTGAATCGCCGATAAAAAAGCGGTTTCTTCCCGGTAAGAGGTATGCGCCATTCCGCTTTCCCGCTGTTCAAAGGATGGATCATCCGCCTGGGGTAGAATCTGGATATTCAGCAGCTCGCCCTGTTTCATTTTCATAACCATCCTTTCGCGCCTCAGGCGGTCTTTGAAATGATCCCTCATTGTGAGGCCATTATACCTAAAATCATGTTGAAAAACAACGGATTATTAAAAGAAAAAGCTGAAAAACAATATGCAACTGCAAGCGCATTCTGCTATTCTAATCACAATAGCTGATTTCATAAAAAAATCGGGAGGGATTTTGAATGATTAGCAAAACCAAATACAAAATTGAAAATAAGGAGATTGAAAAAATTTTCCGCGCAGCGGGAATCGGCGGGATTACCGGCATTTCGCCTTTGGGGCGCGGGGAGTATAACGCTGTGTTTTCCGTATCCACACGGGAAAAAGAATATGTGCTCAAGATCGCGCCGGCGCAGGAGGCTCCGGTCATGACCTACGAAAAAAAGATATGATGCGCGCTGAAGTCTTTTGGTATCGTCAGATGCGGGAACATACGCCCATCACTGTGCCCGATGTTTACTTTGAGGATTTTGAACGCAAGCAGATCCCTACGGATTATTTTATCATGGAAAAGCTTTCTGGGAAACAATTGGATCAAATGAAATTTTCGGGTTCTGAGCAAGTGCAGTCCAATTCTATTACGGCGACCATGGCGGCCCAGATCCACAAAAATTAAAAACGATCAGTTCGGTTATATCCAAAACGGCTTGTATGACAACTGGTATCAAGCAATTCGGGCTATGACGCAGTCGCTTCTGGATGATTGTGCGCGAGCGAAAAAAAAATCAAAACGCGGCGAAAAGCTGCTTGCCTGTATCGACCGATATCAGGATGTTTTAAAAAAGCGGAATGTTGCATGGTCAATTTTGATATTTGGTGGCCAAACATCATCTGCAACCGGGAAAACGGTGAGATCAAATATGCATGGATCGACCCGGGCGCAGCTTTTGGGGCGACCGGATCGCGGACTTTGTGTGCCTCGAATATCAGAAACCCCTGGAGAAGAAAAAAGCTTCCCTTGCGGCTTATAATGCCGTCGCGGATGAACCCATCCGCGTAACGCGAAGGAGGAAAAAATCCGCTATGCCGTGATGCAGGGGTATCTGGGCCTGATCCAGGAGGTGGAAAAATATTACCGCTACACGCCAAAGCACTTCGGTTGGTGGCGCAACGTTTTCTCCTCCGCATGGTTTTACAAAAGCGCTTTCGGAGGCTTGAAATAAAAATGACGGAAAAAACAAAACGAATCGGGAGCCCTTCCGCCACGGCCGCATTGGGGGAAGAGCCAGTTCCCCGCCTGGTGCTCCGCTTTGCAGCAACCACCATGGCCGCCCTGCTGCTCAATGCCGTCTATACGCTGACAGATACGCTGTTTGTCAGCTGGGGCGTGGGTGAAAACGCCATGGGCGGCGTGTCCGTCGTATTTCCGTTTGTAATTTTACAGGGTGCAATCTCCACTGCCTTAGGCGGCGGCGCGGCATCGATCATCTCCCGAAAGCTGGGCGAGGGCAAAAAGCAGGAGGCGGGCGAAGTCACGCTGAATGCAATGCTCGCCTTTTACAGCTCCGCGATTCTCATCACCATCCTTGGCCTTGCGTTGCTCAATCCACTGCTTGAGGTGATGGGCGTTACGGGAGAGCTCCTGCCTTATGCAAAACAATACTTTACGATCCTGCTCGCGGGCAATGTGTTTTCCACCGGCTTTTCGTCTATCATCCGCGCCGAAGGCAAAATGCTGTATGGCCTGCTCATCTGGGTAATTCCTATTTCGATCAACATCGCTCTGGACGCGGTATTCATCCTTGTGCTGGGCTGGGGTGTGCGCGGCTCTGCGCTGGCAACGGTGATCTGCCAGTTTGTCAGCTTTAGTATGTGTGTGCTGTTTTTTTCTCCGCTTTACAACGCAAAGTTTCAGGGGCGCAAAATGCAGCCTACACAAGATACGTGAGATCCTTGCAATCGGATTGCCCTCCCTAATCCAGCTGGGAAGCCTCTCCATTCTGTCCGTCGTGCTAAATAACCTCCTGCGGGAGGCCGGCGGGCCAATCGCAGTGACTACCTATGCCTACATCAGTAAGATCATCACCTTTGCCATTATGCCCTTCACGGCAATCACGCAGGCGCTCAGCCCCATCGTAGGGTATAACTTTGGTGCAGGGAAGCCGGAACGTATCCGGAAAACCATCCGCTTTTTGTACAGCGGCCAGCTTTATCTACGCTTTGGTCCTGCTGCTCATTATGGAGGCCACGCCGGGTTCCCTCATCCGCTTATTCACTGATAACCGAGAGCTGATCGCCCGCGGCGGCGAGGGGCTGCGTATTCTGGCGGCGGCGCTCGTTTTCGTGCATCTGCCAATGTTATCCGGCGCGGCGTGCCAGGCCATTGGGCAAAAGCTATGGGCATTCCTTCTATACGCCGCAAATCTGGTGTTTTTATCCCCACCGCATTTCTTTTTGCCCCCTGCTTGGTGTAACCGGGGTATGGTGGGCCTATGTGGCGGCAAATGCGGCCTCGGCCGTGCTTGCTCTGGTAAAAATAAGGCGCGACAAGGTGCTGTAAACAATTTCCTTGGGCAATTTGATAAACGAAAAGGGATGGTGCAACATGCTTTGCACCATCCCTTAAAGAATCCCTTTTATTTATAATGTTCAGAAATCCAGCCTTTTTTCGATAAACGCCGTCAGCTCGTCGATCGGCAGGCGTATCTGCTCCATTGTGTCGCGGTCACGCACCGTCACACATCCGTCCGTCTCGCTGTCAAAATCATAGGTCACGCACATCGGCGTGCCAATCTCATCCTGCCGGCGGTAGCGTTTGCCGATCGAGCCGGCGTCGTCATACTCTACCATAAACCGCTTTGCAAGCAAATCATGCACTTTCATCGCGCCCTCGCTGAGCTTTTTGGAGGGCGGCAGGATGGCCGCCTTCATCGGCGCAAGTGCCGGATGCAGGTGCATCACCACGCGGGTGTCGTTCTTTTCCGCATCCACCACTTCCTCATCGTATGCGTCACACAGGAAGGCAAGCGCCACACGGTCTGCACCGAGCGACGGCTCGACAACATAGGGCAGGTATTTTTCATTCGTGGTCTGATCAAAATATTCTAGACTCTTGCCGGAAGTGTTCTGGTGTTGTGTCAGGTCGAAATTCGTGCGGCTCGCAACACCCCACAACTCGCCCCAGCCGAAGGGGAAAAGGTATTCAAAATCTGTCGTTGCATTAGAGTAGTGAGAAAGCTCCTTCTGCTCATGGTCGCGCAGGCGCAGGTTTTCATCCCGCATGCCGAGGGAGAGCAGCCACTTGTGGCAGTAATCCTTCCAGTAGGAGAACCATTCCAACTCTGTGCCCGGCTTGCAAAAAAATTCCAGCTCCATCTGCTCGAATTCTCGCGTGCGGAAGGTAAAGTTGCCGGGGGTAATCTCATTGCGGAAGGATTTGCCGATCTGGCACACGCCGAAGGGGATTTTTCTACGGGTAGTGCGCTGAATATTCGGGAAGTTGACGAAAATGCCCTGTGCCGTTTCGGGGCGGAGATATAATTCGTTCTTTGCATCCTCCGTCACGCCCTGAAAGGTCTTAAACATCAAATTAAACTTACGGATATCGGTAAAGTCGCACGCGCCGCACTCCGGGCACACAATTTTATTTGCCTTGATATAATCGGACATCTGCTCAAAGCTCCAGCCAGCGGGGTTCACGCCCGTGTCCTCAATAAGCTTATCGGCACGATGGCGCGTTTTACAAGCCTTGCAATCCATCAGCGGGTCGGAAAAGCCGCCCACATGGCCTGAAGCCACCCATGTTTGCGGATTCATCAGAATTGCAGAATCAAGGCCAACGTTATAGGGGCTCTCCTGCACAAATTTTTTCCACCATGCGCGTTTAACGTTGTTTTTAAACTCCACGCCCAGCGGGCCGTAATCCCACGTGTTCGACAGGCCGCCATAAATTTCGCTGCCGGGATAAACAAACCCTCTCGCTTTGCACAGCGCGACCACCTTTTCCATCGTCTTTTCCGTATTCGAAAGCATACTATTGGCCCCTTCAAATTCTTTCCTATTCTTCCGTAAAATCATAGCGGAAAGGCCCTGAAATGTCAAGGCGGAACTGGATTTGATCAAAACGAAACCGGTCCTGTGGCCAGCTTTTCTAACCATTGCCGCAAACGTATGGCCTTAAAGGATGGGGGAACCCTTTTTAGCCGTTTTCCTGCGCTATCGATTGCCGTTTTGCTCCGTTTACCCAAGAAGATCAGCCCCGACGCAACCCAGCATAGGCCCAGCAGGGCGGCGGCCGTGAACGGCATGCCGTCGTCCCCGGTATCAGGGGTAGCAATTTCCGTTGTTTCTGTGGGGGCGGAGGTATAAGAAGGCGCCTGCATGCTCTCCGCCGGGTGGGAAACGGTGGGTTCTTTCGCGCTCAAAGGCTGCTCCGGCAGAGAAAAATGCCAGGTTCCTCCGCGTGTCGTCTCCTGCGCTTCCGCCCGCAGGAGATGATCCATTTTCGGATTGTCCGCGTCTGGTATATAATGCACCGCTACCACCTCTTGAAAAAGGTGTGTGACAGGCAAAGAAAGTTCTGTCAGGTTTCTGGCGCTACGAGAATAAAGCGGTCCCCCTGGTGAAGCGTTGTCACAGCGGAGCCATCTTCATCCAACACCTGTATACCGTTTTCCGGATGGATGGCGATGCTGCCATCCGCCTGCGTCAGGGTAAGCGTTTCAGAGCGGTAAAATCCCCCCTGAAGCCGGAAAGACGGGCTTTCAGGCGAAAGCAATACAGGATGCTCTTGCGGCGTTTGATTTTCAGCCGCCTGTAGAAGATCCTTGATATAACGCGTGCGGATACTTCCGTCGCTCGAATCAATCGGCCAACCTTCAATATAGGACCAGATGGCCTGCTGCGTGATCACGCGGGCGAAATCGTCAGAAACCCCATATTTTTTTTTTGCAATCCGGGCCGTCAAAGGGATATCCGGCATAGAGAAGCGCCTCCATCCCGGCATCTTCATAGGATTCCGCACGGTGAAAGGGCGTATTTTGGGGCAGGGCGGACTGGGCAAACATGCTGTAAGCCTCTTCCCCATTCACCGTGATTTGTGGGATAACTCCGGCATCCGGTATGGAGCGCTCCCCCTGCGACGCGCCGAGCACTGTGCCCTGTGCCCCTGCGAGAAGGGAGAAGGCCACCGCAAAATGAATGAATAGACCGGCTATGGAAAAGAGCTTTCCGATTTGAATGCGTTTCATGATTTTATCACCATTTTCCGTTTGTTTTTGTATCTTGATTTTTGCATCAGTGTACAGGAATACACTGATGCTTTGTTCGATCGAGATCATTCTTTGGATTAGCATATCCAATGTGGAAAAAGATATTTTTGTGTCGGACGTAAAATCATTTGGCAATTTTAAAATTTTTATGAATTGGCGCCCGCTATATTGCAATGTGCAGTACCGCGTGATATATTATAGGAACAAAAAGCTGCATTCCGATTTTTCCGGAAAGCAGCTTGTAAACATTGCGAAAGAGGGGAGCAAGCGGCTTGAACGTACAATTCAAAAAAGGCGCGCTGGAGCTATGTGTGTGACTCTGCTGCGCCAAGGTGAAAAATACGGATATGAGCTTGCAGAGGCGATCAGCGGTGAAATTTCCATCTCTGAGGGGACGATTTATCCCATTCTGCGCCGCCTGCGCAATGAGGGGTATTTCGAGGTAACGCTGCGGGAATCCCCGGAAGGGCCGCCGCGCAAATATTACCGTCTGACACAGAAGGGCATCCAAACGCAGGAGGAGCTTTACGCGGAATGGATGGAATTTTCGCAGCAAGTCAATCATTTGATTGGAGGGATCCAATATGACGAAAAATGATTTTTTAAACACGCTTTACCAGTCGCTTCTATATCTACCAGCCAAAGAGCGGCAGGAGATCCTTCAGGATTATGAGGAGCATTTTGCAGCAGGCATCGAGGAGGGCAAGGCGGAAGAGGAAATTTGCCGCGCGCTTGGCGATCCAAAGGAAATTGCACAAACTTACCTGCAACAAAACAAAGCGAGGCCCGGTGCTTACAAGCAGGATTCCCCCTCGAATCCTGCGCCTGTGAGGAACGCAGGCACAGCCGCGGCACAGCCTTATCCGATTCCTCCGGACAATGGTAATCGGGCTCTTTTACCGTATTGCTGGTTTTGGATATTGTTCTGATTGCCTTGCCAGGCATCCCAGCCGGATTCGCTTTGGCGGCGGCCGGGGCGGTTGTGTTGGTTGCAAGCATAGCAGCCGGCATTTTTGCATCGTCCGCACTGCTGGCGCTGTTTTTCATCTCATTGGCGGTTGCGCTTGTCAGTGCCGGCGTGCTGGTAATCCTCTTGATTGTGTGGAGCCTGCGCGCCTGCTATCGGCAGCTTCGCTGAGGAAGGGAGCAAATATTTTATGAAAAAAAGCCTGTATTGCCCTCACGGTCATTTTCTTATTATCATCGTTGTTAACAGTTTGCTTTGGCGCCGCCGTCGGTGCGCGGGAAATCCGCAGCATACTCGATGGGGACAGTAGCTGGAACCACCTGCTCGAGTCCATTAAGAGCTGGCATGAGCACGGCACAGGGCAATTCCTTGGGGAAACCCACATGCAGTTCCCCGTGGATTCTAGCAAACCGGTTTGCCTTTTCTTCGATTTTGCAAAGGTATCTGTCCTTTCCACACCGGATCAAAGCGCTTCTATGTATGTGCGGTATTATGGAAAGAATTCCGTGGACGACCTCTCTTCTCTCCCCTATGCGGAGCAGGAAGACGGAGCGCTTCATCTAGGGCTTCATTTGCCCGATCAAAATTCGTTTACAGAGATCACCGTTGAAATTTATCTACCCATGGCAAAGTATACCGCTTTGAACGCTGAGGTAGGGGTAGGCAGCCTAACGGTTGAGAACATGCAGTTTGGCGCGCTTGTATCCTCTGTGAAGGTGGGAAATACTTGCTTGAAACGCACTTCGGCCGATTCGGTAAAGCTAGTGGCCGCAACCGGAAACCTTGCCTGGGAGGATGGCAGCCGCGTATTGAAATCGCTCTCCATGCATACGGAGGTGGGCAACATCCAGCTTGCCTGGGCCACAGGGGATGGGTTTCGGCTGGCGTATCAAATTGGAAGCGGCAAATTAAAAAATCAGTTTGAGGGAGCGGTAACCGAGCAGACCGGCTCCCAGCACGCATCTTCAAAAGGAACTCTCACTTCCGGAGATGAAAGTCGCGCAATAGAGCTGTCTGCTTCCACCGGGGATATCTCGCTCACCTCTTTTTTCCACCAAGGAATAGCGGCGTCGGATTTTCATTGAAAGCCGCTTGCTCTTTGCAGAGCCTCATAATAATAGACGCATGCGCTGGAATAATTTGAAGTAAACTATCATATGTTAAGGAATATGCACAGCCTTTCCGAAGCTTGACTTTTCGGAAAGGCTGCGTTATATTGCGCTATATATAAAACGATGGCAAACCGTTGCGGAGAAAGAAGGGTATCTCAATGCCGTATGAATTTTATTTACCGACCAAATTGTTGTATGGGGCGGGCTGCCTGTCTGCGCTCGGGGGCTGTGCACTGCCCGGCCGGAAGGCTCTGCTCGTCACATCCGCTGGCCAATCCGCCAAAAAGGCACGGCTATCTCGGCCGAGTGGAAGAGCAGCTTACCCAAGCAGGAGTGCGTGCTGTCCTCTATGACCAGATCACGCCAAACCCGACCAAGGCAGAAGTAATGGCGGGCGCGGCGCTCTGCCGGAAAGAGGGCTGTGATTTCGTTTTGGGCCTGGGTGGCGGCAGCAGCATCGACGCCGCGAAAGCTATTTCCGTGATGGCAAGAAATCCGGGCGATTATTGGGACTATGTTTCCGGCGGCACAGGGAAAGGTAAAGCTGTACCCAACGCGCCGCTGCCGGTTGTTGCGGTGACTACAACCGCCGGGACCGGCACAGAGGCCGACCCATGGACGGTAACGACCAATGAAGAAACGCAGGAAAAAATTGGGTTTGGCTATGAAAAAACGTTTCCTGTCCTCTCCGTTGTCGATCCGGAACTGATGGTGTCCGTTCCCCGCGGCTTACCGCCTATCAGGGCTTTGACGCGCTATTTCACAGCACGGAGGGGTATCTCAACCGCACAGCAAGCCCAATCAGCGATTTAATGGCGCTGGAGGCGATTCGCCTCATTGGGAAAAGCCTGCCGCGTGCGGTGCGGGATGGGGCGGATTTAGAGGCGCGCGGAGATGTTGCGCTGGCAAACACGCTCTCCGGCATGGTTGAAACCCTTTCCGGCTGTATCTCTGAGCACTCAATTGCCCACGCGATGAGTGCGTATCATCCAAAGCTACCACACGGCGCGGCCCTGATTGCGATCAGCAAGGCATATTACCAAAAACTGATCCGGCTGGGCGCCTGCCGGGAGCGTATGGCCGCTATGGCACGCGCACTCGGCAAATCAGACGCGGAGCGGCCGGAAGATTTTTTGACCGCCTTAGACGCGCTGCAAAAGGAATGCAGCGTGGATGGGCTGGCGCTCTCTTCCTTCGGCATGTCGCCGGAGGAGTTTCCCGCCCTTACGCGCAACGCGCGCGAGACGATGGGCGGCTTGTTTGAGGTAGACCCGGTCGCGGTCAGCGACGGGGATGTGCTGGAAATTCTTTCGGACGCCTTCTGCTGAGCCGCTTCAGAAGGAGGCTGACGGGATGATCGCCGTGTATTTGCTCTATGCTTTTTCCGAGCTGTTGTCTCTGGCGCTTGGCCTGCTCCTCTGGAAAAGGCACTCCGCCTTCCCGGATTTTCGGCTCGGCTACCACGTGGCGGAAGCCATGCAGGGGGAAGCACAGTGGAATGCTGCCAATGCCTGCGCAGGTAAGGTGAGCTTATTTGGCGGGTTGCTTGCATTTGTGTTTTTCCGGCTGCATGCCTGCCCCTGAAATTATCCACTGGACGCATGGCGCTGCTTTATTGCTGCATCTGCCTTCTATGGGCGCTTTCCGTTTTAAGGATTCCCCTATACTGCTTGAGAAAAAAATTTCCGAGCAACGCAAAGGAATAAGCAAGGCCGCGCCGGGTGTCCGGCGCGGCCCATTTTCTCATGGACGAATCCTCAGAATGTGTTATAATACTGTTGAATGAAAACTTCACATGAGCGCGGCGAGCAAAAGCGTTTCCTCCAGCTTTTCATAAATCCGTTCAAAGCTGCTCAGGGGCAGCGGGTTCTCTCCCCTGCCGATTTCAAAGGTGAAGCCCGGGCGCTCAAATTCAGAGAGGAACCAATCTTTGAAGCCGCCGTGGCTTGCGAGGCCGTCATTTTCTACCAGGCGGTAACCGCTGGAGGCGGCAAAATTTTTGCCATCATCCTGCCGCGCTGCGGCGTATGTTCGCCATACTCCCAAAGATTTCTTCCCCCTGGCTGTGAAAGGCCAGCGCATGGCGAAAGGGATGGCTTCGGCACAGCCGCACCAACGCCTGCGTTTCCGGCTCGCTTTCCGGAGCAGGGCCGCCATATTGCCGGGGCGCGGGTCCGGTAATTCCAGATTCCCGCTCCATTTGGTGCAGTGTTTCCCAACCGGCGTCAAAATTATGATTGATATCCACACCGCGCGCATTCGCATTCCATCTGCTGAAATCGCCGCCGCTGATTTGAGTTGCAAGCGCTTCATAGGGCCCAGCTCCCTGCGCGCCGCGTAACGCAATCTGAATGCCATCCGGATTAACGCAAGGCACGATCATCATGCCCCGGCCATGCAGCGCATCCTGAATCGGGATAGCGGAAAAGTCGTCCCCCTCCCATACGGCCGTTGCCGTGCGTTCAAAAACCGCAGCAGTAAAAGCGGGGTCAGCCATTCCTGGCCATGAAAGCCCCCGGTATAAAGCACTGGATTTTCCTGCGGGCCGATGGAAAGCGTGTAAATAGAGCGCCCACCGGGCTTCTGCCGCACACGCCGAGCCTCGCATGTGGGAAGCGGCGTTTAACGCATCCAGCATCGCGCGCACGGTTTCATAATCGGGCTCTACCGCCCGAACGATTTGATCAAGCGTGATTCCTCCTGTCCTTCAGGCCTAGGCGGCCTCTTCACATATATATGCCCGGCGGCCTGCGTTCATGCGGTGGCGGGCGGAAAGGAACCTCTATGAACTTAAAAGAAGAAACCCTTGAAAAAAATACGATCTATACCGGCCGAATCATCACGGTGCGCAACGATACCGCCCTTTTACCAAATGGGAAAAGGGCCTCGCGCGAGGTTGTGGAACATCCGGTGGCGTGACAATCGCCGCCCTCACGCCGGAAGGAGAGCTGCTGTTTGTGCGGCAATACCGTTAGCCCTACGGCGAGGAACTGCTTGAGCTGCCTGCTGGGAAGCTGGAGCGCGGCGAAGACCCGCTGGAAAGCGGCAAGCGTGAGCTGCGCGAGGAGACAGGAGCGCAAGCGAAACACTTTCGCGATATCGGCAAATTTTACCCCTACGCCCGGCTATTGCGGCGAAATAATCCACATGTATTTTGCCTCTGGCCTCACATTTGGCGAGCAGGCCCTCGATGCGGACGAATTTTTAACCGTGCAGCGCATCCCGTTGGCAAAAGCGGTGCGCATGGTGCTGGAGAATGAAATCCGTGATGGCAAAACGCAGGCAGCTGTGCTGAAGGTGGATGCGTTGCTGCGGGCTGGGGCACTTGAAGCATAAAATATAAAATAGAGAGGAAGGCAAGCGGAGCATACTCGCTTTGCATAACGATGGCAATTGAAACTGTAAGAGCATTTTTGAAAGAACAGGGTCTGGAAGGACGCATCCATGAATTTGATTCCTCCAGCGCAACCGTAGCACTGGCCGCTGAAGCGCTGGGCACCGAGCCCGCGCGGATTGCAAAAACCCTTTCCTTTGTCAATGGGGATACCTGTATTTTGATTGTTGCAGCAGGTGACGCCAAAATTGATAACCGAAAATTTAAGGACTTTTTCGGCAGGAAGGCGACGATGCTCGCTCGGATGAAGTGCTGCGCCTGACCGGGCACGCTGTG
>VOFD01001907.1_pt1 | contig 26538 bp, 50 predicted proteins | sample 5384101 | NCBI WGS metagenome assembly VOFD01 (sample SAMN12384723, study PRJNA508395) | human gut metagenome | isolation source: healthy gut C | host: Homo sapiens
TCAGGACATTCATGCAAGTATCTCTTATCAATATGCTTACATTCATTGCAAATGGTATTCGGTATATTAAATGTAAAGTAATTACAGCCTTCTATAGCAGCTACCCGAAGTAGTTGTCTGTACTGCTCCTTACTAAGATGTTCTTCCAAATTCATGTGCAAGGCCGAGCCTCCCGTTAAATGCTTTTTATATAGCGGCGTCCATGCAGACGGAATTTATCGACAACATTCAACGATTTGTCTTCTACAATATAGAAATAACTGTTATAACATTCTCGGAATGTTTGGAAGCCTGCTTCTTTATCCCATTTAGCGTGCTTCACTCCTACATTCTCAGCAGGAATCATTTCGCAATTAAACAAAACATCCTTTGTACGGTACTTCCTATTATATCGTTCAATCATTCCTAAAATCTCCTGAACAAATGCTTCATACTTAGGGTTATCATTGATTTCAATACCCATAAATTGCGCTGCTTCCACCAAACCATTAACACCGATAATCCGACCCGGCGTTCCGCCGGCCCACCTTCCCCAGGGGAGGCGATTGACAAGCCCTGTGTGGCTTATGTAGAAGACTACCGTAGCAAAAATCCCGACGTAGCATAGCACGTAGGCTTCCCCTCGGATGGGGGAAGCTGTCAGCGGTTGCCACTGACCCGGATGAGGGGGCGATTTCGTTCCCCAGGGAAGGCGACAAGCCCTGTGTGGGTAGAAGACTACCGTAGCAAAAAATCCCGAATCCCGTTCCCCAGCTGTCCTTGGGAGGGGGCGATTTGGTCGTGACGGCTATAACCCACGCCGGGGGGCTCCTACCCGGGGCTAAACGCCCGCCCTCATCCGACCCGGCGTTCCGCCGGCCCACCTTCCCCAGGGGAAGGCGGCCGCGCCTTGTCGTATAATGCCGGAAGAAATCATATTCCGGCGGAAAGGACGACACCCATGAAAAAGCCATTTTCTTTGATTTAGACGGAACCCTCACCGACTCCGGGCCGGGGATCATCAACTGCGCCCAGCTGGCTCTGGACCACTTTGGCATCCCCGTGGAATCCAGGAGCAGCTGCGGGTCTTTGTGGGGCCGCCTCTGCGGCAGAGCTTCGCCCGGTTCGGGGTGCCGGCGGAGGATATTGACGAAGCCATCCGGGTGTTTCGTTCCCGGTATGTCCCCATCGGGAAGTTTGAAAATGCGCCCTACCCCGGCATTGAGGACCTGCTGCGCACTCTGCAGGCCGAGGGCTATCCCCTCTTCGTGGCCACCCTCAAGCCCGAGGTCACCGCCGTTGAGGTGCTGGAGCACTTCCACCTGGACCAGTATTTTGACCGGATCTGCGGGGCCTCCCTGGATGAGGGCCGGGAGACCAAGGAGGATGTCATCACCTACCTGCTGGATCAGATCGGCGATCCCGGCCAGACGGTGATGGTGGGTGACACCGACTATGACGTTTTGGGGGCCAAGGCCCACGGCATCCCCACCATCGGCGTCACCTGGGGCTATGGGGACGCGGCCTCCATGGCCGCCGCCGGGGCCATCGCCCTGGCGGATACCCCAGAGGAACTCCACCGCCTGCTGGGACAAGAATAACGGAAACCGGAAAACAGGACCCTGTGCCGTTGGCACAGGGTCCTGTTTGTGCTGTTTTCTGCATGAGACGGCGCAGCACACGGGTTTCTCGAGGAAAGGATTGCATCGAGAAACCGTATCACATCTCCCTCCGGCCCTCCAGGGCGCGCATAAGGGTAGCGTCGTCGGCGAACTCCAGGTGACTGCCCACGGGGATACCGTAGGCCAGACGGGTCACCTTCACCTGGAAGGGCTTGAGCAGCCGGGAGAGGTACATGGCGGTAGCCTCCCCCTCGGTATCCGGATTGGTGGCCATGATGACCTCCTGAATATCCCCTGGGCTACCCGGTCCAGCAGGGACTTGATGTGCAGGTCGTCGGGCCCCACCCCGTTCATGGGGGAGAGGACCCCGTGGAGGACATGGTACTTTCCCTGGTACTCCGGGCCCGCTCCATGGCGATGACGTCCTTGGGATCGGCCACCCACAGACCAGACTCCCGTCCCGCTTTTCACTGGCGCAGATGGGGCACAGGCCGTCCCCCTCGGTGAGATTCTGGCAAACGGGGCACAGAGCGATGGATTGCTTGGCGTCCAGGACGGATTGGGCGAAGATCTCCACCTCGTTCTCCGGCAGGGAGAGCACGAAAAGGCCAGCCGCTGGGCGCTCTTCCGGCCAATGCCGGGCAGGCGGGCAAACTGCTCCACCAGTTTTTCTAAGGCTGGGGGAAAGTATTCCATGGAAGTAACCATTCCTTTTCTCATTGGTTTTCAGAGGGCAACCTCTTCATTTTGTCAGGGGAGGAACTTATTCTTCTCCCGAAGAGAGCGCCAGTTGAGGGGCCGCATGGGAAAATGATTGTAAATACGCTCGCGAACAGCAAGCTGTTTTTTGAAATCATCGAAGGAATAGAAGGTATGGGAGGCGTAGAATTCCTCATTGTCTTTGCGGTGGCTGCGCTCCACCTTGCCGTTATGTCGGGGCGTATAGGGCCGAATGAGCTTATGGCGAATACCCAGGCGGGCCAGCTCAGCCTCGAAGTCGAAGATCGGGGTATCACTGCCTTTCGGGAGAAGCCGTTTCGTAAACTCCGCCCCATTGTCCGTCTGGATACATTCAATGGCATAAGGAAACCGCTTGACAACGTGCTGTAGGAACAGCATGGAGGAATAGGTGCTGTGTTCTTCAAATGCCTCCAGATAACGAAAACGGCTGTACTCGTCAAGAAAAAGTATACTGATAAAATTTCTGCCCTTTTGCTTCCCCCACCAGGCAGGAAGCCGGGACGAATTTGACGTCAATCTGTCCCCTCTGGCCGGGGTATTGCATCTGCTCGTAAGGCTTGGGGATGTATTTGGGATTGGGGAGCTTTACAGCCATCTGCCCCCTCTTTCTCAAAAACCGGTACAGGCCGGAGATAGAACGGGTATAGCCCCGCTGCCGCAGCTTGACCCAGAACACAACCAGTCCGGTATTGGGATTTCTGCGTCTCATGTTCAGAATGAGCTTGGTCTCTTCCGGCGTATGCTCGGATGGCTGTGGAGCCGGTGAGAACGGTCCGCTAACGATGGAAGTGTCCCGTCATAACGCTTCAGCCAGCGGTAGACATATTGGCGGTTTACGTCGTAACGGATGGCGGCCTTTGTCACACCGTTTTTCATTGCATATTTGATTAGGGCTTGCCGAAACTTCATCTTCTGTGTTATTGTATTCATAGCGAATATAGTCACCTGCCTCTTGGTATTGTTTTCATGGCAGAAGAATTCATTCCCCACCTGACCCTGGACCCCAACTCCCCCCTGGAGGGCCAAGCCCAGGCCCAGGCGGCCCCTGAGGCCCCATCCGCCCCCCGCCCAGACCCAGGAAGCCCCCTGCCCGAAAGCGACCTGGATGAGTCCAAGCTCACCGAGGCCCAGCGAAAGGCCGTGGAGGACTTCGCCAAGACCATCGACATCACCGACAGCAATGTGGTGCTGCAATACAGTGCGGCGGCCCAAAAAACGTGTCCGAATTTTCGGAAAACACCCTCCGGCAGATCCGCACCAAGGATCTGGGGAGATCGGCGACACCCTCGCCGGGCTGGTCCGCCAGCTCCAGGACTTTACCCCTGAGGAGGAGAAAAAGGGCATCGGCGGCTTCTTCCGCCGGAAGAAAAACCAGCTTGCCACCCTGAAGGCCGGCTATGACAAGGCCGCGGCCAACGTGGACAAGATCGTGGAAAATTTGGAGGCCCATCAGATCACCCTCATGAAGGACGTGGCCAACCTGGACCAGATGTTTGACCTCAATGCCAAATATCAGCAGGAACTGACCATGTACATCCTGGCCGGGAAAAAGCGCCTGGCCCAGATCCGGGCAGAGGAGCTCACCCAGCTCCAGCAGCAGGCCGCCGCCAGCGGCACCCAGGAGGACGCCCAGGCCTACAACGACCTGGTCAGCCTGTGCGACCGGTTTGAGAAGAAGCTCCACGACCTGGAGCTGACCCGGATGATCTCCGTGCAGATGGGCCCCCAGACCCGGCTGCTGCAGAATAACGACACGCTGATGGTGGAAAAGATCCAGTCCTCCCTGGTCAATACCATCCCCCTGTGGAAAAGTCAGATGGTGCTGTCCCTGGGGCTGGAGCACTGCCGCCAGGCCACCGCGGCCCAGAGCGCTGTGACGGAGATGACCAACAGCCTGCTGCGCCAGAACGCCGACCTGCTGAAAGCCGGCACCGTGGAGACCGCCCGGGAGGCCGAGCGCTCCATTGTGGACATCAAGACCCTCCAGCACACCAACCAGCAGTTGCTGGCCTCTCTGGACGAGGTCCTGCGCATCCAGACTGAAGGGGCCCAGAAGCGCCGGGAGGCCGAGGTGGAGCTGGGCCGCATCGAGGGCGAGCTGAAGCAGAAGCTCCTGGCCCTGCGCGACTGACCCCCCACGGCGGGGCGCCGCCCCGTCCATCCCCTTTGAACAACCCGTTCTTGCTTGGAGGTTCCTATGAATTTTTTCAAAAAACATCCGTCGCCGTCACCCTGACCGTTCTCCTGGTGGCCCTGTGCTGTGTGTTGGGCTATACCCGGGCCTATCTGTCCAACCAGCCGGAGCCGGAGAGCTCCGGTCAGAATCAGCAGGCCGGGGAAAACAACCTAAACTATTTTCTCAACCGGATTGACGACGGCGCCGATCTATTCTCCATGGAGACCACCGACCTGCTGGCCCGGAACAACCTGGACCTGAGCAATACTTACGGCGTGGTGCTCTCTCTGAAAACCGCCAACTATCTCAACGGCCAGGACATCGAACCCTACGCCAAGGACCTCTTCGACCAGCTCAGCCTGGGCAGCAAGGATATGCTGCTGGTCATCGAGTCCAGCAGCCAGGCCTGGTACCTGGTTTACGGCGCCGGCCTGCGCTCCTATGCCGACGGCAACGAGAACCTGGTCTCCCCTGCTGCGGGAGTCTCTGGACGACGAATTTTTCCAGGGGGGGCAGCGACGACGGCATCCTCGCCCTCTCCCAGGGGCTGGCGGACTGGTGCCAGGAAACCCTTCCCCCAAGGACACCAGCTCTGCCTCGGGCAACCCCTTCCTGGACCATGGCGACAAGGTGCAGATTCTCTCCCTGTGGGACATTCTGTTGGGCGTCCTCTTCACCCTGCTGGTCAATATCTGGTGGATCATTCTCCTGCTGGTGGTGCTGAATCTGGTGGACCGCCACCGGTTCCGGGAATACATCCGCAAGCATCCCCCGGGGATCTCTCCATCCCACCGGTCTTCTTCCGGCCCATTCTCTTTTGGCACCGGGCAGGCTCGGCCTGGTATCAGCGGATGCTGTATCTGGTCACCGAGGCCCCTTTGAAGAGGACGACGATGACTTCGGCCCCGACGACGGGGGGACGGCGGTCCCTTCCAGGGGGCTTCCAGGGGATGCCTCCGCCGGTCCCGGCCCGGACGTGGGGCCGGACGCCGCCCATTTCCAGGGGGGCGCCGGGTTCCAGGGGAACCCCGAGGAGGCCTTCCGGCAGGAGCATGGTTATCACGGCCTGTTTGGCAACCTCTGGGGGCTGGTTTATGAAGTTATGCGGAGCATCCAACTGACTCTCCAGCGCTTCTTGCGCGGGGGGGCGGATGTAATCCCCCTCTTACAAATGTGTAAAGGATACCCTGTATCACGGAATGTGACGCAGGGTATCCTTTTTACATGGGTTTGATGGGGACGAAAGGGACCAGGGCCCTGTCACTCCGCCTGGGGGCCGTTCTGCTGGGGCTCCGGCGTCTCCTGCTGGGGCGGGAGGTCCCCCTTCACCGCCACGCAGCGGTTGATTTTTGTCCCCAGGTTGTGGAACTTTTCCTCATAGTCGGTCATGATCCCCTGGACGCCGTCCTTGTGGAGATCATGGGTCACCTGCTGGGGGTGAAGCCCCCGAAGGGAACTCGGTCACCGAAAAGGCAAACAGACCCACGTTGTCGGTTTTGAAGTGGATCTCCCCTTTTCCTTGAGCACCTGGCGGTACCGCAGCAGGAAATCCCGGTGGGTCAGACGGCGCTTGGCCTGCCCCTTGGGGGGCCAGGGGTCGCAGAAGTTGATGTAGATGAGATCCACCTCGTCCGGGGCGAAGAAGTCGGGCAAGTTGGCCGCGTCGGCATCCACGAAAAACACATTACTCAGGCCCATATCCCCTTGCCCGTTCCATCGCCATGACCATGGCGTCGGGGACCCGCCCACGGCCACGAAAAGGACCTCTGGTTCCGACGCCGCTGCCTGCTGGAGCGGCGGGACGTGATCGTAGTATCCTCTGTGTCCTGCATCTACGGCTTGGGCGAGCCGGACGATTATGCCAACCTGGTGGTGTCCCTGCGGGTGGGGCCGAGTTCCCCCGGGATGAGCTGCTGAGCCGCCTGGTGGAGATCCGCTATGAGCGCAACGACATCGCCTTCGAGCGGAACATGTTCCGGGTCCGGGGAGACACGGTGGAGATCTACCCCGCCTACTACAAGGACGACGCCATCCGGGTGGAGTTCTTTGGGGACGAGATCGACCGCATCAGCGAAATCAATGTGGTTACCGGCAGCCCCCATCCGCCGTGCTGAACCAACATCGCCATCTACCCCGCCAGCCACTATGTCACCACCAAGGACAAGATGGACGCCGCCATCCAGGAGATTTATAAGGAACTGGAGGAGCGGGTGGCCTTCTTCTTTCGAGACAACAACAAGCTCATGGAGGCCCAGCGCATCCAAGCAGCGCACCACCTACGACATGGAGATGATGGCGGAGCTGGGCTACTGCTCCGGCATCGAGAACTACTCCCGCATCATCTCCGACCGGCCCGCCGGGTCCGCGCCCATGACCCTGCTGGATTTCTTCCCGGACGACTTCCTCCTCTTCGTGGACGAGTCCCACGTGACGCTGCCCCAGGTCCGCGCCATGTACAACGGCGACCATGCCCGGAAGGACTCCCTGGTGAAGTACGGCTTCCGGCTGCCCTGCGCCTATGACAACCTCCCCTGAAGTTCGACGAATTCGAACAGCGGGTCAATCAGGTCATTTACGTCTCGGCCACCCCCGGCGAGTATGAGCGCCCGCATGCCGACCAGGTGGTGGAGCAGGTGATCCGGCCCACGGGACTGCTGGACCCGAAGGTGGAGGTCCGTCCGGTCACCGGTCAGATCGATGACCTGATCGAGGAGATCAACGCCCGCACGGCGCGGAAGGAGCGGGTGCTGGTCACCACCCTCACCAAGGCGATGGCCGAGGATCTGACCGCCTATCTGACCAGGGCCGGCATCAGGGTCCGCTACATGCACCACGACGTCGAGACCATTGAGCGCATGGAAATCATCCGCGATCTGCGGCTGGGCGAGTTTGACGTGCTGGTGGGCATCAACCTCCTGCGGGAGGGCCTGGATCTGCCGGAGGTGAGCCTGGTGGCCATTCTGGACGCACTCCGGCCACCGGCGGGCGGCCACATGGGGCCGCCGTTACGAACAACCGCCGCCTGAGGATGAATTGGGCAAAATCCGTCACGACCTCCGGTCGTGCCACCTTCCCGGGGATGCTTTGAGGGCGAGCAATGGGGTCGCCCCTACAGCGGAAACCGGACCATGAGCGTTGGTTCGGCAGAGCCAGGCGCGATTGTGGAGCCGCAACAGCGGCAATTTTTGCAAACCCAGGGCCCAGTGGGGAAGGAATCGCGGCAAAGCCACTCAGATTTTGCGCGCCGGAAACCAGCAACATTTTCACCACGGAGGGCGTCCCCGTAATGGGGTCCGGGGAACCGAATATGGGCACGGTAGTGCCCTGGAGCCGTAGCCCGTCCCGCGGGGGGTGGCGTTTTGGTTTCCTTTGCCGCCATGGGGCAAAGGAACTCGCCGCCCGCAGGCGGCGAAATCCTCTGCGAAAACCACCAGGAAGCGCGCGTCCAGGAGGCCGCGCCCTACGAAAAGTCAAAATCTCCGGGGCGGCGGTGGGGCAAACCCCATCTACCGGGGTGCGCAACGGCGAGAAAGACAGCAACCTCCCCTGTGATAGAAATGAGGAAAACCCCATGTCCAAGAAAGAAGAAAAAACCAACGTGATGCGGGTCCTGGACCAAAAGAAGATGGGGGACACCCCCACACCTCCCCCGGGGGGATGCGGGGCGGTGGACGGGTGACGGTGGCTCAAAATCTGGGGATCAACCCGGCCCAGGTGTTCAAAACACTGGTGACAAAAGGGGCCTCCAGGGGGATACCTATGTCTTTGACATCCCGGTGGCGGCTACCCTGGACCTGAAGAAGGCCGCCAAGGCGGTGGGGGAGAAGTCCATCGCCATGCTCCACAGCAAGGGCTCTGCCCCTCACCGGGTACGTCCACGGGGGCTGCTCCCCATCGGGATGAAAAAGCAGTTCCCCACCGTGTTCCACCAGAGCGCCCTGGAGCAGGAGACCATTTTCGTCTCCGCAGGGAAAGATCGGTTGAAACCAGGTGGAGCTGTCCCCCGCGGATCTGATGAAGCTGGTGCGGGGGAACCGCGGCGGACGTGACCGTGGCGGCGGAATGACCGAAAGGCGGGGGAGAGACCATGACCATCCGGCAGGCCCAAGCGGGCGACGATGCTGAGATCTACTCCCTGGTCCAGACGGCCTTTGCCACGGCGAAGGTCAGCGACGGACCGAACAGGACTTCGTGCTGGAGTTGCGCCGGGGACACCTACCGCCCGGAGCTGGAGCTGGTGGCGGAGGAAAACGGACAGCTCATCGGACACATCCTCCCTCACGGATTTTGCCGGTCCCCGGCGCTCCCAAGGGGGCTGCGGGGGCTGATGGTGGCCCCCCTGTGCGTCCGCCTGGAGGACCGGAGCCGGGGCCTGGGCGGCCAGCTTCTCCAAGAGGGGGCCGTCGGGCGGCGGAGCTGGGGTACAACGCCCTGTTTCTGGTGGGCGACCCGGACTACTACGGCCGGTACGGCTTCCAGAACGCCGTCTCCCTGGGGTTCCAAAACGCCTCCGGCGTGCCCGACCAGTTTTTACTGGCACGGGGGCTGACCCCGGATGCTTTACAAAACGCGGGGGCGCGCTGGCGCTCCATTGAAAACCAGGAGAAAATCCGCTTCTGTCGAGGAGGGCTTACCATGACCGCGCTGAAAACAAAGTGGAGCGAAATGTCCCGGTACCGCCGGGTGCTGCTGCTTGTGATGGCCATAGAGATCCTCGCGTTTTTCTTTGCTACTCTGGTGATGATAAACCGGCCCGGTTTGGAGTATCAGGACGCCCTGCTCTACCCCGGCACCGATGGGGAGATTTCCAGATTTACCAGGGTACGGTGGACGGAGAAACCGCCCGGTTTGCCGTGTCTCCGGAGTGGGAAGTCTCCTATCAGTGGGGGGGACTATACCCCACGGCTATATCAGATTTCAGAGGACCCTCCGCCGTCCCCGACGGCTATGAGGGAAGTCAGGGCATTGAAATCCGCCTGGGGATGAGGTGCTGTCTCCATCGACCAGAAGACCACGAGCCGCAACCCCCGCTCCACGGTGGGCACCGTCACCGAGATCTACGACTACCTCCGTCTGCTGTGCGCCCGGGTGGGCACCCCCCACTGCCCCATATGCGGCAAGGAGATCAAACAGCAGACCATCGACCAGATCATCGACCAGGTGATGGCGCTGCCCGAGGCCACCCGGATCCAGGTCATGGCTCCCGTGATCCGGGGGAAAAAGGGGGAGCACGCCAAGATCTTCGAGGACGCCCGGAAGTCGGGCTATGTGCGCTGCCGGGTAGACGGCATCGCCTACGATCTCAGCGAGGAGATCAAGCTGGACAAGAACAAAAAGCACGACATTGAGATCGTGGTGGACCGTCTGGTCATCCGGGAGGACATCACCCGCCGCCTCACCGACAGTGTGGAGATCGCCTCCAACCTGGCCGGCGGCCTGGTGGTCATCAATGTTGTGGGGGAAGACCGGGATATCCTGTTTTCCCAGAACTACGCCTGTGAGGACTGCGGCGTGTCCATTGAGGAGCTCTACCGCCCCGCATGTTCTCCTTCAACAACCCCTACGGCGCCTGTCCCACCTGCACCGGTCTGGGCGCCCAGCTGAAGGTGGACCCGGACCTGGTCATCCCCAACAAGGAGCTGTCCATCCTGGAGGGGGCCATCACCGCCTCGGGCTGGAGCAACATCAAGTCCGACGGCATCGCCCGCATGTACTTCGAGGCCCTGGCCAAGAAGTACCAATTCAAGCTGAACACCCCGGTAAAGGACCTGCCCAAGGAGGTGATGGACGTGATCCTCTACGGCACGCACGGGGAGGAGCTGACCCTCCACTATGACCAGCCCAGGGGGAAGGGCACCCTCCACCAGGCCTTTGAGGGGATCGCAACAACCTGGAGCGGCGGTATAAGGAGACCCAGTCCGACGCCGTGCGCCGGGAGCTGGAGTGCATGAGCGAGTGCCCCTGCCCCGCCTGCCAGGGCCGCCGCCTGCGGAAGGAAGCCCTGGCCGTCACAGTGGGCGGGCTGGACATCGACGCCTTCTGCCGCAAGTCGGTGACACAGGCCCTGGAGTTTGTGGACCGGGCTGGAGCTGACTGAGGCCCAGAGCTGCGCATTGCAGAGCGCATTTTGAAGGAGATCAAGAACCGGCTGGGCTTCTCCAGTCGGTGGGCCTCCAATACCTCACCCTGTCCCGCTGCGCCGCCACCCTCTCCGGCGGCGAGGCCCAGCGCATCCGCCTGGCCACGCAGATCGGCTCCGGCCTCATGGGCGTGCTCTACATCCTGGACGAGCCGTCCATCGGCCTGCACCAGCGCGACAACGACTAGCTGCTGAACACCATGCAGCAGCTGCGGGACCTGGGGAACACCCTGCTGGTGGTGGAGCACGACGAGGACACCATGCGCGCCGCGGACTATATCGTGGATGTAGGCCCGGGGGCGGGCGTCCACGGAGGCCAGGTCGTGGCCTGCGGCACCCCGAGGAGATGATGAACACCCCCGGCTCCATCACCGGCGACTACCTCTCCGGCCGCAAGAAGATCCCCGTCCCGGCGGAGCGGCGGAAGGGCAGCGGGCAAAATTTCTCACCGTCCGGGGGCGGCGGAAAACAACCTGCGGGGGGTGGACGTGCCATCCCCCTGGGGACCTTTACCTGCGTCACCGGGGTGTCGGGCTCCGGCAAGTCCTCCCTGGTCAATGAGATCCTCTATAAGAAGCTGGGGGCCGATCTCAACCGGGTGAAGGTCCGGGGCGGCAGGCATGACGCCATCGAGGGCGAGGAGTACTTGGACAAGGTCATCAACATCGACCAGTCCGCCCATTGGCCGCACCCCACGCACTAATCCGGCCACCTACACTGGACTTTTTAACGACATCCGGGAGCTGTTTGCTTCCACTCAAGACGCCAAGGCCCGGGGCTATGGCCCGGGGCGCTTCTCCTTCAACACCAGGGCGGCCGCTGCGAGGCCTGCCTCCGGCGACGGCCTCATGCAAGATCGAGATGCACTTCCTCCCCGATATTTATGTCCCCTGCGAGGTCTGCAAGGGTAAGCGCTACAACCGCGAGACGCTGGAGGTCAAGTATAAGGGCAAAAATATCTATGAAGTGCTGGACATGACGGTGGAGGAGGCCCTGCAAAAAATTGAATATGGACAGGTCAATCTGCCTGCCACAACTTTGATTTTTCTGGCCGATTTTTCCATGTGACCACCGATTATCTGCTGGGCCGGGATTGACGGATGGGGCGCCATCGTGTAGGATGGAGACCTGAACGCTTCAATACACCAATGCCAAAGGGAGAATCGATACAGTATGGAACGGATTCGACTGACAGACCCGGCAGCTCCCCGCTTTGGGGAGGCCTTTTCTCTGTATGAAATCAGCTTTCCAATCTATGAGCGGAGGACCCGGGCAGCCCAGTCGGCCCGGCTGAGCCATCCGGAATACCACTTTGATCTGCTGGTGGAGGGAGAGCAGTTTCTGGGGCTCCTGCTGTTCTGGGAATCGGAGGGCTTCCGCTATGTGGAGCACTTCGCCACCTGTCCCCAGCTTCGGGGTCAGGGGCGTGGGGCCCGGGCGCTGGCCCAGCTGAACAGCGAGGGGATCCCCGTGGTGCTGGAGATCGACCCGCCGCGGGACGAGGTCTCCATCCGGCGGCAGCACTTTTATGAGCGGTGCGGCTTCTTCGCCAACTCCTACCGCCATGTCCATCCCCCTACCGGGCGGGCTATGAGGGGCATCCTGGTGGTGATGACTTGCCCAGCCCCGGCGTCCCAGGAGGAATACGACCGCTTTGCCGCCTATCTGGGCGGGACCGTTATGGAGGACTGCAAGCTCCCCCTGACTGAAACTGAAGAATAAAGGGAGACCCCCTATGGATACCCTGCAATGGCTGACTGAAACGGAATTTGGAAAGTGCATCTTCACCATGCTGGTTTCGATGGTCCCCATCATCGAGCTGCGGGGCGGACTGCCCTTCGGCGTGGCCCTGGGCCTGCCCTATCCACCTGGCTTTTCCCGCGGCGGTGATCGGCAATCTGATCCCCGCTCCCTTTATCATCGTCTATATCCGCCGGATCTTTGAGCTGATGCGGAAATACCTGCCCCGGCTCAACGGCCTAGTGGACCGGCTGGGCAGAAGGCCCACCTCAAGGGGCAAAAGGTGCAGAAATACCAGTACATCGGCCTGTGGCTCTTTGTCGCCATCCCCCTGCCGGGGACGGGGGCGTGGACCGGCTCGCTGGCCGCTGCGTTTCTTGGGATGCGGCTGAAGAAGGCCATGCCTGCGGTCACCCTGGGCGTGCTCACCGCCGGGGGCCATCATGCTGGCCCTCACCCATGTGGGGATCAACCTGTTTTCCGGGGCTGTGTGACCGTAACGGTATCCATTTCGGGCCGGGGCGCATAGGATGGTCCGGAGGTGGTGACCGTGGAAATGCTGGAGGCCGTTCTGGCTCTGCTGTGCGCTGTGGGCCTGGGGGAGTCTGCTGTGGCTGCTGTTTGGCCTGCTGGTCCGTCCGGCCCGGGGACGTGAGCCATGGTGGTGCTCCCCGGGCGGGGAGCGGTGAAGATCTGGAGGCCGTCTGCGTCAGCTGGCCTGGCTGCGCCGGGCAGGGGCTGTTCCGAGGCGAGGCGGTGATCTGGGACGAGGATCTGGACCGGGAGGGCCGTCAGCTGGCCCTGCGGCTGGCCCTGCGGTGGCCGTGGGTCACCTGCTGTCCACCGGAGGGGTCCCCTGGAGGGTGGCTGCTTGGGGGCGGTCCGGCACGACGGATGGGTTCCATTTGGTTTTGAACAGGCGCGGTCCCGTGGCTGCGGCGGCCCGCATCGCCAGGACCGAAATTCTCCGCCGACCCGAATGTTTCGCCACCATGACGCCCGTAGGGGCGGCCCCCAGCGACGGGCCCCCAGCGTTGACCGGACCATGATGCCCGAGGAAACTGGCGGGACAAGCCCCTCCCCCTCACGGGATGGCGGCGAGTTTCGTCCCCGCAAGGATCGGGGACGGGCGGCCACAGGGGCCGCCCCTTACGACGTTTTCTCGGTTCCGTTTGCAAAGTATGGTTCCCGGCGCGGTTGGTTCCTTCGGGGCCGCTGCATCGCTCATGCCGAAAATTGCAAAATTCCGACCTGTGCCCTTTTCACCGCCGTACCTGGTTCCGACCAGCCGTGGCAGGGCGTTGGCCGGGATTCGGGGCGGCCGGAGGGGGCCGTTCCGGGATGATGGGAGGACGGGGGACGGGCGGCCACAGGGGCCGCCCCTACGGCGTTTTTAACAGCCCCTTTTGGTCCCAGAGAGACAGGCGCGGTTCCGTGGCTGCGGCGGCCATCGTATCGCTCATGACCGAAATTGCCCCGTAGGGGCGGGCCTGACCCGCCCGCCCCGACCGATTCTCCGACCCGCAGGACAAAATGTCTCAGCGGCCAAAATTCCGAAAACCGGCGGGATGGGGCCGCCCGCCCTCCGGGACCATGAAACGTCCCGTAGGACGCGGCGACTCACAGAGGGCCGCCCCACAGGGTTTCAGAACCCGTTAGTTCCGGAGGGACAGGCGCGGTTCTTGGCTGCGCAGCCATCGTGGGAAAGACCGAAATTGCCCCGTGGGGCGGGTCTCCTGATCCGCCCGTCCGACCACGACACCCGTAGGGCGATGACCCGGCGCGAAGTTCCGGCGGGCAAAATTCCAGTTCCCGGTTTTGATTCCTTCCGGGGCTGGGCCTGATGCGATGGTGGGAAAATTCAAGGGGGTCTGGCCACAGAGGGCCGCCCGTCGATGACCATGACGTCCGTCGCGACAACTTGGGCGCCGCGCAGGGCAAAATTCCAGCGTTGACCGGAAAATTCCGAAAACCGGTGGAGGGGAGGACGGGGATGGTGGGAAACGTCTTGCAACGGGGGACTCAGAGGCGGATCACATGACAAACAGGGCAGTGCGCCGCCTGGCAGGGCAAAAATTCCAGCCTGACCGGAAAATTCCGAAAAGCGGTCACCATGCCGGAGCCCCTACGGCAAACCACAGGGGACGGGCGAGTTCGGGACTGCCCCTACAGGGTGCGGATATTTCCGGGAGCTTCGGGATGGCGGAGAAATTGGACGGGGGACGGGGCCGCCCTCTCTGATCTTTCAAAACGAGAGGAAAACGGCTAGATACCATCCTGCGCCTGGATGTAGGCGAGGAGAGGTCACCATGCCGGAGGAGGGAGATGACCGTGGTGGGCTCCATGCCCGGGGTGTCCCCGGGAGAGTACCTCACCGTCCGGGGCCAGTGGGTGCGCCACGCCACCTACGGCGCCCAGTTCCGGGCGGATGTGGTGGAGCGCCGCCTGCCTCAGGGGCTGAAGGAGATCTTTCACTACCTGGCCTCCGGCGCGGTGAAGGGGGTGGGAAGGCCACCGCCCGGCTGCTCATTGAGGAGTTCGGGGAGGATGCCCTGCGGGTCATTGAGGAGGAGCCGGAGAAGCTCACCGCCCTGCAAGGGGATCTCCCCCAAGCGTGCCCGGACCATCAGCGACGCCTTCCGGAAGCAGATGGGGATGCGCCGCCTGCTGGAGTTCCTGTCGGAGCATCAGCTGCCCATGGAGCTGTCCAGCCGCCTGTTCCGGGCCTATGGCGACGTGGCCCTGGAGGTGGTGCGCTCCAACCCCTATGTCCTGGCGGCAGGGGAGTTCGGGGTGGACTTCTCCCAGGCGGACGCCCTGGCCCTCTCCCTGGGCATCGCCGCGGATGATCCCCAGCGTCTGGAGGCCGGGCTGCTCTTTGAGCTGGCCCACAACAATCTGAATAACGGCCACACCTTCCTCCCCACCGCAAGCTGGTGGGGGCCACCGCTCAGCTGCTGGAGTGCCAAGAGGCGCCGCTGGAGGAGCGGCTGGACGCCCTGGCCGTCCGGGGCGAGGTGGACCTGGATCAGGTGGCTGGACAGGAGGCGGTCTATCTCCCCGCCCTGTATGAGGCAGAGACCTATATCGCCCAGCGGATGGGCGAGATGAGCCGGGCAGAGCTTCTGCCCCCGGAGGAGCTGGACCGCCTGCTGAAGCAGATCCAGCGGGCCCAGGGCATCACCTACGCGCCCCAGCAGCGTCAGGCGGTGGAACTGGCCGCCCGGCGGCAGGTGATGCTCCTCACCGGCGGCCCGGGCACCGGCAAGACCACCTGCCTGCGGGGGGTGCTGGCCCTCTTCGAAGCCCTGGGGCTGGAGACCGCTTTGGCCGCCCCCACCGGCCGGGCGGCCAAGCGGCTGGGGGAACTGTGCGGTACCGACGCCTCCACCATCCACCGCCTGCTGGAGACCGGCTTCGACCCCCACACGGGACGCCTGGCCTTCACCCACGACGACTATGACCCCCTGGAGGTAGACGCGGTGATTGTGGACGAGACGAGCATGGTGGACCTGCCCCTGATGGCGGCCCTGCTCTCGGCCTTGCAGGCGGACTGCCGGCTGGTGCTGGTGGGGGACCCGGACCAGCTCCCGTCGGTGGGGCCGGGCAATCTGTTTGCCGATCTCATCCGCAGCGGGGTGGTGCCCACCGTGCGCCTGACGAGATCTTCCGCCAGGCGGCCCAGAGTGCCATTGTCCGAAACGCCCACATGGTAAACTCCGGAGAACTACCCGACCTGCGGCGGAACGACAACGACTTCTTCTGTATGCGCCGCCGGGACCCCTCAGGCGGCGGTGGACACCGTTGTGGATCTGTGCCGCCGGCGGCTGCCCGAGCGGATGGGCATCCCAGCCGACCAGATCCAGGTGCTCTCTCCCACCCGGCGGCGGGGGACCGGGACCGGAGCGCTGAACCAGGCCCTCCAGGCCGCCCTCAATCCCCCGGCAGAGCAGAAGGGGGAGCGCCGCTTCGGCGACTGGATCTTCCGGGCGGGCGACCGGGTGATGCAGGTGAAGAACAACTACGATATCCTCTGGCGGGAGGAGGGCGGCGCATCCGCCTCCGGCATGGGGATGTTCAACGGGGACATCGGGGTCATCCGCTCGGTGGACAAGGAAGGCGTCCTGGTGGATTTTGACGGGAAGGTGGTGGAGTATTCCCCCGACATGCTGGGAGAACTGGAGCCCGCCTTTGCCGTTACAGTACATAAGGCCCAGGGCAGCGAATACCGGGCCGTTATTTTGGCCGCCCTGGACGGGGCTCCCATGCTGATGACCCGGGGGGTGCTGTATACCGCCATCACCCGGGAGGCCCGGCGGTACTCCGGCCTACGGGCCCGGCTGGCAGGTGAGCTCGGAGGAGGGCGGAGACGCCGCCCTTCCAAAAAGCCCTCCGTTACGCTGCCCAAGGGAAACTCCTTGCAGGAGGCTGCCGTTCCAAAGGAACGGCAGCCTCACTTTTTACAAAACCGGCGGCGGACCGCTCAGAGCGGGTCCCCATACTCCTCCCGGGCCTGGCGGAGAAACTCGGCATCCTTATCGTCCAGGGCGTGGAGGCCGGCGGTCTCCTCCAGGTGGTGGGTAAACTCGTGGGCCACAGTGGCAAAGATCTCGTCCTTCCACCCCTCCTCGTCCTCGTCCGGGAGCAGGGCGGCGAAGGAGCCGTAATACAGGACGATGTACCGGCCCAGCATATCATGGCAGTATTCCCCCATGATGTACATCTCCCCCGGTGGGAACTCCGGGTCGGGCAGGGCCTGCTCCTCCAGCTGGATGCCTCCGTCCAGCTCCTCAAAAAATGCGTCCGGGAAACCGCCGGCGATCTCCTCCAGCCAGTCCCCCATCTGCTCATAGCTTGGGATCATGGACTCACATCCTTTTGTACAAGATCATGCGGTCCGGCGCCCGCCGCATCTCAGACGGCCGTATCCGGGACAACGCGGCTGACCTGGGCCCGCTCCATCTCGCCGGTGACCTGGAACAGAAGCTCCATAAAATACTTGGAGTAGTGGGTGAGGTATCGCTGCTTGTGCCGCAGAAGGGACAGAGTCTGAACAATGGGCGCCCCCCGGTCCATAAGAGGGAAAATGTTCAGCTGATCCCCAGTACCGAGGCGTTGGCCACAATGCCCACCTGGGTGCAGTAGCAGGCGGCAAGCCCCTGGGCGCACAGGGGCAGGATGTGGCTGGTGGCTGTTCCGGTCAAGGGGACGGCAGGGGTGAACCTGCTCCCGGGCGAAGTATTCCCGCATCCGCTGGCCCAGCCGGTTGTCCATCAGGGCAAAGGGCAGCCTGGCAAAGTCCCGGACCGAGGCCCCTGGAGGAGCGCAGCTTGATGCCCTGGACCTCATCCGGGGGAGTAGTGCCGCCGCAGCAGACTCTCCGGGACGCAGAGGTAGACCTGCTCCTGGTACAGCTGCTGCTCCAGCAGATCCGGGCTGTACGAACCGGAGAGGACCACGGCGAAGTCCAGCTCTCCGTTGGACACCATGGTCTCCAGCTGAGAGGAGAGGGCGTCAGAACAAAAAGCGGACCTCCACCAGCGGATAGCGGCGGTGGAAGTCAGGCAGCAGCTGGGAGAGGATCCAGGCCCCCCGCATGGTGCCCGCCCCCAGCTTCATGGTGCCCCGCTCCTGCTGCTCGATGACGGAGAGGATGTCCTCCAGATTCCGTTCCTCCTTCCCCACCACCTGGGCAAAGGAGAGGACAAACTCCCCCGCGCAGGTGAGGGACAATGTTGGCTTCCGGTACAGCAGGGACAGCCGTAGTGCTGCTCCAGGCGGTGGATATGATTGCTGAGGGTCTGTTGGGAGATATACAGCCGCTGGGCTGTCCGGGTCATGTTCAGATCCTTGGACAGCTCCTGAAAGTAGTACAGACTGGTCAGATCCATCGTTCCGCCTCCCGCATCGCTACAAAATTTCTTTTTGTCAAAAAAATGAAGAAATCTCTGTTTGATTTTTTGACTGGTCCATATTACCATGATTTTCAACAGAAACGCAAATGATTTTATGAAAAATATACAGGACCATTGAGGAGGAATTTTTATGGCGATTCGAGTACTGCTCCCCCAGCCCATTCTGCCGGCTGGCTATGAGTATCTGCATGAGCACGGCTACGAGGTGGTGGATGGCCGCGGCTTTACCGAGGACGACATCGTGGCGGACATCGCCGACTGCGACGCCATCATCGTCCGCACGGCAAAAATCACAGAGAAGATTTTGGACGCCGCCCCCAAGCTGAAGATCCTGGCCCGCCACGGCGCCGGCTACGACGGGTGGACCTGCAGGCGGCCCGGAAACACGGTGTTCTGGTGTGTACCGCCGGCGGGGCCAACGCCATCTCGGTGGCGGAGCTGGCGATTTTCTATATGCTCTACTGCTCCCGGAACTTCAAGAAGGTCCAGCAGCTGTATCTGGAGGACTACCGCCAGGCCAAGATGGGCGTCCCCAAGACCGAGCTGGAGGGCAAGACCCTGGGCCTGGTGGGCTTGGGCAACATCGGCAAGCTGGTGGCCAAGAAGGCCGCTCTGGGCTTTGACATGACGGTGCTGGCCTACGACCCCTTCGCCAAGAAGGAGGGCCTGCCCGAGTACATCCAGCTGGTGGAGGACCGGGACGAGATCTTCAAGCAGAGCGACTACGTCTCCCTCCACGTCCCCGCCACCCCTGAGACGGTCCACTCCATCAGCGACCGGGAGTTCGATCTGATGAAGGAGACCGCCTATCTCATCAACGCCGCCCGGGGTTCCATCGTGGACGAGCCCGCCCTGGTCCGCGCCCTGGAGGCCGGGAAGATCGCCGGACGCCGGCCTGGATACCCTGGAGAAGGAGCCCATCGACCCCAGCAATCCCCTGGTTGCCATGGACAACGTCCTCACCGCCCCCCACATCGGCGGCGCCACCAAGGAGGCCTCCAGCCGGTCCTCTGTGGCCTGCGCCCAGGCTATCGACGACTACTTCTCCGGCCGCACCCCCAACTTCGTGGTGCCTGAGCTGCGGGATCTGCTCAACAAGTAATGCAAGAATACATAACGTATTTTGAAAGGAGATTTTTTTACGATGAGTGTGGGAAAGAGAATCTATCTGAAGCGTGAACTGCCTGATCCGGAAATTGTGGAGCAGTTCAAGTCCATCCCCGCCTCCAACACCGCCGACGTGATGGGCCGCAGCTCCGCCATGAACCCCCGGATCCACCTGGTAAGCAAGCCCAAGGCCCAGATGATGGCCGGCCCCGCCTACACAGTGAAGTGCCGCGCGGCGACAATCTGGCCCTCCACGCCGCTCTGAACTTCTGTCAGGAGGGGGATGTCCTGGTGGTGTCCAACGAGGAGGACAACACCCGGGCCCTCATGGGCGAGATCATGATGGCCTACCTGCGCTACACCAAGAAGGTGGCCGGCATCATGCTGGACGGCCCCATCCGCGACATCGACGAGATCGGCCACTGGGACTTCCCCGTGTACTGCACCGGCACCACTCCGGGCGGCCCCTACAAGGAGGGCCCCGGTGAGATCAACGTGCCCATCGCCTGCGGCGGTGTCAGCGTCAACCCGGGCGACATCATCCTGGCCGACCCGACGGCGTCATCGTCATCCCCCGGAAGGACGCTTCTGTCATTTTGGAGGATGCCAAGAAGTTCCAGTCTGCCGATGAGAAGAAGCTGGCCGCCGCCAAGGACGGCACCGCCAACCGTGCCTGGGTTCAGAAGACCCTGGACGAAAAGGGCTTCGAGATCATCGACGACGTGTACCAGCCCTGAATATAGGAATCTGTAAACGCTATCATGTGTGTATGAAAAAGAAAGTGAGGAATGACCTATGACTATCGGAATGGGCGTTTGGGCCTTTATGGTCTATATTTTGGCCATTCTTGTCTGGATGCTGGTGATCAAGCTGTAATATCGCAGAGGCAATGTTAGTAGGCTTGGTAGTGATTGCTCTGTTCAACGGCCCTGCTAACATCTTGACAACCCTGTGGGATGCGGTTTATTCTGCTTCAAAAGAGAGTTCTTTCCTGGCAACCATGCTTTTCCTACTTATGGCAGTTATTATGACCAGGACTGGGATTATTGCAAAGCTGGTAGAACTGCTCAACTCCATGATTGGACGGTTCGTGGTGGTGCAGCCTATGTCTCTGTGTGTGCTAGTTTCCTGTTTGGTTTGGTATCCGGCAATGCGATTGCCAACTGTTCTACTGTCGGTGCCATCACCGTGCCTTGGATGAAGGATAGCGGTTGGCCCTAAGCCAGTTGCCGCCACTATGAATGCGGGCAACGCGGGTGTCGGTCAGTCCATGCCCTCCTGCTCTGCCCCTATCTGTTGGTTGGCTTGGCTGAAGTAGCAGCAGTTGTGGAAGTGGGCCAAGCCTATATTGCTTAGCCTATGCGCAGGTGCATGGACCTTCAGGTTACCGACTTCTTAACTCGGGTATGGCTGTACGCCAGAAAAGTATGATGCATCCGTCCCCGCCGACCAAATCAAACCCTGGGCCAGTCATTCCGGGACAACTGGACCTCTTTGTTGATGCTGGTAGGCATTGCTGTCCCCTTCTTCTCACTGTTGGTCCCATTTCTGATACCCTAGCTGCTGTGTCCTCCTTCGGACCAGAGGTGTAAAAGTCTATCAATATCGTGTTGTGGGTTCCCATTGTGGTCTGCCTAATCTGCATCATCGTGGGCCGGAAGAATCTGCCTCGCTCTGTGGGCGGCTGGATGGATATTTTGAAGAGTTGCCAGTCCACCTTTTTCTACCGTAGGCGGCGTGCTCCCTGTTCGCACTGGCTGCCAGCAATGTGCTGAACACTGTGGGTTTTGATCAGGACCTATCCGCTATTCTTCAGTCCTTGTCCCTGCCTGGAGTCTTGATGGTCATTTTGACCTGCATCATGATCGCTCTGGTAGCCGGACCTTTGAGTGCTGTTGCGACCACCGCTGCCGTGGGCCAGGTTGCGTACTCCATCTTTGTAGATGCAGGCGTCGCTCCTATCTGCGCCATAGTGGCTTTTATGCTTTGTATTTCTACCGAGGGAGCCTCTCCTCCCAGTTCTTCCCCTATCTTCATCTCTTGCGGGTTGGCGGAGGTGAAGGACCCCAAGGTTATCTTCCGTCCCCTAATCACCGACTATGTGCTCCCACTTCTAGGTGTAGCAGTTTTGGTAGCCTACGGATCTTGCCAGTTATCCACTGATTGCCTGAAAGGAGAACTTTTATATGAAAACTTTGGAAAAAAGTGCTGGAACTGTTATGTGTTATTCTTACCATCATATTTTTTGGAGCTGTTGCTGTCATGGTTCTGGGGCAGGCAGCGTGCGTCATCTCTCTTAATGGAGCGGAGCGGTCCATTTCTCTAATCTTATTGCCAAACCGGCCAGCATGGTTGCTGCGGTGGCCACTATCCTTGCCATGGTTCTGGCCTACATCCGCGGGCAGATGAAGTCATGAGTCTAAAGTCTCTGCGAAATCAGCTGGAAAGGAGCGTTTGCTATGCTTGACTTATTGATTGTAAATGGCCATGTGATTGACCCAGCCAATGAAGTAGACGAGGTGCGGCCAGTGGCAGTGTACAATGGTGAAATTGTCCCCTACGATGGAGAGGAGCCTGCCCGCCACACCATTGATGCAGCCAGTAAGTACGTTTTCCCCGGCCTGATTGATTCCCACGCCCATATGTTCACCGAAGGGACCGAGATAGGGACCTACCCTGATGTAGCCTATCTGCCAACCGAGCGTCACCAGCGCTGTGGACGCCACAGCGGGAGTAGCCAATTACCGCCTGTTCCGCTCCGCTATTGTTGCCCACAGCAAGGTGACCATCAAAAGCTTTCTCCAGATGTGCTCCGCCGGCCTAGCCACCACCAGCTACCATGAGAACATCAACCCAAAGTACTTCAATTCCGAAAAGATCGCTCGGATTTATCATGAAAACAAGGACAACATCCTTGGATTGAAGATCCGCCAGAGCGAGGAACTAGCAGAGGGACTCGGTATTGAGCCTCTAAAGGCCACGGTGGACATCGCCGAAAAAATCGGTTGCCCAGTGGAGGTACACTGCACCAATCTACCAGTACCCACCAGTGAGGTACTGGACGTGCTATGCCCTGGAGATATTTTCGAGCATGTGTACCAAGGAGCGAAGAATACCATTCTAGATGAAAACGGCAAGCTTTATGACTGTGTGTTAGCAGCCCGGAAGCGTGGAATCTGGTTTGATACTGCCGAGGGTCGGAAACATGGGGATTTTGACGTGATGCTCAAAGCTAAGGAGCAGGGATTCATCGCCGACTTCTGCAGCACCGACCTGGTGTTGGCTAGTATGTACCGTCGGCCTATCTTTTCTCTGCCTAACCTGATGTCTCGGTATGTGGCTATGGGGATTTCCATGACTCATGTGGTACGTATGACCACCCAAGCGCCTGCTCGCCTGATGAAAATGGAAGGAGAAATCGGCTGTTTGACTCCTGGTGCCCGGGCAGACATTGCCATCTTTGACTATATACCACTGCACCAAATCTACCAAGACTGGAAGGGTACTACGTTTGAGACTGATAGAATCCTCAAGCCGGAAATGACTATCAAGGATGGAGATATTGTTTATTGTGCTCCAGACTACATTTATGAAGAACACTATCGGTAAAATGTAAAAATTTCTCTTATGTGATTGAGCAACGACACTGCCCCCTGGCTGCGCGATGCGTAGCCAGGGGCATCATTTCTATATTTTGCTCAGCCCATATTCTGGATTCGGCCCTGGATCAGCTTGCCCACTGTGTCGGCGAACCAGCCAATGGAGGGGATCCGGGTCAGGTCCCTCCCATAGATCCTGTGGGCGGCAGCCAGATCGGCATCCCGCCCGGTAAAGACGCACACCGGAGCGATGCCCCCGGCGGCGGAGGAGGGCGGCCTCGTCCGCCGTGTCCTGTACCCCGGCCTTTCCGCTGTAATCCTTGGGAAAACGCCCGGCGGCGGGGATCTTCTGGTCGTCGTTGGGGTTGGCGTCGGAGAGCAGGATGAACAGCCGGTGGTCACAGGGGCTGCGGTCCATGAGCCAGTCCATAGCCCGCAGCGCCAGGCCGTCCCGGTTCCACCCGGCGGACACATAGTCGAAGATGGCGTCATTTTTTCCTGACTCGTTGTAGTCCCGGAAGATGCGGAGGACGGTGCATCCGCTTACCGAGCAGAAGGAGGACACCCGCACCGGGATCTGACAGCGGGTGAGGCTCTCGGCGATGAGATAGGCCTGGGTGGACAGCTTCTCCTGCTGCTGGTTCTGGGAGGCGGAGGCGTCCAGCAGGATGTCCACGGAAAGCTCCCCCAGCTCGCTCTGCTGCCGCTGGAGAAAGACCCGCTGGTCCCGGAGGGCGGGGGCCCGCCAGGCCAGCCGGGGCTGAAGGAGGCCCGCACGGGCGCGGCTGTCGGTGACATCGCTCTGGAGCAGGATGGTGTTTTGCAGCCGCTGGGACAGCTGGGCGATGATGAGCCGGTTCCGCACCAGATTTTCTGGTGGAAATAAGCCCGATTCTTCTCCCGCTGGGCCTGGAAGGCGGACCGCTCCCAGGCGGTCTCCTCCGTCCACCTCCCCTGGGGCAGCACCCCCGGGTGAAGTGGAGACGGCAGTTTTTGTGGCTGCCGGTGCACAGGGCCTGCTCTGCGGCGGCCAGTTCCCCCGGTGGGAGCATGGACACGCCGAAGCAGTTCTCCACATAGTCCCGCAGCACCTGCTCCCGGGTCCGCCCCTGGCCCAGGTGGAACAGGTGCTTTTTCTGCCAGAAAAATTTCCGGCCGCCCGCCTCAACTGGGCTGCCGCCGGACTGGCCCAGGCGGCGCAGGGCGTTCCCCGCACCAGCCCGCCCCGCTTCTTGTCCCCGTAGAGCATATCCCGCCCGGCCCAGGCGGCCCACTGGCGGTCGGTGACGCTTCGCCGGGAGCGGCGGAAGTAGCGGTGGAGCAGGGCCTCCATCCGGTCCTTCATCTGCTCCTCATTCAGCTCCGGGGGAAGGTGAGGGCGTCCAGCACTCCCCGCTCCCAGTCGTCCTCCGGGCCCAGGCTGCCCCAGAGCCCGCTGGAACCAGGCGCAGCGGAGGTTGTCCAGGCTCTCCCGGACAGCCTGGTTCCGCCCCTGGGCAACGGCCTCGGGCGGGCGTATTCCCGCCGCAGCCCGTCCAGCGCCGGCCGGTCCCGGGCCCGGTGGTAGACCGCCCCCTCCAGTCCCAGCCAGAACAGGTCGGTGTACAGCTCGCCGCTGAACTGGCTTTGAAAGGTGTTGAACAGAGGCTTGAAGCGTCGGAAGTCGTAGTAGTGATGGACCAGACCGATGACCGTGTTGAAGTACAGGTCGGCCCCGCCCTCCGGGTCGAAGGCGTGGAAGTCGGAGCGGACGCCGTAGTCCTCCGCCCCGTTCCACACCTGGTTGTCTGCCCGGCGGGTCTCGATGTCCTGCCGGTCCATATCAGACTCAAACAGGCGGCCCCGGTCCGCATCCCTGGGGATGCGGGCCCACACCGCGTCGGCCACCAGCTGCCGCTCGAAGGGGTCGAAGGCCTTGTTGATGATGCCCAGCTCAGGGCCTGGCCGGAGGGGATCACCCTTTTCCATCAGGTGCAGGGCGGACAGCAGGCCCCCGAAGATCCAGAGCCTTGGTGGAGATCTCCCCGCTGTCGCACTTCTGCCGCAGATCCTGGAACAGGGCGGAGAACTGCTCCACCCAGGTGGTTTTCAGCTCTGGGAAGCCCTGGCGCAGGAGTTTTGCAGGTTCTCCTGGGAGATGACCGGCATATCCAGTACCACGAAGCGGGAGACCAAAGCCTCGTTCAGTTCACGGGTTCCGGCATAGCCGTAGTTCATAGTGCCAATGAACCGGGCGGCGGGGTCCAGCAGGAATCCGCTGATAGCCGGGGGACATCGATGACCCGGCGGAAGTCCAGGGTGGCGTGGAGGACGGCCAGGGCCTCATTTTTCCAGATTTCCGCCCTGTGGGGACCGGGTCTTTATTGTACGCCGGAAGCGGTGGACGTGCAAGGGAGCGGCCCCTATTTTCCAACGCAGAAGCGCTGGAAGATCCGGGCGGTGACGTCCTCCCGCACCGACTCGGCCGGTGAGCTCCCCCAGGGCGCTCAGGGCCTCCTCCACATCGGTGAGCAGGGCATCGGGGGTGACCCCCAGGTCCAGGGCCTCCCCAGCCCGGCGGACGGCCTCCAGCGCACGGCCGGCGGCCTCCGCCTGGCGCTGGTTGGTGAGCAGTTCCCCATAGCCGGAGCCGGGCTCCCGGGGAAGGTCTGGGCTACCAGCTCCGCCAGACCGTCCAGGCCCGCCCCGGTCTTGGCGCAGACCGGGACAGAGGCGGCCAGGTCCAGCTGATCCGTCCACTCCAGCTGACAGGGCAGGTCCCGCTTGTTCAGAACCAGCAATGGTGGGGCCGCCTGACGCAGCCCGGATCAGAGCGGCGTCCTCCCCCGGGCGGGGGACTGATCCAGCACCACCAGGATGAGCTCCGCCGCCTCCATTGCCCGGCGGCTGCGCTCCACGCCCAGCTGCTCGATGGGGTCGCCGCTGTCCCGGAGTCCCGCGGTACGATGAGACGGAGGGGCACGCCCCCCAGCTCCACCGCCCCCGCCTCCACAGTGTCCCGGGGGGTGCCGGGGATAAATGGTCGGTGACGATGGCCCGGTCATAGCCCGCCAGGGCGTTGAGCAGAGAGGACTTACCCGCGTTGGGCCGCCCCACGATGGCGCATTTCACGCCTCGGCTCAGGCGGCGGCCCCTGCTGGTAGGTGGACAGCAGGGCCTCCAGGGCTTGCTGCTGGGCGTCCAGGTCCCGGGCGAGCTGCTCCTGGGTGAAGGGGTCGATGTCCTCGTCAGGGTAATCCAGCACCGCGTGGAAATGGGCCATCACATCCACCAGAGCGGAGTATATGGAGCGATCCTGCGGGTTGAGGGCACCGGACAGCTGGCCTGCCGTGGCGGGCCCCTCCCGGCTCCGGGGCGTCCAGCAGATCGGCCACGGCCTCCGCCTGAGCCAGATCCAGCCGCCCGTTGAGAAAGGCCTCTGGGTGAACTCCCCGGCCCGGCCTGGCGCGCGCCCCCGGGCAAAGAGGGCCTCCAGCCCTCAGGAGAGTGACCATGGAGCAATACGTAACTGAAATCGGAA
>VOFD01002130.1_pt1 | contig 26535 bp, 48 predicted proteins | sample 5384101 | NCBI WGS metagenome assembly VOFD01 (sample SAMN12384723, study PRJNA508395) | human gut metagenome | isolation source: healthy gut C | host: Homo sapiens
ATTGTAGCCGCGATCGGCATCAGCTGGATGGGACGGAAATATGGCAAGAACTTTGACGATTTTATTAGCGCTGGCCGTACTGGTGTGCTCATGATTATCGGTACGAAAGTTGGTTCCCACATCGGTAACGGTTTCGCGGTGGGCGCGCCAAGCTTCCGGTGCTGCGGTTGGTATTGCCGGCGCCTGGCAATGGCCTTGGTTGCAAGGATCTTCACCTTGTTATGGCTTTTACCATCACCAAGGTAATTTATAAGGCGGGTATATTTCTCTCTGCCGGACTTTTTTAATGGCCCGGTATGGAGAAAATGACTTGTTATTTTAGCGTTACCACAGCTTTGTCTTACATTGCCTTTCGATGGCTGGTCGAGCCCTCTTTGAGGCGTTGGGCTTCAACGGAACATTGGCGGTAACGCTGTCGTTGTGCTGATTTATTCCATGATCTCCGGACTGTGGGGCTTCGCCACCTCGGTAGCCCAGGTCGGCATTATTGTGGTCAGCTTGATTACACCACCGTCATTCCTGCTGGGCGATGGGGCGATGGACGCCGTTACTCAGGCCGTGGCCAGCGGCACGGTTCCTGCCACTTATTTCGACCTGTTTGTGGATGGATTCCGGCTATTTTGATTACCTGCGTCCCCATCACCTGGCTGCCTGTGTGAGCAGTGCACAGTGACAGCGCATTGTTTCCGCAAAGAGCTATAAGGTCGCTTCTTCTGGGGCCTGATCCTGTCTTTTTGTCATTATGACTCCCTGCGCCCTGATGCCCGCTTTATTGGCATGTACGGCAACACTATTTTCCACGACACGACCAACAGCGTGTTCTTCAAAGTGGCGCTGGATGTGCTGCTCCGCTGGCTGCCGCCCTTCTGATCGCCGCCGTGGTAGCCGCAATCATGTCCACCATCGACACCCTGTTTGTGGCGTTCTCTACCATTATTTTGCACAATATTTACCAGATGATTAACCCCAAAGTCTCTGAAAGTACGCTGAAAAAGGAGACTTCATTTGCCACCTGTCGCTGTGCCTTGTGGCGGCCTGCTGGTGCTTCGTTTACGGATATTCCTGACCTGCTGAACGCGAGGTACACCTTCTAAAGCTGCCTGCTGCCAAGCCCCCTTCATCGGCGGCCTGTTCTGAAGGGAGCCACTGCCAGGCGCGATCGCCAGTTCTATTGTGGGCTTTATCTACATTGTATTGAATCTGGCTGGGCTGATTCCGCCCATCACAATTCTGAGCATTTGTCTTTCCATTCCTGGCGGAACACCCGTTTTGTGATTGTCAGCCTCTGGGATAAGAAGAACCAGACCCCGCCGTGCAGTAAAGCGGAGTATCCTCGTTTTAAACGGCCTCCGATGGTTGAGCCGAAACAACAATCGGAGGTCGTTCTTCCTGGAGAAAGGAGCAACGCCAAATGCAGTTGAAGAGTAAGGTAGCCATTGTGACAGGTGAGCGAGAGAAATTGAAAGGCGATTAGACCGCGTTTTGCGAAGAAGGGGCGGCTTTGCATTCACATCTTTTCGTAACTCAATACAAATACGCATTCCCTCACGGCTTGACTCGTCGCGGAGTTCTGTAATTCCATCAATTCGTTTATCCTTATGAAGTTCTGCAATTTTCTCAATCAGTCTTGCTTTATTTACCATGTAAGGAAGTTCCGTTACAATAATTCGGTTCTTGCCATTTGCCATAGGCTCAATGTTAGTAACCGCACGCACGCGGATTTTTCCATGACCGGTACGATATGCCTCTTCAATTCCACGGCGTCCGAGAATTGTGGCACCTGTAGGAAAATCCGGTCCCTTAATGATTTCCATAATTTCATCTAAATCGGTTTCTCTTCCTTCATCCACCTGATTATCAATGATTTTTACGACACCATTAATAACCTCCGTCAGATTGTGAGGAGGGATGTTTGTCGCCATACCTACGGCAATACCGGAGGTACCGTTTACTAATAAGTTTGGAAAACGGATGGTAATACAACCGGCTCTTTTTTCTGTCTCATCAAAGTTTGGCATAAAATCTACAGTATCTTTATTGATATCGGAAAGCATTTCCATCGAAATTTTACTTAATCTTGCCTCAGTGTATCGCATAGCAGCAGCGCCGTCACCATCGACGGAACCAAAATTTCCATGTCCGTCGACAAGCGGATAACGGAATGACCAGTCCTGCGCCATATTAACCAAAGCACCGTAAATTGAGCTGTCACCATGTGGATGGTATTTACCCATCGCATCACCGACGATACGCGCACACTTACGATGTGGCTTATCCGGTCCGTTGTTCAATTCGATCATTGCATACAAAATACGTCTTTGTACCGGTTTTAATCCGTCTCTGACATCCGGCAGTGCACGGGAAGCAATAACCGACATCGCATAATCGATATAGGAAGTTTCCATTGTTTCTTTCAAATCCACCGGTTTGATTGCATCAAAAGCTGTCTTTGTCGAAAATATTTTCGTCCATTTCATTACTCCTTCCTAAATATCGAGATTTCTAACATACTTCGCATTTTTTCTCAATAAATTCTCTACGTGGTTCTACTTTATCTCCCATTAACACATTGAATGTTAAATCAATTTCTGAAGACTGTTCTTCATCCATTGTAACCTGAAGTAAAATACGTTTTTCCGGATCCATTGTTGTATCCCACAACTGCTCGGCATCCATCTCACCAAGACCTTTGTAACGCTGGATCTTGTTGTTTCCGTCACGTCCGATTTCTTCAAGTGTTGCATTTAATTCTTCATCGCTGTATGCATAATAGGACGTTTTTGTTTTTGTCAATTTTATACAATGGCGGCTGCGCAAGATATACATATCCCTGACGGATAAGTTCCGGCATAAAACGATACAAAAATGTTAAGCATCAGTGTATCGATATGCGCACCGTCAACATCGGCATCGGTCATAATAACAATTTTGTGGTAACGGAGTTTACTGATATCAAAATCATCTCCGATTCCGCATCCAAATGCTGTGATCATCGCTTTAATCTCGGCATTTACCAATATTTTATCCAAGACGAGCTTTTTCTACATTCAAAATCTTACCACGAAGTGGAAGAATTGCTTGTGTAGCACGGTCACGGGCCGTTTTTGCGCTTCCACCCGCGGAATCTCCCTCTACGATGTAAATTTCGCAGTTTTCCGGATTCTTGTCACTACAATCTGCTAACTTGCCCGGAAGACTGGTTCCCTCTAACGCCGTTTTACGGCGTGTTAAATCGCGCGCTTTTTGCGCGCTGCCGCGTCGCGGGCCCGCTGAGCAAGTAATGCTTTATCGCAAATCAATCTGGCAATTGTCGGGTTCTGCTCTAAGAAATATGTCAGCTGTTCACTCACAACATTGTCAACAGCTCCTCTTGCCTCGGAGTTTCCTAACTTCTGCTTTGTCTGTCCCTCAAACTGAGGCTCCGGTATCTTAATACTGATAATCGCCGTCAAACCTTCGCGGATATCTTCACCACTTAAGTTCGGGTCTGTATCTTTTAAAATCTTCTGGCTTCTCGCATAATCGTTAAAAGTCTTCGTCAGAGCATTTTTAAATCCTGCCAGATGTGTACCACCTTCCGGTGTAGTAATATTATTTACAAAACTATAACATCCTTCATTAAAAGCCGAATTGTGCTGGAATGCTACTTCTACCACAACATTGCCCTTTTGTCCCTCGCAGTAAATAATATCATCATACAAAGGCTCTTTATTTTTATTCAGGTACTGAACGTACTCTTTAATTCCGCCCTCGTAATGATATGTTTCTGAATAAGGTTCTTCTTCTCTTAAATCTGTTAAAATAATTTTGATTCCCTTAGTCAAAAATGCCATTTCACGAAGTCTCTGCTTCAAAATATTAAAACTGTATTCTGTTGTTTCCGTAAAAATTGTTTCATCCGGCAAGAACGTAACTTTTGTTCCTCTCTGATCCGTCGTACCGATTTCTTTTAACGGATACATTGTTTTTCCTTTTTCATAGCGCTGGATGTATTTTTTTCCCATCCTGATAAATCTCTACTTCCAAGCCAGTCAGACAACGCATTTACGACAGAAGCACCTACACCGTGCAGACCACCGGATACTTTGTATCCGCCACCGCCGAATTTTCCGCCGGCATGCAAAGTACGGTAAATACGACTTCTACTGCCGGTTTTCCCGCTTTATGGTTAATTCCTACCGGAATTCCTCGTCCGTTGTCAATAACTGTAATCGAATTATCTTTGTTAATAAATACCTGGACTTCGTCGCAGTAACCCTGCCAATGCCTCATCAATCGCATTGTCAACAATCTCATATACCAAATGATGAAGACCTCTCTCTGATGTGCTTCCGATGTACATACCCGGTCTTTTTTTTTCTTACTGCCTCAAGCCCCTCCAAAATCTGTATTTGGTCAGCTCCATATACTATTTCTTTTTTCTTCACTCATGAAAAACCTCCATCTTCTCAATTGCCATTAATTTTTCCTTGAACAATTTCAAATGTCTGATTAATGTTTATTCCATTTTTTACAAACTCTTCTAATCCGGTACAAGTAATAATCGTCTGAATTCCTTTTATGTTTTCCAATAAATAGTTTTGACGATTTCGGTCCAGTTCAGACAAAACATCATCTAATAAAAAGAATTGGCTTTTCTCCGATTGTTTTTTCTACAATTTCGATTTCCGCCATCTTCAGCGACAAAGCCGAAGTTCTTTTTTGTCCCCTGCGAACCGTAAACCTTTACTTCCTGTCCGTTAATAAAAAACTGCATGTCATCACGATGAGGTCCCACGGTAGTAGTACCAAGTAAAATATCTCTTTCACTCTCTATAAATAAGCGTGTGGCAAAATCATCTGCCTTGCAGTTTGGCTTATAAATTACTTTCATTTCTTCCAGACCACCTGTCAGGTTGAAATGTTTTTGTTTCATAATGGCTGCTACTTCTTCTACAAACTGTTCCCTGATTTGTATAATCCGGATTCCATTTTCTACCAGTTGTTTATCCCAGATTTCCAGCGTATCTTTCAATTCACTGTTTTTCTGAATCTGCTTAAGCGGCGCATTTCTCTGTTTTAATATTTTTTTATACTGTGTCAGATAATAAAGATATGCCTTATCTAACTGACACAATTCCATATCCATAAATCTTCGTCTCTGTTCCGGTCCATCCTTAATAATTCCTAAATCTTCCGGCGAAAAAGAAGATAATGTGGGATAATCCCATCAACTCTTTACTGCTTCCAATCGGCGGCCCGTCAATCGCAATTCCCTTTGTCTTTCCCCGACGCATGTGAATTTCGATTTTATAAGTACACTGTTTCTTTTTCTACATAATATCGAATATGAGCTTCGTCTTTTCCCTTCATAATCATGTCCGAATCTTTGCTTCCCTTTGTGCGACTTTGTCGTGCCTCCAAGGTAAATGGCTTCAAAGCACATTCGTTTTTCCCTGTGCATTATCACCGTACAACACATTCGTTCCTTCATGAAAATGAAATTCTTCTCTTTCATAATTACGAAAATTACTCATTTCAATGGACTTTAATATCATACAGATGTTACCTTTACTTCATTTCCTTCAAATTCAAAACAGTCACCGGGATGTAATTTTCTTCCTCTTCTTACATCCACCTCACCATTTACTTTTACTTCACCATCCTGAATCACTACTTTTTGCTTCCACTCCGGAACCCACAAGTCCCGCCGACTTCAAAGCCTGACCCAGTTTGATAAACTCATCCTTAATCGTTATTTCCTGCATAACATCCTCATTTTCTAATTCATATTTACCGGCAAAATCAGGTAAATATAGGATTCTTCTTCATTCTTGATAAAACAAGGAGCATTTGCATTAAACAAATACAAAGTCACTTCCTCATCATCAATTACTTTTTAATACATCGTTGATATATTTTGGATTGAAAGCAATAACTAAATCTTTTCCTTCTTTTTCAGCCGTCACCTCTTCATCCATCGAACCGATTTTGGTCATCTCCATCTGAATTTCATCTTCTTTGATGTGAAGAATTACCGGTTTTTCTCTGCTTCACGAAGAAGGAGAGTAGCACGGTCGATACATCCGTATAATTCATTTTTATTGATTTTAACTTTTGTCTCATAATTTGTCTTTAGCATCTGGTCGATGTTGTAGAAGTTTCCTTCAATCAGACGGGATACAACAACCGTCTCATCAAACTCAAAAAGTACGTGGTTTTTGGAAAATGAAATAGATACCTCATCATCCATTCCACCATTTAAAACTTTACTCACTTCACTCAATGTTTTACCCGGAATAACAACCTTAATCGGATCATAACTTTCTTTCAGGTGAATCTTTCGAATTGAAACTCTTACTAAATCAAGAGAAGCAATCTTAAATTCATCCCCGTTAATCTCAAACAATTCACCGGTCAAAATCTTATTGCTTTCATTATCGGAAATTGAGAAAATGGTCTGTCTTATCATTTCCTTTAAGGTAAACTGCGAAATGTGAATTGTCTTATCCGCTTCAATTTTTGGAAGCATCGGAAATTCATCATGAGGAATACCCGGAATATTAAACTTGGATTTTCCACAAAACAGGAGAATGTTATTATTCTCATCAACTTCAAAATTCACATCATCATCCGGAAGACGGCGAACAATTTCAGAAATCATTTTTGCATTAACAAGAATGATACCATCCTGTTCAATCTCTGCCGGTATTTTTTGTCTCAATGCCAAGCCGCATATCATTCGTAGTCAGCTTTACCATATCTCCTTTTGCTTCAATTACAACACACTCCAAAATTGGCATCGTTGTTTTTCCCGGTACTGCTTTTAGGGCAATGTTAATTCCATTGTTAAAATTCGTTTTGGTACAGGTAAACTTCATATTGTGAATAACTCCTTTCCTTCCGTTAACATAATAAAATAAAGTATTAGCTAGTAGTATATAGTATTAGGGGCTGTTGATTTGTGGACAAGCCTTGTAAGCCCTTAATTTAAGTGGTTTAACCTTTATGTGTAAGTTTTTATAACTTGTTTGTTACTGTGAATGAACGTCTATGAAAAAAATGACAATTTTCATAATCAACAGGTTATTAAATAGTTATTAACGTAAAAACACAGTTATCAACAAGTTATCAAGAATTGAGCTTTTTCTTTAACACATTAATGGTTTCTTCCAGTTCTTTATCAATAAGAATATCCTGTTCAATCTTGTGAACACCGTGGATAACTGTTGAATGGTTCGATCTTTTGAGCTTTTACAGCAATTTCCGTAAGTGTAAGATTTGTTAATTCATTGCACAAATACATACATATCTGTCTCGGAATTGAAACAGTCTTGGTTCGCTTCTCAGAAAGAATCGCTTCCTTATCTAAGTTAAAGTGGTCGGCTACAATATCAATAATGTAGTCTGCCGTAATTACCATATTCTCATTAGGAGAAATAAAATCCTTTAATGCTTCTTTTGCCATGTTCAAGTCAATCTTGTTATCTTTGGCTTTGTAAATCTTGAAAAAGAAGAATTTTATTATAAGCACCTTCTAAGATACGAATATTGGACTTTATGTTTGTAGCAATATAATCAAGAATTTCCTCATTCAATTGAATATCAGAATTTTCTTGTTTGTTTCTTAAAAATTGCCATACTCATCTCATAATCAGGTGGCTGAATGTCAATTGTCATACCGGAAGTAAATCGGGAGCGGTAACGCATGTCCAAGTGCTCCATCTGACTTGGCGGCTTATCACTGGAAATGACAAGCTGTTTTCCGGACTGGTACAAAGCTTCAAAGGTATTAAAGAACTCAATCTGTGTACTGTCTTTACCAATGATGAACTGAATATCATCGATGAGAAGTACATCAACGTTTCGGTAATTTTTGCGAAGGTTTGAAGTAGCAACAGCAGTATCCTGTGTCTTTCGATTCGTACGAATGGCATCGACAACATTGTTCATAAAATTCTCACTGGTTGTATACATAACGCTGTATTCCGGATGGTTCTCCAAAATGTATCTGGCAATCGAATGCATCAAGTGAGTTTTTCCAAGTCCCGGGCCACTATATAAGAATAATGGATTATATAACTGGCCGTTTGGATTTTCGGCAACTGCCACAGCAAAGCATTATAAGCAATGTTGTTACTGTTACTTACGACAAATGTATCAAAGGAATGACCTTGTTTTAAGAATGGATATTTTTCTTCCAGCATTTCCTCTTTATTATAGGAAGAAACTCCTTTCGTGCGGGATGATCATTTGGATAAATAAAACGGACATCCAGTTGATGATTTGTAATAACTTCAATGGATACCTGAAAGCAACTTTATATTTTTTTTTCGAGGATGCTTTGGATATCTCCCTGTTTTTCTTTATCAATTCCAATGAGAAGAATGCCTTTATCATAGGATATAATACTCAATGGTAAAATCCAGGTGCGAAACAGGACATCGTTGATGTCAAATTCGCTCTTCATATAATTGATAATTTCGTCCCAATTGTCTTTTATTTGGTTTATCATTCAAATTTCCTACCTTACTCTGTAAAAATTAAAATATGGCTAAAAACATACATTATTATTTTACTACAAAATAGACTATAAATCAAATTTTATTACTATATTTTCTTATATAAATGTGGATAACTTAAAAGATATGCTTGACTATTAGAATAAATGATAATATAATTAGGCTTGATACGGATTTTGATATTATTGTGAAGGAGGTGTATCGGGATGAAAATGACATATCAGCCAAAAAAGAGACAGAGATCTAAAGTTCATGGCTTTCGTAAAAGAATGAGTACTGCAAATGGTAGAAAAGTACTCGCTAGAAGAAGAGCAAAGGGAAGAAAGAAATTATCTGCATAATCAGATGAATGGACAAGGTCAGAGTGGCTTCGGTGTTTTCTGACAAGTCTTGTTCTGGCCTTTCTTCTTATAATGGAAGAAAAAAGTATGAAAAGACAAGTATTTGAGAAGCTGGGAAAAATCCTGCATTTCAAAGGGTCTACAAAAATGGTAGATCCAGAGCTAATAAGTATTTGGTAATGTATGTGAAAACAGGGGAGAGTGGTCCCAATCGTTATGGATTTTCTGTCAGTAAGAAAGTCGGTAACAGTGTTGTGCGTCATCACATTACCAGATTGTTAAGAGAATCCGTTCGTAAGAATGACGCATTTGACAAAAGAGGGCAAACCACATTGTGATCGTTGCCCGGAAAAGATGTAAAAAATTGCAGTTTTGAAATCGTAGACGGCGCAGTAATTCATTTATTAAAATTACATGGATTATTGAAATGATGTGATTATTTTGAAGAAAATTTTATTAGGGTTGTTACGCATCTATCAAAAATATATATCGCCAATGAAAAGAACACCTACATGTATTTATACTCCTTGTTGTTCTGAATATGCAGTTCAGGCAATTCAAAAAGTATGGTGCAGGTAAAGGTGGTTTTTTGGCTGTAAAAAGAATTTTAAGATGCCATCCTTTTCACAAAGGCGGTTATGACCCTGTGCCGTAAACAGCAGGAGGATATTAATATTGTTTAATTGGTTATATACAATATTTGGTTTTATTCTGACTTACATTGATAAAGGTGTTTATCTTGTTTTGGAATCCATAATACCGGTATTTGTATCATTTTATTTACCCTTGTTGTTTATTTACTGATGTATCCGCTGAATGCAAAGCAGCAAAAGTCTACCAGACTGATGAATAAGATCCAGCCTGAGATGAAGGAAATACAGAAAAAGTATAAAGGTAAAAAAGATCAGGCGTCTCAGTTAAAGATGAACGAAGAGACACAGGCACTTTATGCAAAAGTATGGAATCAGTCCTTTTGGTGGATGTCTGCCGATGCTTGTAACACTTCCTATCATGTTGTGTCTGTATCGAGTGATTTACAGCATGAAAGAATATGTTCCGGTATTGGGTACAGCAGAGGCATCTCGTTTTATGTGGATGGATGTTTCAAGACACCACTTGCTTTTACCAGGAAGGTCATAAATTTGGTATTCTTGTATTTTTAGTGCCGATTTTGGCTATGGTTCTTCAGTTTATTAATACGAAAGTAATTCAGAGTGGAACCGATAATAACCAGGATGATAATCCTATGGGACAGTCCATGAAGATGATGAACTATTTCATGCCTGTTATGTCTGGATTTTTCTGTCTTAGTTTGAATATTGGTATCGGTTTATACTGGATTATGGGTAGTTTATTCCGTATTTTCCAGGCTATCTTTATTAACCGTAAGATTGATAAGATCGATATGGATACGCTGGTAGAGCAGAACAAAGAAAAGGCAGCGAAAAAAGTCAGCAAAAAGTTAAAAGAACGCAACAAACAGATGGAAGAGTATGCCCGTACAAGAACTTCATCTATTAAGTCAGCAAGTTCTTATAACAATCAGGATTCTTCCAAAGGTTCTGATCATAGTGGCCGTACCACTTCAAATAAGAAGTACAAAGAAGGCAGCATTGCAAGTATTGCGCATATGTCTACAGATAAGAAGAAAGATTGATTTTGTATTGGAGGAATGAAAAATGGAAGATTGGAAAGAGTTTTCTGCAAAGACAGCAGATGAAGCTTTAACAAATGCTTTAATCCAATTAGAAACATCCAGCGATCAGATTGAATATGAAGTAATTGAAGAAGAAAAAAGTGGCGTATTTGGTTTATTCAGTAAGCCGGCTCGTATTCGTGTTCGTAAAAAAGAGCAGGTAGTGGATCGTGTATACGATTTTTTGAAAAGAACATTTGATGCTATGCATATTGATGTTGCTATTTCTCATGAAATGGATGAGATTGAAAGTACTTTAAGTATTGAGTTAAAGGGAAATGATATGGGAATGCTCATTGGTAAAAAGAGGACAGACATTGGATTCCCTTCAGTATCTGACATCTTTGGTAGCAAACAAAAATTCTGATAAGTATGTAAAGATTAAGATTGATACAGAAAATTATCGTCAGAGAAGAAAAGAGACTATTGAAAATCGCTAAGAACATGGCAAATAAAGTAAAGAAAACAGGTCGTCCTGCTTTTCTTGAGCCAATGAATCCATATGAGAGAGAATTATTCATGCGGAATTGCAGGCTGATAAATATGTGGATACTCATAGTGAAGGAGATGAGCCACATCGTAAAGTGGTAATCACTTTGAACAGAGAATTTGCTTCGGAACTGCCTCGAAGAAATAATTATCGGAGAAGAAAAATAATTATTCCCGTGACCGCAAGAGACCATATCAGGAAAAGAAAGATTGATGGAAAAGTGTGAAAGGCTGATTCTTAGGATTCAGCCTTTTTTGACAAAAGAAAAGGAGTTTTATGTTTGAGCAGGAGACAATTGCCGCAATTGCTACATCATCGAAAAATGGAAGTATTAGTGTAATTCGAGTGAGCGGAGAAAATTTTTTTCCATTGTAAGCCGTATTTTTTGTAATGAAAAGGAACTTTGATTGATTTAAATTTCAGTATGGTTTTATTTTTGATGGTTCAAAAAAAATAGATGAAGTTCTTGTACTTAACAGAACATTTGCCGGAACTACAGAATACATTGGAAGAAGAGGTTCGTATAGGAACCACCAGACTTCATTTGATTGATACAGCAGGAATTAGAAATACCGATAATCAGATAGAAAAAATAGGAATTGAAAAAGCAAAGAAATCTATAGAGCAATGTGATTTTTGTTATCTGTATCTTGGATGCCAGTCGTGAATTTGAAAGCGAAGATTATGAAGTGCTGGAACAGGCAAAAGATAAGCCAGGCGTTATACTGCTTAATAAATGGGATCTGAAAAATCAGTATAAGGAGGAAATTCCTTTTTCTGATCAGAAGAAGATCATGCCTTTTTCTGCTTTGCAGGGTAAAGGATTAAAAGAACTGGAAGAATATTTGAATGATCTTTTTATAAAAGATAGTATTGATTATAATGATAACATTTATATAACAAATATGCGGCAAAAAGCAGTCACTTTACGATTGTAAAAATAGTCTGATGCAGTTGCTGGAAACGATTGATGCCGGAATGCCGGAGGATCTTTTTTACCATTGATATGCAAAATGCGTACGAACAGCTTGGTTTGATCATAGGTGAAACGATAGAAGATGATATAGTGGATAAAATCTTTAAAAGATTTTTTGTATGGGAAAATAAATTGTTTGGAGGAATACAAGAGTATGAATCAGGAATATGATGCGGTTGTTGTAGGTGCCGGTCATGCAGGCTGTGAAGCTGCACTGGCATTAGCAAGATTGTCTTTGAAAACAGTTATGTTTACAGTCAGCGTAGACAGTATAGCTATGATGCCATGTAATCCCAATGTAGGTGGAACTTCAAAAGGACATCTGGTAAGAGAAATCGATGCACTGGGTGGTGAAATGGGAAAAAATATAGACAGAACTTTTATCCAGTCAAAAATGTTAAATAAGTCAAAAGGTCCTGCTGTACATTCTCTTCGAGCCCAGGCAGATAAACAGGAATACAGCAAGTCTATGAGAAAAGTTCTGGAACAGACAGAAAATTTGACAATACGCCAGGGGAGAAGTAAATGAGATTCTTGTTGAAGATGGAAGAGTGGTAGGTGTCAAAACTTATACAGGAGCTGTTTATTCCTGTAAGGTATGTGTGCTTTGTACAGGAACTTATCTAAATGCCCGGTGCATTACCGGAAATGTATCTGTATATACCGGTCCTAATGGATTGCAGGCAGCAACACATTTGACAGATTCTTTGGAAAAATTAGGTATAGAAATGCGTCGTTTTAAAACAGGTACACCTGCCAGAATTGATGGCAGCACTATTGATTATTCTAAAATGGAGCCTCAATACGGTGATGAGAAGATTGTACCTTTTTTTTCTTTTACCAATACATCGGATTCAGTTCAGAGAGAGCAAGTAAAAATGTTATCTCACTTATACAAATGAGAAAACTCATGAGATCATTCGTGATAATCTGGACCGTTCACCTCTGTATTCTGGATATATAAAAGGAACGGGTCCAAGATATTGCCCTTCTATTGAAGATAAGGTAGTACGGTTTGCTGATAAAAACAGACATCAGGTATTTATCGAACCAGAAGGAAATTATACAAATGAAATGTATATTGGTGGAATGTCTAGTTCTCTGCCGGAAGATGTACAGTTTGACATGTATCATTCCGTACCGGGACTGGAACATGCGAAAAATCGTAAAAAATGCATATGCCATCGAATATGACTGTATCAATTCACTGGAACTGTTGCCATCACTAGAGTTGAAAAAAGTAAGTGGTCTTTTTAGTGCAGGGCAAGCAAACGGTAGTTCCGGATATGAAGAAGCGGCAGCTCAGGGATTGATTGCCGGGATCAATGCAGCACGAAAAGTAAAAGAAAAGGATCCGTTAATACTGGACCGTTCTCAGGGATACATCGGTGTATTAATAGATGACCTTGTGACGAAAGGTACTAATGAACCTTATCGCATGATGACATCCAGAGCAGAGTATCGTCTCCTGTTACGACAGGATAATGCAGATGAAAGATTGACACCTATCGGTTATGAAATGGGATTGATTGATGAAGAGAGATATGAAAATTCCAGGAAAAGTACAAATGTATCAAAGAAGAAGTTGAGCGTGTTAAAAATTCCTATGTTGGAAACAGTGACAAGGTACAGAATCTATTGAAAGAACATAAAAGTACGGAATTAGTCAGTGGTATATCTCTGGCTGAACTGATTAAAAGACCAGAATTGAATTATGATGTTTTAAAAGAAATAGATACTGGCAGACCAGAACTTTCAGAAGAAATCTGCAATGAAGTAAATATCGTATTGAAGTATGAAGGATATATTGCAAGACAGCAGAAGCAGGTTGAACAGTTTCATAAATTAGAAAAGAAGAAGATTCCGGCAAACATCGATTACGATAAAGTAGGTTCACTGCGGTTGGAAGCAATTCAAAAACTGAAGGAAATCAAGCCTGAATCTATCGGCCAGGCTTCGCGAATCAGTGGTGTTTCACCTTCTGATATTTCGGTATTATTAGTTTATCTGGAACAGTTTAAGTAAGATAGGAAAGGAACATAAATGATTAGAAATATATTTGCAAATCATGGAATTACTATAACCGAAGAACAGGAACAAAAATTAAATCAATATTATGATTTACTGATTGACTGGAATAATAAAATAAATTTAACATCTATTGTAGAATATGAGGAAGTTATCTGGAAACATTTTTTAGATTCAGCTTTCTTTGTATCCTGTGATAAAGTTGATTTGAAAGAAAAAAAGAAAGTTCTTGATTTGGGAACGGGTGCTGGATTTCCCGGAATGGTATTAGCAATTCTTTGTCCAGATTATGAATTTGTTTTAGCAGATTCACTGAATAAAAAGAATTGAATTTTTAAAAGTGGTAATTAATAGATTGCAAATTCATAATGTATCAGTGATTCATGGTAGAGCGGAAGAACTGGGACGGGATGAAAATTTCAGAAATCAATTTGACTATGTTGTATCCAGAGCAGTTGCAGAATTACCGGTGCTACTTGAATATTGTATTCCTTTTGTAAAAAAGGAGGATACTTTGTATCTTATAAAAGCAGAAGATTGGATGAAGAAATTGAAAATGCCGAGAATGCTCTAAACATGCTTTATACAAAATACGAAAAAAATATAAATATGAATTGGAATATGATCATAGTGAAAGATATCTTGTTTTTTTAGATGTGAAAATATTACAGATTCCAAGTATCCTAGAAAACCTAAAAAAGATTAAAACAAATCCACTATAAATGTTTCATGTGAAACATCTTAAATAGTATATAATAACGTTTCATGTGAAACATTAAAAACAATGTGTTTAACAATAAAATATGTTTCACATGAAACAATTTTAAAATAACATGACTTTCTATAGAAATTATATTCTAATAGTGATATAATTAAGAAATGAGAATATTTATTGGAGGGAATTATGAGTGAAATAATGACCATTGCTAATCAGAAGGGTGGAGTTGGAAAGACAACTACCACTATTAATTTAGCAGCCGCACTGGCAGAAAAAGGAAAAAAGTCCTGGTCATTGATATGGATCCACAGGGGAATACATCCAGTGGATTAGGTATTGACAAGGATGAACTGGATACAACAGTGTATCAGTTAATGATAGGAGATAATACATTTGAAGAGTGCGTTCAAAAAGAGGTATTTGAAAATCTGGATGTACTGGCAGCAAATGTAAATCTGGCAGGAATTGAAATTGAGACAATGGATATGGAGGATCGAAATTATATTCTTCATGATATTATTGAAAAAAAATCAAAGAAGAATATGACTATATTATTATTGATTGTCCACCATCTCTTAATGCATTGACAATTAATGCGATGACAACAGCGGATTCCGTTTTAGTTCCAATTCAGTGTGAATATTATGCATTGGAAGGATTGAGTCAGCTTATTTATACCATCGACCTGGTAAAGAGAAAGATTGAATCCAAAACTTGTTATTAATGGTGTTGTATTTACTATGTATGATGTTAGAACAAATCTGTCTATGCAGGTAATCGAAAATGTGAGAAATAACCTGAATCAGACTATCTATGATACAATCATACCAAGAGGGGTTCGTTTGGCAGAGGCTCCAAGTCATGGTTTGCCAATAACAAAATATGATAGAAGATCTGCTGGTGCCCAGGCTTATCTGGCACTGGCAGATGAAGTAATAGAAAGGAGCAGATAAAATGGCATCTAAGGGATTAGGTAAGGGATTGGATTCAATGATTCCACCAAAAAGAACTGCCAGAGCACAAGCACAGGATTCAGCAGCCAATAAAAATGCGAATAAATCTGGAGAAGTAATTTTAAAGATAAATGATGTAGAACCAAATAAGAATCAGCCAAGAAGAACTTTTTAATGAAGATTCTCTGATTGAATTAAGTGAGTCCATTAAACAGCATGGTATTGTTCAACCATTGGTTGTTGCAAAACAGAAGGATTATTATGAGATCATTGCCGGAGAGAGAAGATGGCGTGCTGCAAAAATAGCTGGATTGAAAGAAGTACCTGTAATTATTAAGGATTATTCACCACAGGAAATTATGGAAGTGGCCTTGATAGAAAATATCCAGCGTGAAGATCTGAATCCTATTGAAGAGGCAAAAGCTTATAAAAATCTGATTGATGAGTATAACTTGAAACAGGATCAGGTAGCGGAAAAAGTTTCAAAAAGCAGAACAGCTGTTACAAATGCATTGAGACTTTTAAAATTGGATGACCGTGTACAGGAGATGCTTATCAATGAAAATATATCCAGTGGTCATGCCAGAGCTTTGCTGGGATTGGATGATGCAGAAAAGCAGTATAATATTGCTACGCAGATTTTCGATGAAAAATTAAGTGTTCGTGAGACAGAAAAACTGGTAAAACAGATCAATCGTCCGGAACAGCCGCCTAAACCGAAAAAGGAATTGAAAAATGACTTTGTGTACCGTGATATTGAAGAAAAGCTGAAAGAAAAAATAGGAACAAAAGTGAAAATCAATCGAAAGACAGAAGATAAAGGTAAGATTGAGATTGAATACTATTCACCGGAAGAACTTGAAAAAAAATTCTGGCATATTTCAAATAGAACATATGTTTGATAGGAGGATAAAAATGTTTAAGTTTGCAGACATAGGATTAGAAGTGGACATAGTTGTACTGGGAATTGCTTTACTGGTTGTTATTTTGTTCATTATGAGTATTGTAATATTATCTAAGTGCAGCTCTTTAAAACGCCGATATGAGGCATTTATGGCCGATGCAGATGGAAAATCTCTGGAAGATGCATTTGGCAAAAAATTTGAAAATATGGAGTATATTAATGGCAAATTAACAGAGATTGACAGTCACTTGAAAGAGATAGATCTGGATCTGTTGAAGACCTATCAGAAGGTAGGCATTGTAAAGTATGATGCCTTTTAAAGAAATTGGCGGCACGCTGAGTTTTGTATTAACATTGTTGACAAAAGATAATGATGGATTTATAATGAACTCCATGCACAGCAACAGCGAAGGTTGTTATACTTATATCAAAGAAGTTAAATCCGGAGAAGTCTTTGTTGCTTTATCGGAAGAAGAAATACAGTCTTTGGAAATGGCTAAAAAATGTGAATAAGAATAATGTTAAAGGGCGACGATGATTCGCCGCCCTTTAGTAAGACATTTTATTAAATTAATAAAAAAATAAGCCCTCACCCAGCAGTTGCAGGTCTGCCAAACAAGGACTCGGGAGTACGCCATTGGGGGCTCGAACCCCAGACACCCTGATTAAGAGTCAGTTGCTCTACCAACTGAGCTAATGGCGCTTAACGATTAACGCAAGATTTATTATATTACAAAGTATGATAAAATGCAAGTATTATTTTAAAAAAAATTAAATTGGAGGAATTATGGAAGAGAAAAGAAGCAAAATAAAGGATTTATTGAAAGGAATTTTATCAAATGGTGGTTATGTGATAGGCCTGGTATTTATATGTACGCTGATTATTGTAGCTGTCATCAATTTAGGAACAACTATTGATATTATTGGAAGATTTTTAGCTATTATAGCACCATTTATATTTGGATTTTTCTTTGCTTATCTGATCCGTCCTATTGTTGTAACATTGGAAAAGCCTTTGAAAAAGATAAAAAAGGTAAGGGAGAAAAGATAAAAAAGAGTTATCAGTATTGTCGTTTCCTATCTGATCGTAATAGGTGCATTGACGATTATCATTGTATATATTTTCCCTCAGATGAAAAACAGTGTGAAAGATATAGGCAATTCTGTAAAAAATGGATACAATTATGTAACAAATCATCTGGATGAAATGAATGCTATGATACCAGTTATCAACCTTGGAAGTGTAATTGAGTATATTCAGAACAATCTTATCGACAAATTGATGTCAAATAGTGGAACAATTGTGCCTGTTGTATATCATTTTTCATCCTCTGTGTTGACAAGTCTGTATAATATATTTATGGGATTGGTTATCTCAATTTACATGATCATTGATGGACAGAAGTTAAAAAATTCAATTAAGCGGATCATTTATGCTCTGTCACCAATTGAAAAAGCGCCGGCAATCTGCAAGACCATCAGTAAATGTAATCATATATTTAACGGTTTTTTATTTGGAAAGGCCGTGGATTCTCTGATCATTGGTATTTTGTGTTTTATTGCTATGAGTATTTTGCAGCTGCCATACTCACTTTTGTTGAGTGTTATTGTAGGAATTACCAATATGATTCCGTACTTTGGACCGATCATTGGTGCCATCCCGGGTTTTGTTATCTATTTGTTTATAGATCCAAAATTATCTCTGTTTTTTGCTATTATGATTTTAATCTTGCAGCAGTTTGATGGTTTATATCTGGGACCGAAGATCCTGGGTGATCTGACAGGTATCAAACCTTTGTGGGTTATTTTTGGAATTGTAATCGGTGGTGCTTATTTTGGAGCCGTTGGAATGTTTTTAGGTGTACCTACAGTTGCCGTTTTTTATGTATCTGGCAGACCTTTTATCGAGAGTAAGCTGAAAAAGAAGAAAAAATCGATTTATCGGATATGAAGTAATTTTTGATGGACAGAAGGTTAAGATAAAGCCGGTTGATTTTTTTTCTGACAGCATAAGTTTATTCGTTTGCGGAAAAAAAAATTACTGCAAGGTGATCTGGACATAAAAATCCCCTTCTTTTTTCACAATATATGAAAAGAGGGGAGATATGTTACTTTATTATCGGGATATTTTGAATCGGCAGATTGGTTTGCCTTCGGCTACAAAACGGCTTTCATATTCTGTCATAATGTTGCCGGGAAGAAATTCGCTGTTGTGAAGATCATAAGTCAGCTCATCAATATGCCACAAGTTGCTTTCTTCTACTGATTCAACGGAAAAAATCAAAAAGAGGCCGGTTGTCAGTTTTAAACTGGATATAGCCTTTTTTGCCAAAATAATATGATACAATGACAAAAAGTTGGGGCTCGTAAGACGCCTCTTGGCGTGTCGGTCTTTCGGCCATGGATCTGAAAAATTCAGGTAGATCCGGTCCACTTCTTCCTGGTCAAAAATATCCAGCAGATATTTGGCGTCAAAACGAATGAAAAACAGATTGTTTAATTCGGTCTGTTCTCTTCGTTCCAGAGCACGGTACAGAACACTTGAGTACATTTCGATACCGATATAGTTGATATCCGGATTTTTTTCTGCCAGCTGGTGGATAAACTGCCCTTTTTCCCATACCAATCTCGATATGGAGAGGATTGCGGTTGTTGAACAGCTTTTCGCGCCATATTCCTTTATAGGCCTCAGGTTCATGTACAACATAAGGACTTGCATCGATGAACTCTTTGGAACCTTTTACATTTCGTAATCTCATGATTGTATCACCATTCCTTTTTGTAATGTTAATAATGTAACATATATGGGGGAAAAAAGAAAATAGGTTATTGGAAAAAAAGCACAAAATCGTGTATAGTAGATAATAGAAAGTTTTTTGGAGGACATTAGAATGAATAAAATAAAAAGATACTTAGGCGGTCTGGCGTTTCTTGCCCTGGCTGTGATTTTTTCAGGGGGGGAGGCATCCAGGCGAAGGCTATGAAACTGTCGGCGGAGTCGGCAGTAGTGATGGATGTTCAGTCAGGAGCCATTTTGTATCAGAAAAATATGGACAAGCAGGAGTATCCAGCCAGTATTACTAAAGTTATGACGGCTATGCTGGCAATTGAGAACTCGTCTTTGGATGAGGTGGTTACCTACTCTGCCAAGGCGCTGCAGCTGGAGAGCGGAGCTTCTAATATCCAGTTGAAAAAGGGCGAAAAGATCACCATGGAAGAAAGCCTGTATGCCATTCTGCTTATGTCCGCCAACGAGGCATGCAACGGTGTAGCGGAGCATATTGCGGGCAGTACAGACAACTATGTAAAAATGATGAACAACCGGGCAAAAGAACTTGGATGTACCGGTACTCATTTTGCCAATACAAACGGATTGTGGCAGCAAGATCATTATACAACGGCTCATGATATGGCACTGATCGCCAGAGCTGCTTACAAAAATCCTACTTTTGCAAAAATTACCGGAACAAAGCGTTATAACATTCCTAAGACGAACAAAAAGTAAGACAGGACATGCACTTCACAATCATCATCAGATGCTTTTAGCCGGTACTCATCCACAGTATGTGTATGAATATTGTGTGGGAGGAAAGACCGGATATACCAGTAAATGCCGTTATACACTGATCACTTATGCCAAGAAAAATGGTATGACTCTGGTTTTCGGTTGTAATGAGAGCGGACTCTCCATGGGATACAAACAATGAATACACAGATACCATTAAGTTGTTAAATACTACATTTGAAAAGTATAAACGATATAATATACAAAATGATGCAGTAAAAGAGATCAATAACAACTATCTGTTTACGAAGTTCAGTCCATTTTTAACAGCAATAACAGCCCGCTGACCATTGACAGTGATGCAGGTGTTATGCTTCCAAAGGAGTGGATATCAGTAAAACCCAGAAAAAAGATTACCATGGATGAGAAATCTTCCAAGATGGTGGATGGAAAAAAGGTAATCGGACATATTAGTTATACATATAACAGAAAAGAAATCGGTGGGTCAGATATTTATTATGCCAAACCGGCTGTGGCATCTTTGAACGACAGTATTGATATGGCGGACTGGTTTACAGAAGCTGTGCAGACTGCCAACAAAGAGCCATTCCAGTGGAAAAGACTGGCTGTGATACTGATCCTGGTTGTTGTGATCCTCATTGTGGTCATTTATATCATACACAGAATGAGAGCAGAAAGAGAACAGCGGGAGCGGAGAAAGAGATACCGCAGAACAAGAAAGTCATATAAGAAAAACAGAAGATATTAAAAAAAAAAGGAATTCCTGATAAGAACGGGAATTCCTTTTTTACACAATAGAATGATACGGTTTGAAATTTTCGTAAAAGGCAGGATTTATTTCAAAATCTTGCGGAAGTTTTTTCTTTCCTTTTTTTAATACCATGTCTTCTGCAAAGTCACTGGCTGTATAGGATGTTTTGATGTCTGTGACTTTTTCACCGTTCACACTGACACCACCCTGCTGTACAGCTCGTCTTGCTTCTGACTTGGATGGCACAAGACCGGATACATACAGAAGAGAAAGAATATCAATGGATCCATCGGTAAGATCCTCATCTTTTAATGTATAACTAGGCATATTGGCAGCGTTTCCGCTGGAGAACAATGCTTTAGCAGCATCTTTGCCTTTATAGCTTCTTCTTCACCATGAACCAGATTGGTAAGTTCATAAGCCAGGATTTCTTTTTGGCTTTGTTTAACTGGCTGCCTTCCCAGGCTTCCATCTCCTGAATCTGCTCCAGAGGAAGGAAAGTAAGCATCTTGAGGCATTTGATCACATCGCCGTCATCTACATTGCGCCAGTACTGGAAAAACTCAAATGGAGTTGTTTCTCAGGATCGAGCCATACAGCACCTTTTCTGGGTTTTGCCCATCTTCTTGCCTTCAGAATTCAACAAGAGATTAATGGTCATAGCGTGGGCATCTTTGCCCAGTTTGCGGCGGATCAACTCAGTGCCCCCTAACATGTTGCTCCACTGATCGTCTCCACCAAATTCCAGGTTGCAGCCGTATTTTTCATAGAGAGCCATAAAATCATAACTCTGCATGATCATGTAGTTAAACTCAAGAAAACTTAATCCCTTTTCCATTCTCTGCTTGTAACATTCTGCTGAAAGCATACGGTTTACACTGAAGTGAGATCTACATCACGGATAAACTCAATATAGTTCAGATCTAAAAAGCCAGTCTGCATTGTTTACCATCAGTGCTTTATCATCTGAAAAGTCGATGAAACGGCTCATCTGCTTTTTTGAAACACTCACAGTTGTGTTCAATGGTTTCTTTTGTCATCATCTGGCGCATATCGCTTCGGCCCGAAGGATCGCCGATCATCGCTGTACCGCCGCCGATCAATGCGATGGGCTTATTCCCGGCCATCTGCAGCCGCTTCATCAGGCACAATGCCATGAAATGACCTACATGAAGGCTGTCTGCGGTTGGATCGAAGCCTATATAGAATACTGCTTTACCTGCATTTATCAGTTTTTAATTTCTTCCTCATTGGTTACCTGGGCGATGAGACCGCGGGCTACTAATTCGTCATACAATTCCATCTTTTTCTCCTTTATATTATTTTGGCAATGGGAATTTCCTAAAAACATACCTTTCCTCATTATATGGGATGGAAAAATGTTTGTCAAGAAACGGATGTGTTTTCCTTGAAAAATGGCTGGTTTGTATTTATAATAGATAAGTAGATCAGGACATGAGGTATAAAAATGAAAAATATATTTATTGTTGTTTTGTGGATCCTGGCTTTTTCATTGATTTTCTGTTATATGACGATCAGGAAGAAAAAGTCCGAGGTAAAAAAACTGACACAGGTCCTTTGCTGGCGACAGCTCTGACAGAAATTGTATTTTCTGTGACTTTTTTAATTCAAGACCATTGGTGATCGACCTGGCTTTTGGATTATATTTAGCCTGTGTGGATTGGCTTTTGTATATATTGATGATGTATACAAAACAATATACAAAGGTATTTAATGAAATAAAATATGTACGCTTTGGAATGATGATTTTCTGCATGATAGATACTGTATCTATGATCGCAAACAGTTTTTTACATCACAGTTTTACATTATATCCGGTGAAATTTTTGAATCAATCCTATTATGTGATCGGGGAGAAAACACCGTTTTTTATTGTGCATGTGGCCTTTGTGGATGTGTGGATCTTTGCTATCTTGCTGGGGTATATATTTAAGACCATGCGGGTGGCCAGCATGTACAAGTGTAAATATTACCCGGTGATGATCCTGACTATCACGATCATTATTGCCAGTGCTTACTTTGAGTTCAGCAGTATTCCGGTGGATTTTTCGGTGATCGTATATGCGCTGGCTGCGCTGGCTCTGTGCTGGTTTTCCATGTATGTCATACCACAGGATCTTGTATACAATGCGTTTTCTTTTTGTGATCAATGATTATAATGATGGTATTATGTGCTTCGATAACGAGGACCAGTGTATTTACATTAACGATATTATGAGTGGATATATCTGTGTGAGAGAAGAGGAAAAGGAACTGATTCATCAAAATTTTCAGGAATGGAAAAAAAGAGCATCTGACTGCAGATAAAAAGTATCTTTCCTGGGAGCAGATCGAGGTAATAGACGGAGAGCGTCGTTTGTTTGAGCATAACTATAGGAAACTTTATGATAAAAAGGGGGCGTTACATCGGATGTTATTTTGCTTTGAAAGATAAGTCTGTACTGTTAGAACAGCTGAGAAAAGAACATTACCGTGTGACTCACGATTCCCTCACGGATATCTATAATGAGCAGCAGTTTTATGAGGTGACCCAGGATAAACTGGAACCGGGGAAAGATTACTTTATGGTTTGCTTTAACATTGATGATTTTAAAAAGTATAATCATATCTGTGGCAGAGAAAAAAGGAGACGAAGTGCTGCGTGTGTTGTCTATGTTGCTGCGCAAAAATAAGGAACGCCTGGTTACTTACGGCAGACTGCGTGAGGATAAGTTCGTGTTTGCCCTGAAACGGGATGAACTGGATTTTTCTTATATGGAAAAGCAATTGGAGAGAATTCAGCAGCGGTTTGGCACGGAGGATGATGCTCCGTTACATATTTATGTTGGAGTTTACCCGATAGAGGATCCGGGGAAAAAGTGGAGTCGATGTGCCGCAAGGCGGAATGGGTATCTCACGCAGAAAATAAACAGGATCATACAATGACAAGTTATTACCAGGAGGACTAATACAATGGAAATAGAAAAAATCTGCCCATCGGATTTATGGATTCCGGTCTGGGAGGACTGAGTGTTTTGAAGGAAGCACTTCGTGTTATGCCTTATGAGGATTTTATCTATTATGGAGACTCTGCCCATGCACCTTATGGTACCAAAGAGCCGGAGCAGATCAGAGAACTTACGTTTCATGTGGTGGAGCATTTGCTGGACCGGGGAATCAAAGGGCTTGCTATTGCCTGTAATACGGCTACCAGTGCGGCAGTGCGTTATCTGCGGCAGATGTATCCGGATCTTCCTCTGGTAGGTATTGAACCGGCTATCAAACCGGCGGTAGAAAGAAGTCATGGGGGCACTATATTGGTTATGGCCACGCCTATGACCATTCAGCAGGAAAAATTTCAGAAACTTTTAGCTATATACAGACAGGATTCAAAGATTGTGCCGGTGCCTTGCAAGGGACTGATGGAATTTGTGGAAAAAAGGAGATCTGGATGGCGAATTTTTAGATGAGTATTTTACAGAGCATCTTCTGCCATACTTAACAGAGGATACCGAGACAATCGTTCTTGGATGTACTCACTATCCGTTTTGCGGCCGCATTTGAGAGAATTTCTGGGAAATGAAAATATATCGTTGATTGACGGAAGTCTGGGAACAGCCAGGGAACTTAAACGGCGGATCCGGGAGAAAGGGCTTTTGCAGGAAGAAGAGCGGGAGAGAAGTGTGGTGATTGAAAACTCACTGCAGGATGATCAGATGATCGAGAGAAGTTACCGCCTGCTGCAGGCACCGATCAACTGATAAAGAAAAAAGGCGTCTTACGAGACGCCCAGAACTAAGGTGTTATGAGAAAATCAACGATGGCGTCATTGATTTCTATTTTTTATCAGCATTTTTGACTTGATGATTCGCTGAAGATCATCAACAGTCATTATCATAAACGGTATGTAGGCAGAAGTCAAGGGGATAACAGCAACACAAAAGAGTATATATTTTTTGCGTAAAAAACTTAATTTTAATGGGAAAAAGACAAATAAACTTAATTTAATAAAGGGGAATAAAGATTGTGAATATATTAGGACTGGACAAAATAGACCGCAGGATCATGGAGATTTTGCAGCAGGATGCGAGAACACCAATAAAAGACATTGCCAAAGAAGTATTTTGACATCTCCGGCCGTGTCGGCCCGGATCAACCGGCTGGTGGAAGAAGGGTATATCGTGGGATTTCATGCGGAGATCAATCCGAAAAAGCTGGGCTACCACATCAAGGCGTTCATTAACCTGGAAGTGCAGCCTGAGGATAAAAGCGAATTTTATCCGTATATAGAAAAAATGTCCTAATGTGATTGAGTGTAACTGTGTCACCGGAGATTATTCCATGATCCTGGAAGTGCAGTTTCCATCTACTACCGACCTGGATCAATTCATTGGAGAACTGCAGGAGTTTGGCAGAACGAAAACATTGATCGTGTTTTCTACCAATGTGGAGCATAGAGGGGTCTGGGTGCAGGAGTAAACAGTTAAAGAAGTTCATTCGTTGGAGATGGGAAACGCTTTGCGTTTCAGTCTCCAGCCGAATGGAACTTTTTTATGGAAAAGGGGGGACAGATTTATGAAATATAATATACAAAAATAATATAATAATAAAATATAACTAACAAAATTAACAAATAATATTGACGAAAAAACAAAGAAATGATAACATAAATATTGTAAGTGATGATGCGTATTAAACATGGAGGGAGCAAAATGAGCAGAGCAATACATATCAGAAAAATTATAACATTCTTAGTTATCATGACATTTTTTTTTAACAGCGTGTTCCGCTGATTCTCTTGTAGAAATAGAAAACAAAGATGTGCAATTCCAGGAAGTAAATAAACAATTGAAAGATTTAAAACAGATTAAGGTAAAGGGTTTGGATGACGATCAGATGGAAAAAAAATGAAAGACAGATTGTTTAAAAAATTATTTCCGTCGTCGAGAAGACATAAAACATCAGGAAAAAAGAAGGGTACTAGCGCAGAGGGTACAATTGTGTACAAATCAGACGATATGCATCAGTTACTCGGGAATGGGGAGTCAATGGTTTTTATTTTCACGGTGAATTTTTTGAGAGGATTACAACTACAAAGGAACAGACGATACGGTAATCGAAAAAGAAACCGAACTTTTATTGAAGCGTCTAGGTTTGAATTACAACGATAAAAACAATGGTTATGCCATCGGTAAAAAAATGATTCAAGGAGATAACAGTGTAGAGGTTCATTTAAAAAAATATATAAAAGGAAAAGAAATATCATTAGCATCGGTAGATAGAGAAGAATTACTTGAGTATGGATTCCATAAATATTATATTTGGAGATGATCAGGTTATTGGCATTGATGTTTAGCAGGTTAACAGAGACAGTTGAAGTGAAGAAACCTTAAGGAAGATGCACTGGTAAATAACGCGGACAAAGCATACAAACTTATGACCAGTTTTGTCAATGAAGCCTATGGATTGGAAAAAAAAATCTATGGATACAGTGTGGGTTTCATATGCCAAAAAAGAAGAGGACAATGGTACTTTTACAATGAGACCAGTGGTGGAATTTCTACGACAAAGGTTTTATAGGACGGATTATACAGGTTGATGTGTGCACAAAAGGAGTGGAGTCAGCTTTGTGGGCCAGTCCAACAAGTTTG
>VOFD01001161.1_pt1 | contig 26531 bp, 33 predicted proteins | sample 5384101 | NCBI WGS metagenome assembly VOFD01 (sample SAMN12384723, study PRJNA508395) | human gut metagenome | isolation source: healthy gut C | host: Homo sapiens
TATCGTAGGCAGATTGGCGGCGGCTATAAGTTTCTTCTGAAGCACATCCGTATTTTGCCTTTTCTTGGCGGAAATAAAAATACATTCGGCGTCAGGAATGATGGAAGAGGCCGCAGACAGCACCTCATCAGAATGAGCCGTGCCCAGCAAGTCCGCTTTGTTGAATACCAATATCAAATGCTTTCTTTCCAGGCGCGGAAGTATCTGCCCCGATAGCTGATTCATTTGCGACGTTGCGTCCGTTGCATCAATCATCCAAAGCACGATCTCCGCTTGTTCCAGTTTTTGGAACGTACGCTCTATGCCCAGACTCTCAATCGTATCATTGGTTTCGCGGATACCTGCCGTGTCAATGAAACGGAAAGTAATGCCGCCGATACTGGTCGTATCTTCAATCACGTCGCGCGTAGTGCCGTGAATGTCGCTCACGATAGCCTTGTCCTCGTTCAACAATACATTGAGAAGCGTTGATTTCCCGGCATTCGTTTCGCCGATGATGGCTACCGGTACGCCGTTTTTGATCGCATTTCCTACGCTGAACGAATGTACCAGTCGGGAAATGACCCCCTCGATATGATCCGCCAATCGGCAAAGCTCCGTTCTGTCCGCAAACTCCAACTCCTCATGGTCGCTGAAATCCAGTTCCAGCTCAATCAGTGAAGTGAAGTGTAGCAACTGGTTGCGTAGCTCCGTAAGCTCCTTGCTGAATCCGCCACGCATCTGGCTCATGGCAAGGCGGTGGGTGGCGGCAGATGAAGAAGCAATCAGGTCCGCCACGGCTTCGGCCTGGCTCAAATCCATCTTGCCATTGAGAAAGGCGCGTTGCGTGTATTCTCCCGGTCCCGCCAGGCGGCAACCGTGCTTGATGAGCAATTGCAAAACCTGTTGCAAGATATAGCTCGAACCGTGGCAGGTGATCTCCGTACTATCTTCGCCCGTGTAAGAGTGCGGGGCGCGAAACAGGCTGACAAGAACCTCGTCGATGATTTCCTCTCCATCGTGTATCTTCCCGAAAGTCAGTGTATAAGGTTTGCAATCCGCCAGTGTTTTACCGGATTTTGCCGGGGTGAAAATGCGGCTGGTGATACGAATGGCGTCCGCTCCTGAGACGCGAATGCTTCCGATTGCTCCTCCTTGAGCCGTGGCAATGGCACAGATGGTATCCTGATTCATCATAAAAAATTGTTATTTGAGTTGCAAAGATAGCCTTTTGGGGTAAAAAAAAGAACGCGATTGTATATTACTTACTCTTTTTTATTACATTTGCTCAATTTTCGTAGCCTTTACATGATACACTTTGTTATTATGGCGCAAGACAAAATAAAAATGCATGATTCCGCTTCTCATACTACCGAGAAAGACGAGAACACGGAACTACTGAAAGAGAAATTATTGAAGGTCAACTCCGTTCTGGCTGCCCATCAAATTGCTCTCTGGGAGATAAATATCAATACCCTGGAGTGCACTTTCACTCAGGAATATTTCGAAAGTTTAGGCTTGGATAAAGTCGGCATCCGTTATCAGAATTTGGAAGAGTTCTGTAGCTTTGTGCATCCCGATGATAAGCATTTGGTGTCGTTGGAGGGCTTTCAAAAGAAATTGGATGGCTTTGATGAGTCCAATGTCTTACGGGTGCGTTGCGTAGGCGCGCATGGCGAAATAGTCTGGTTGGAGGACCACCTCTTATCTGTAGAGAAAGATAAAAGTGGAAATCCGGAAAGGCTCTTATGCTATACCGTGAACGTCACCGGGCAGTGCGAACGCGAAGCACACATATCGCGCGTGGAAGAGCGAAACCGGAAGATAATACAGGCATTGCCTGAATTTATATTTATTTTGGATCAGGATTTCTTCATCACCGACGTGTTAATGTCTTCTGACACCATTTTGCTCCATCCCGTTGAACAGCTACGGGGAGCGGACGGGCGCACCATCTATTCTCCCGAAGTCAGCGACCTGTTTCTACGGAACATACGTCAATGCCTCGAAGACGGGGAGTTGAAGGAGATAGAGTATCCCCTGGATGTGGATGATTGCGAAAGGCATTATTTCCAGGCACGCATCGCGCCGTTCGAAGATAATAAAGTGATGGCATTGATACACGATATCGGTGACAGGGTGCAACGCTCCAATGAACTCATCGAGGCGAAGCAACGGGCAGAAGAGGCCGACCGCATGAAATCGGTGTTCCTGGCCAATATGAGTCACGAAATCCGCACTCCTTTGAATGCTATCGTGGGATTCTCTGAAATCATAGCTTTGACGGAAGATGAAGTGGAGAAAGCCGAATACCTGAACATCATCCAGAAGAATAGCAACCTGTTGTTGCAACTCATAAATGACATTCTGGACCTTTCCCGCATTGAGTCGGGAAAATCGGAAATGAACTTCCAGTTGGTCGAAATGACCGGACTGATTGACGAAGTGGAGAAAGTGCATCGCCTGAAAATGAAAACGGGCATCCGATTGAATGTGATACGCCCCGATGAGGAAATCTGGATTATGGTGGACCGGAACAGGATTACGCAAGTGCTGTTCAACTTCCTCTCCAATGCCATTAAGAATACCCATGAAGGGGCCATCACCCTGGGGTTGGAGGTCTGTGGAGAATGGTTGAAGGTGTATGTAACGGATACCGGTTGTGGCATTGCGAAGGAGAAATTGCCCTTGATTTTCAACCGTTTTGAAAAGCTGAACGATTTTGTTCAGGGCACGGGTCTGGGGCTTCCCATCTGCCAGAGCATCGTGGAGAGATTGGGAGGAAAGATTTCCGTAGAGTCCGAAGTAGGAGTGGGGAGCACTTTCGTGATGACCCTTCCTTACCGCCAGTTTGTGTTGGGAGCGGATGGTGAACCTGTTGAAATCAATGCCCACGTAGAGCGAAGATCAGACGGCAGGAAGAAAATTCTGATAGCCGAAGATACGGAGTCTAACTTTATGCAGATAAACATTTTGCTGAAGAAGGACTACACCATTTCGTGGGTTACCAATGGCGAAGAGGCCGTAAATAGTTTCTTGCGCGAGTGTCCCGACCTGATATTGATGGACATTCGCATGCCGGTGATGAACGGTATTCAGGCTACGGAAAAGATACGTACCATCGACATCGATCTGCCTATCGTTGCGGTGACGGCCAATGCTTTCCTGATAGAACAACAACAAGCATTAGCCGCCGGATGCAATGATATTATTGCCAAACCATATACTTACGAAAGATTGAAGGAAACAATCATCAAGTATATTTGAGTGGGTGTTTCTTAAATTCTGTCCAGTACGGTTTTTATCAAAGTGTCAATCGTATTCTTGTAGCCCGTATTGGCTTCTTTAATCAACCGGTTGGCTATGACCATGCATACCGTGGTCGCCTTATGTCCCATCAGGCGGCTCAAACCGGCCAGTGCGGAGCTTTCCATCTCGAAGTTCGTAATGCGATAGCCATTGTATTCAAAGTTCTCGATCTTTTCATTTTGCTTCGGGTCGGCCAGCGGAATGCGTAGTTCGCGTCCTTGCGGGCCAAAGAAACCACCGGCGGCAATCGTTACACCACGTACCATATCGTCTCCGGCAATGCGCTCTATCAGTTCGGCATTGGCGTCGATCACGTACGGAGCAGGTGCGCACATATTCCCCGACCATCCCATGTGGTTCAGGAATGCACGTTCAAATGGCAGGTCGCACACTTCATTGCGCCCTGAATAGAAGTTCAGCAGGCCATCGAAACCAATGGACTTTTGCGAGCAGATAAATGTACCTACGGGCGTATTCGGTTGCAAACCGCCACAAGTACCGATGCGTACCAGTTCTAACTGGCGAAGTTGGGGCTTTTCTTCACGTGTGTTGAAGTCGATATTGGCCAAGGCGTCCAGTTCGTTCATCACAATATCGATGTTGTCGCAACCAATACCCGTAGAAACCACCGTGATGCGTTTACCCTTGTAGGTACCTGTAATGGTTTTGAACTCGCGGCTTTCCACTTCACATTCTTTATTCTCAAGGTGTGAGCCTACCAGTGCCACTCTGCCCGGGTCGCCCACCAGGATTACTTTGTCTGCCAGCCACTCAGGCTTTACGTGCAGATGAAAAACTGAACCGTCATCATTGATAATAAGTTCGGAAGATGCAAAATACTTTTTCATATTCTGGATTTTTGGGTTGATACGTTTATAAATAGAAAACGCCGGAACGGGATTACTGTTCACCGGTTCCGACGTTTTTCTGGGGCAATAATTCTACCGGTTATTTACTCAACGGCTGGTTTGAGTTGTTTCCCGATGGTTTGGCTATGGTTTCACGCATGGAAGTATCAGCTTCGATGTTCTTCATCCGATAATAATCCATGATGCCCAGGTTGCCGTTACGGAATGCTTCTGCCATGGCTTTAGGTACTTCGGCTTCCGCCTCGATCACCTTGGCGCGTGCTTCCTGAGCTTTCGCCTTCATTTCCTGTTCGCTGGCCACGGCCATTGCACGGCGTTCCTCAGCTTTGGCTTGTGCGATATTCTTGTCGGCATTTGCCTGGTCTATCTGCAAAGCCGCACCGATGTTCTTACCTATATCAATATCAGCGATATCAATGGACAGGATTTCGAAAGCCGTACCGGCATCTAGACCTTTGCGGAGCACTAATTTCGAGATGGAATCCGGATTTTCCAATACAGACTTGTGGTTTTCGGATGAACCGATGGAAGATACGATACCTTCACCTACACGGGCCAGGATAGTGTCTTCACCGGCACCACCCACCAACTGGCGGATATTGGCGCGTACCGTTACACGGGCTTTGGCTATCAACTGGATACCATCTTTTGCTACGGCGGTCACCGGAGGAGTATCGATCACCTTCGGGTTTACCGACATCTGAACGGCTTCGAATACGTCACGACCGGCAAGGTCGATAGCGGTAGCCATCTGGAAGGATAATTCAATATTAGCTTTAGAGGCGGATACCAAGGCGTGTACCACTCTTTCTACGTGTCCACCGGCCAGGTAGTGAGCTTCCAGCTCGTCGCGGGTAATGTTGCTCAATCCGGCTTTGTGTGCTTCAATCATACCAGGTACAATAATGTAGGGAGGTACGTTACGGATACGCATTAAAAACAATTGCACCAATGAAATCCTGACTCCCGAAACTTTGGCGGACAACCATAGGAAGAAAGGAACATAGTGGAAGAACAGTACGATGAAGATAATGCCTCCTATCACAAGAAAGGCAGTTAGGTACATAGTGTCTACGTTCATGATTTATAAGATATTAAGTGTGAATATTAGTCTTTTTTTTCTTTTCTACCATGATAACGCCGTCCGTAATACGGTTTACAATGATAGGGGTTTTTTCATTCAGAAATCCGTCCATGGATTTCACTTCCACGATGTTGCCGTCTATTTCGGCATTGCCGATCAGTGCCAGGCGTGTAATGGCCACACCCGTATCGCCTACTTTTACTTGATCCGCGGCCGTACGGTCCACCTTCGATGTGATATTCTTCTTCAACGCCACTTTATCCAAGGTCTTGGAGCGCATGAAGAGTATCAATGAGCCTATGCAGGCTATTGCCGATACACCGAGCGTGATGAAACCAGCCGTTGTACCCAGATAGGCAAAGGCATAGTAGTTGGCATAGATCATGCAAGCTCCGGCCAGAATTCCGGCTATGCTGATGCCCGGGATGACGAACAGTTCTACCAAGAACAGGATAACCGCCGCAACAATGAGTACAATGATGATAAGTATGTCCATAGTTTTCTATTTAAAGGATTGTTTTTCTGTATTACGCACTTCAATGGCGGCCTTCTCCAATTCACCTGATAATTGTTGTATCTGCTTTTCCAGGTCGAGTATGGCAGGAGCCAGTTTGGTTTTATTGCTTTCCTTGGCGCGGGAGTACAAGGAACGTTGCTCTTCCAATTTGTTTTGCTGCTGTCTGAAGCTTTTCTCCAATTGGCGGTATTTGCTGAATAAGCTCTTGGCCTGAGGAGATTTGAAATCACTCCATTGATAATACGTAGTGTGGTCATCAATTACAAATTCAAAGTCATAGCTCCGTTCGGCTTGTGGCTTTTCACTGATAGCGGCTTGCAGGCGGCGTTTGGCATCAGATACTGTATTTTGATCTACCCATGTATCTTTCAGGGAGTGAATTTGAGCAAGTCGGACAACTTTTTTCTTGTCCATAGCTTCGTAGTTATACACCCGTTTGGAAGAGTTGGGAATAAATACGTAAATACATACTTTCCCTTCCGGCTGGTAGCGATCGGAAGCAAACCATCCGAGGTTGTTGAACTCGTCGATGGCAAACATATAGTCGTTATAAGGAGAATTGAATGGCATGCCCACATTCTCCGGAGTCAGATAAGTGTTGGTATTCGTATTGTAGCGGGTAACGAATATGTCGTATCCACCTATTGAATTCTCACCGTCGGCGGCATAGTAGATAGTTGCACCATCCGTTAATACGTACGGATAATTGGCGTTGATGGAGTCGTTGATGCTACCGGGCAATAGGCTGCCTTTACTCCATTCGCCTTGCATCTTGTTGCGGGCAAGGATGCTGAGTTTGCCATCAGGCTGGCGTTCACCGTAATAAATCTTATTACCGAGTTCAGTTTCGTATACAGTAGCTTCTACTTCTTCTTTATTCTGGAAGAAATCGTTGTACGTGAATAATTTACCGGATTCCGGACTGATTTTATAAGCTTCCAAAAAGCGGTCTTTATCCACTACGATACTATCGATAATGCACACTTCTTCAATACCTTTCAGCATGCGGAGATTGGTCTTGCTCTTTTCCAGAAGTTTTTCAGCTTCTGCGGTAGACCTTTTTCGTTTGGAAAGATCACTGATATACTCTTCGTAACACTTGATGGCATCTTCAAAACGATACAGGTCGTTATAATTTCGTGCCAGATACAGTTGTCCGCTGGGGATACGTTTCTTAACGGCTGTTTCCAGGTATTTCAGGGCTACGTCAGGTTCTCCTGTTTCAAGCAGCATACACCGTACCATAAATTATAATTTCCGTTTGCCGGTTGTGTCCTGACGAATTTTTTGAAAACGGGTTTGGCTTTCTCGTACTGCCCCTTGTTGTAAAAAAGCTTTAGCTTGTTCCAACGTCTGTGCCGATGCACCGACTAATACGAGACAAAATAGAAGGAGTAAAATATATCTCTTTTTTCATGCTAGTTATCCAACTTACAAATTCGAATGTTCAAAAATACAAATTAATCGGGAATAATGCTGCTTTCCGTTATTCTATTATGTTAATTCTTCTTTAAATCATTCTTTTTTCTCTTACTTTTGCAGGACAAAGAGTAAAAGAGCTATAAGCTACATGAGCTACGAGCTACAAGTAGTTGCGTAACGTCCGCATGGGACTTGTAGCTCTTAGCTTGTAACTCGTAGCTTTGAATTATTATGGCGCAATTTACTGAAGAAGAGAAGACCATCCGCCGCATAGAAAAGCGGTTTAGTAAGGGACTGGTAGAATATGGGCTGATAGAGGATGGGGATAAAATCCTCATCGGACTTTCCGGTGGCAAAGACTCTTTGGCGTTGGTGGAATTGTTGGCAAAGCGCGCCGGTGTCTTTAAGCCCAGATTCTCCGTGGTTGCCGTTCATGTGGTTATGAAGAATATACCTTATCAGAGTGATTTAGCATATCTGCGTGAGTATGTTGAGTCGTGGAATATCCCTTTCGTACTGTATGAGACGGAGTTCGATGCAAGTACGGATACGCGTAAGTCACCTTGTTTTCTTTGTTCATGGAATCGGCGTAAGGCGTTGTTTACTGTTGCCAAGGAACAAGGTTGTAATAAAATAGCATTGGGACATCACATGGATGATATTTTGGAAACATTATTGATGAATATCACTTTTCAGGGCGCGTTTAGTTCCATGCCTCCTCGTTTGGTAATGAAGAAGTTCGATATGACGATTATCCGTCCGATGTGTTTGGTACATGAGTCTGATTTGCTGGAACTGGCACAGATAAGGGGCTATCGGAAACAGGTGAAGAATTGCCCTTATGAAGTGCAATCTCATCGAAGCAATATGAAAGACATTTTGCATCAGCTGGAAGAAATGAATCCGGAAGTTCGTTATAGTCTTTGGGGAAGTATGGCAAATGTTCAGGAAGAGCTTCTTCCTAAAAAAGTTAGTAATTTAGATTAATTAATTATCGCTTAAATATTCATAACTGAAATGAAAGGTCTTTATACGATTCTGCTTTTAATTGTCTCCAATGTCTTTATGACTTTTGCTTGGTATGGTCATCTGAAGTTGCAAGACATGAAAATTATTACAAACTGGCCGCTTTATGCCATCATTTTGTTTTCGTGGAGCATTGCTCTTGCGGAATATTTCTGCTTGGTTCCGGCCAACCGTATTGGGTTTATAGGCAATGGCGGTCCTTTTTCATTGATACAGTTGAAGATAATTCAGGAGGTGATTACTCTTATTATTTTCACTGTATTTACTACGGTCTTTTTAAGGGTGAAAGCCTGCATTGGAATCATTTTGCGGCATTCATTTGCCTGGTATTGGCAGTGTATTTTGTATTCTATAAATGATAATTTAGCAGCGTAACGCTGGAGCAAGTTTTCCCTTCGGCATGCAAGTAATTTTTCAGACGCGGATGACGCGGATGACACGGATCTCTTTTTTTCCATCCGGATAAGATGCAGTAAACATAGCGCAGCCTTTAAAATCCGCGTTATCCGCGTCATCCGCGTCTGAAAAATTACTTGCATGCCGAAGGGAAATTTTAATCCGAGTTCGTCCGTCTTATCCGTGTCGTCCGCGTACCAATTCCCCACCGCTAAATTATCATTTTTTTGTTATAAACCGTTCCATTCCTTTCGTATAGTACGTTTGAAGTTCTCCATTCCCATCCGTATAAATGAAGCACGCATCAATATCCGGATGGGCATTGGCAAAACGTTCCGCTTCTTCCAATCCCATTACCATGAATGCGGTGGCATAAGCATCAGCGCTCATACAGTCTTTGGCTACTACAGTGGCAGATAAGATATTGTGTTGTACGGGATATCCTGTTCTTGGGTCTATGGTATGTGCATATTTCTTTCCATCTCTGTAATAGAAGTTGCGATAATTGCCTGAGGTTGCAATGCCTACATCCGTTACATTCAGTACTGTTTGTAACTCCTGATTAATGGACAGTGAATCATCAACCGGCTTATTGATTCCAATGCGCCATAGCTCTTTCTTGGGATTTTTTCTCCCCGTGCTACGATCTCTCCGCCTATATCTACCATGAAATTCTTGATGCCTTTCTTTGCAAGAAACTGCGCTATTACATCCACTGCATATCCTTTGGCTACTGCACTACATGAGAGCATCATACGCTGATCCAGTTTCACCACTTTACCTTCTTCCGACAGAGCCACTTTCGTATATCCTGTAATTTCCAGCAGGCTGTCTATCATAGCGGAGTCAGGAAATGCGCCTTTCTTGAAACCAAACCCCCAGGCATTGGCCAGTGGAGCAACCGTAATATCGAATGCACCATTCGTTTCTTTGGATATTTCCATACTACGACGGAATACATTTGTAAAGAAGGTATCTGGTACAATATCCTCATTCCGATTGATTCGTGTAATTGTGGCCGTATCATTGAAGGGAGATAGCGAACCGTCAAATCTCTTCAATTCTTCATCGATTTCAGCTTTCAGATCACCGTCATATTGATAAGTTATATTATAAACTGTGCCGAATATCAGTCCGATGACTGTATAATAAGGTTGCGTACGGTTATGACGTGCAAGTATCCAGATTGTTCCCAATACAAGCAGGGCAATCCATAAGAAATTTCTCTGTACTTTCTTTTCCATAAGCGAAATTTAACTGAAGAACAAATGTTCTATTAATATTTTTGTGCCGATGATAATCAGGATAATACCTCCCCAGAGTTCTGCCCGCAACTTTCGTGCAATGCCGCAACCAAAACGGATACCGAACAGTAATCCGATGAGGGACATAATGAAAGATACGAAACCGATGATAGAAATGGGTGCCAGTATTTCCGAGAAATCCCGCATCCCCAGAAATGCAAATGAGACACCAATGGCCAGTGCATCTATACTGGTTGCAACGGCTAATGCGAGCACTACTTTCAGACTTTTCGGGTCATACTCTTTTTTGCAATCTTCGTCTTTGAAAGACTCTCTGACCATGCGTCCGCCCAGGAAAGCAATGATGATGAACGCAATCCAATGATCCAGACTTTCTATTAGGTGGCTGAACGTGCTGGCACCTATCCATCCGAGGAGTGGCATGATAGCTTGGAATAATCCAAAGAAAAAAGCCATGGTCAGCATGGGCCGCCACAGCGTACGTTTCAGAAGAATACCACTGGCTATGGAAATTGCGAAACAGTCCATCGCGAGTCCCACAGCAAGAAGCCAAATCTCTAATCCGTTCATAGTTTAATAGGGTAGTTTATATGTGATTGTATAGGTTACGCCCATGGTGTTAGAGCCATATTTGCCGAATCCGGGTACATACCATGGATCACCGTATTCTCCGGTTGATGAACTTGTACGGAATTTGAAGCGCAATCCCCAGCCCATGTAGAACTGTTTCCAGATATGTGCGCGTATGCCAACGCAGAATTCAAACCATTGCATTGAACCTTTCATTCCTTTATGGTTGAATGGTACGCTTCCTCCCCAGATACCATCCATTTGATTGGGGTTTCCGATACTTCCGTCAAAAATAGGATCAGTCACAGGGAGAGTTGTTATATCATACTTGAAACTACTCATTGCATAACGTAAACCGACAAACAGGAAATTATCGAATTTCTTCTTATAAAGAGCGTTGTAGTTCATACCGATACGGAAATAAGGTGCATTACTTTTGTAATTCGTTCCGTTATCATTCCATGCGTCGGTGCTGCCATATCCAAGTTCCACTATCGGGAAGAAACGGTTTTTTAAGGTTGACGTCGACAGCTACTTCCGAGCTTAAGAAATCACCTCCCAGAACTTTGCTTCCGATTCCCCACAGGTCTACACTGACAGTCACGCCATTGTATAGCGGGAAGACATTCTCATCCGCTTCTTTCTTTTCCTCCTTCTTGGGTGGATTGGAAGCGGGAGGCCGGTTGCTGTTCTGTGCCTGTACCGGAAGCCCTGTCAGCAAGAAAAATGCCAGACTAAGGCTGAGGATAAAAGAGCTTAAGATTTTCCGTTCCATAAATGCTTACTTCTTTTTCTTGAATATATATGGAGTCAAGTAGATAGCGACTGTACGCTCCGCCTGTGATGCTTTGTTTCATCTGATAGCCACAATCCATTGACAGGAAATAGGGCGTATTCTTTTGATAGATAATAATAGTGTCTTTTTTAATCTTGGGATCTTTGCTATAGTGAAATATCAATACGGTAGAATCTGCTGTATAGCGCAGAGGCAATGATAGCGAATGTACTCTTTTCTGATTGTTAAGAATGATGGAGTCCGTATCGAAAGCTGTAATAGTCAGTGAGTCGAGGGTATCGTTGAGCACTCTTTTACTTTCCCTGTCCACCGTATATAGATAACATTCCATCATCGGACGTGCATTCATGGAGCAATCTTCTTCTTCTGAACAAGAAGAAACGATACTGATGATGGGATAAGCAATCAGACAAAGCAATATCAGTTTTACTAATTTTTTCATAGCCTATATTGTTTTTTTCTATTTGATATTTATTTCGTTCAGGAGCGTTACGCGAAATCAGTTCGCCAAGGAAGCCTGCAAGGAACAGTTGAGTTCCGATGATCATGGCGGTCAGCGACAAGTAGAAGTAGGGAGAGTCTGTAACCAGGCGGTAAGGCATTCCGTTATACATATTATACAGTTTCGTGATTCCTACAATAATCACTGAGATAAAGCCGAAGATGAACATCAGTGAACCGAGCAACCCGAAAAAATGCATGGGTTTTACTCCGAAGGCTGACAAGAACCAGAGTGAAATCAAATCCAGATATCCATTGAAGAAACGGTTTAAACCACCGAACTTTGTCTTTCCGAATTTACGTGCCTGGTGCTGAACTACTTTTTCTCCGATCTTTTTGAAACCGGCATTTTTGGCGAGGTAGGGGATATAGCGGTGCATTTCTCCGTACACTTCGATGTTCTTCACCACATCCATTTTGTAGGCTTTCAATCCACAGTTGAAGTCGTGCAGGTTCTTGATGCCCGACACTTTACGAGCTGTTGCATTGAATATTTTTGTAGGAATGGTTTTTGAAAGTGGGTCGTAGCGTTTCTTTTTCCATCCGGATACCAGATCATAGCCGTCTTCCGTAATCATGCGGTACAGTTCGGGTATTTCGTCCGGGCTATCCTGCAAATCTGCATCCATGGTGATGACTACATCTCCCCCTGTGCCTTCTCAAAGCCACAGTACAATGCCGGCGATTTGCCATAGTTACGGCGGAACTTGATGCCATGCACGGTATCTGATTTTCGGCTTAGTTCTTCGATAATTTGCCAGGAACGGTCGGTACTTCCGTCATTTACGAAAATTACTTCGTATGAAAAACCATTGGCTTTCATTACCCGTTCAATCCATGCGTACAGTTCCGGAAGTGATTCTTCTTCATTATATAAAGGAACGACAACTGAAATATCCATCTTGTGATTTATGATTTATGAATTATGAATTAGGGTTGAAATCACATCTGCTTTTTTACTTTATCACTCATTTTAATGATTCATCTTTATCTTCCGCCTATATGCTCTGCCGGTGGGCGCTTCATGACAAACAAGGCGGTGGGGATAGCAAGTAATGATCCGTAGAATACATTCTGAGACATCAGTTGCATGGTGATATCTGTTGGAGATAGCGAACGCATCGCACTTATAATTTCTTTAAACTGCTCTACATAGGCATCCATCCCCGGTATGGTATGACTGGTCAGGCTGTTCAGTAAGCTTTCGTATGTGTTTAGCACAAACCCTTGATCAATAAAACGGAAATATACATAATGAGCTACCGCTGTAAGCAATGCGGCAAACATATACATAAATACAGTGAAAATCCACGCGTGAAGAAAACTGATGGCACCACCGCAAACTTGGTTACGGTACATTCGTACATAATAATACGCCATAAAAGGCACGCATAGAGTTAGTCCTGCAAAGAGGAAAAATAGGAACGGTGTAGTTAACCCTAAAGGAAATAAAATGAACTTCAAAATCCAAAATCCTCCCAGGTAAGTGCCGAATAACATGGCATATCGTTGTAAGTAACCTTTGTTCTCTGTCATCTTTCATTAGGAATAATGGCGCAAAGGTATAAATAATATTGTTTGTAACCCCCGTATTCTTGTTAAAGTCTGAAAAAAGTTTGGGCAAAGTATTGCAGGTTTAATAAAAATGCATACCTTTGCACCCGCAAACGAAAATACGGGTCCTATACGGCCAGCTCCCTTCGAATCCTCCAGGGCTTGATCGCAGCAAAGGTAGTTGGTTGTAGCGGCGCGATATAGTAAGCTTACCCACCCGCCTCTTTAGCTCAGCTGGCCAGAGCACGTGATTTGTAATCTCGGGGTCGTTGGTTCGAAATCCGACAAGAGGCTCAAAGAAAAGGAGATATGTTCTAACAAGAATGTATCTCTTTTTTATTTGTTTTTACGAAAAAAAGTAATAGCTTTGCTCTGTAAAACCTAATATTATGATACGAAAACAACCTTATACCTTCTATGTACTCTTCGTTTTTTCTCTTTCTGATCCCTTTTGGTAAGGCGTTTGCCGGTTGGAACAACTTCATTGTAAACTTTGATAAAAGCCTTTATGGGAAAGGTCCCCAGACTTGGCAAATAGCTCCTTATGATGACCATTGGGTGTATTTTGCCAATAAAAACGGCATGGTGCAATTTGATGGTAATGTGTGGAAAGTATTTCCGTTAAATAACTTCTCGGATGTGCGTTCCGTATTGGCATCCACTATTCAGAAAAGAATTTATGCCGGTGGTATTAATGAATTTGGCTATTACGAACCGGCAGAAGACGGCGAACTGATTTACCACTGCATGTCCGATACGCTTGACAACTCTGTTCGTATGCTTGGCAATGTGTGGGGAATCCATGAGGCGGATAATATCCTTTATATACAAGGCGATGACCGTGTAGTGAAATATCTGAATGGAAAATATACCGCTATCGAAATGAATGCCAAGATCGACTGTTCCAATATGGTGAACGGTATCCTCTATATAGGTACCGATCGTGGTGTGTGGGTACTGGTCGGAAATACTTTCTTTCCATTGCAGGGTGCGGATTCCCTGGCTTCCAATCGCATCCGTGGAATCATTCCACATAAGGGTGGGGGAATCATCATCGTGACGGCGTATGACGGTCTGTTTTATTATAATGGCCGTACCATTGCTCCTTTTATTACCGGTGCAGAGGACTTTATGCGTGAGAACGAAGTTTTTTGTGTGGCTGCTCAAGATGATAAGATAGCTTTGGGAACTATTCATAAAGGCTTATTACTGATAGATTGCGCTACCATGGATGTGAAATACTTCAACGAGAATAACGGACTGCGTAATAATACGGTGCTTTCCGTAGCCTTCGACGGCCAGGGAAACTTGTGGGCGGGTTTGGATAGTGGTATTGATCATGTTTGTCTGAGTTCTCCTTTTACCAATTTGTATTCATATCCTTATTCTTACGGTACGGGCTATGCGGCTGCTGTTGAGAATGGCTATTTGTATCTGGGTACCAATAGGGGGCTTTATTATACTTCTTATCCGGTGAAGCTGAACGGTAGTTTACCGGATATTCATCCCGTTCCTCAATCCAGTGGTCAGGTGTGGAACCTTTGTAAAATTGGTGATGATCTGTTTTGTCTTCATGATCGTGGAATTTTTCAGATTAAAGGTACAAGTATACATAGAATCACGGATATTACGGGTGCCTGGTGCTGTCAAGAGGTTATGGGGCGACCCGATCGTATGTTTGTAGGGGTGTATAATGGCATTTATCTTTTGGAGAAGAAAAGCGGGCGAATGGCATATGCTTTGTAAGATCGAAGGATTTGTTGACTCAAGCCGTTTGTTTGAGCAGGAGTCTGCCAGGATTCTATGGGTTCATAATTCCGGCATTATCACCCGTGTGGAGTTGAGTGAGGATTTAACTCGTCAGATCAGTGTAAAATCCTATGGTGTGGCAGAAGGCTTTCCGGTTGAGCGTGATATTTATGTAGCTAAAATAGAAGGCCGTGTTTATTTTGCCACTTCCCACGGTATCTATAAATATAATATTCACAAAGATATGATGGAGCCTTGCAGCGATATGAATAATTTGTTGAATGGCACTGCTCCCTATACGCGTCTATTGGAATATCATGACCGGCTCATCAGTCTGAGCCCTTATGAAATTTGTATAGCTAATCTGGGGACTTATAAGAGGGGAGCCAATACCAGTATCAATTCCATTCCCCAATCTTTGCTTGAGTTGGTGCCGACGTATGCCATTGTTCCTTTATCGGATTCGCTTATGGTGATTCCGAATGAAGAGGATTTGCCTTGTTCACGATTCCGGCGGTGAAGCACCGGCAAGATCTTGCTCATTCCGTATATATCCGGAATATGTATATTACCTATCCTAAAGATTCTTTGATATATACAGCTAATTTTCTAGGAAAGAAGCCGTCCCTCGCTATTAACTATACATCCAATTCGGTTCGGTTCGATTATAGTCTTTCTTTCTTGGCTTTTGGAGGAGATGATATTCGTTTTCAGTATCGTTTGAATGAAGGAGCATGGTCGGACTATACCACTGTGCATACCAAGGAATATAGTAATCTGTCCGAAGGTGATTATACTTTTGAAGTAAAAGCCATTTATCCGGACGGTACTACTTCATTGGATGAACTTTCTTTCCGTATTCTTCCGCCTTGGTATCGCAGTGTGCCCGCCTATGTCTTCTATTTCGTCCTTATGTTGTTGGGCGTCTGGTATATTTACCGCTGGGATGATGTACGTGTGAAACGGAAGAAGCAACAGGCAGTTGTGGAGAAAGATAAAGAATTGCATGAAATGGAGAAGGAGTTTGAGGCTGAAAAAATCCCGGCGAGAGAAACAGATTATGCAATTGGAAAAAGAAAAGCTGGAGTACGACTTGCAGCATAAAAGCCAGGAGATGGCTAACTTGATGATAAACTTTGTCCGTAAAAACGAGATGTTGACGGAGATCAAATCGGAAATTTTCAAAGTGGCTTCCTCTCTGAAAGGGGAGGGCGCCCGTGAAGGTAAGCAGCTCCTTCTGATTATAAATGGTAAAATTGACTCTAACATCCAAAGTGATGAAGTGCTGAAACGCATCGAAGATCAGTTCGATTTGATTCATAACAACTTTATGAAACGCCTTCATGCCCGTCATCCCGATCTCTCAGATAATGAGCGTATGATGTGTGCCTATCTGAAAATGAATCTTTCCACTAAAGAGATTGCTCCTTTGCTGAATATCTCTGTTCGTGGCGTTGAAACTATCCGCTACCGGTTGCGCAAAAAGTTTGGTTTGGAACGTGAGGATAGTTTGACGGATTATTTAAATAACAAGCTGTAGAGTAATCTTCTGCTTTAAGCTTTTTCCTTAAGTTTGAACTTACGGGGAGAAGGTGTACTTTCGGTATTACTATGAGTAGGAAAAAGTTTCCTGTGGAGGAACCATTAGTTTCAAGGCATGAAACTACCAGTTTCTCGGTGTGAAACTACTGGTTTCAAGCGATGAAACTGTTTGTTTCACACCGGGAAACTGATTACCACCTATGGAGGGCTGTACTATCCCTCACTCAGTTGCTATTTTTATGCTTTTAATTCGTACTCTTTCACTGCCTTTTCTAGTCTTTCCAAAGGCAATTCTCCCGATTGTCTCCAAAGCTGTTCACCTTTTCTCATTAATATAAATGTGGGATACATTTCAATGGTGTAGAAATCAGCAAGGGCACTTTCCTGGTCGATATCCACTTGCACTACTTCAAGGGTTCCTTCCATTGCCTTTTTAAATTCTTCTACAATAGGCTGCATGCGTTTGCAATGCGGGCACCAGCTTGCGTAAAATTCTGCCATAACCCAGTCTCCATTGGCTAACTTTTCCCTGTTCCGTTCTTCACGGGCTTCTTTTTTTCTCTTCCATGATGGTATGTTTTAAAATGATTGATTATACGTTGAACAATACGGGAAGAAAAAAAAGTTTCTATCATTACAATTATTAATGCTATAAAAATTGCTACTTTTGTAAGCAAAAACACGAAAGGACAAATAATATGTCACACTTGGCTACTTTAATAAACGATTTGGCGTTGATACTGATTTGTGCAGGAATCATGACGCTATTGTTCAAGAAACTGAAACAGCCGTTGGTGCTGGGGTATGTGGTGGCAGGCTTTCTGGCCAGTCCACATATGCCATATACTCCCTCGGTGATGGATACGGCTAATATACAGACTTGGGCGGATCTCGGTGTAATATTCCTTCTGTTCGCGCTGGGACTGGAATTTAGTTTCAAGAAAATTGTAAAAGTTGGTGGAGCGGCTATCATTGCTGCCTGTACCATCATATTCTGTATGATTCTTTTTGGGAATAACTGTCGGTACGGGCTTTGGCTGGCAGCGTATGGACAGCATCTTCCTGGGAGGTATGATTGCCATGTCTTCCACTACCATTATTTATAAAGCGTTCGATGATTTGGGAATGCGTAAGAAGCAATTCACCGGATTGGTGCTTAGCGTGCTGATATTGGAAGATATTCTTGCTATTGTCTTGATGGTGATGCTGTCTACCATGGCGGTAAGGCATAATTTTGAAGGTTCGGAAATGCTGGAAAGTATCGGAAAACTACTCTTCTTCCTGATACTTTGGTTTGTGGTCGGTATCTACCTGATACCCGAATTACTGAAGCGATGCCGCAAGTTGATGAGTGAAGAAACACTGCTTATTGTCTCCCTTGGACTTTGTTTCGGTATGGTGGTTATGGCAGCTCATACGGGCTTTTCTGCTGCATTCGGAGCTTTTATCATGGGTTCCATTCTTGCTGAAACGGTTGAGGCTGAGAGTATAGAACGGTTAGTGAAGCCGGTGAAAGATCTTTTTGGTGCCGTATTCTTCGTGTCGGTAGGTATGATGGTGGATCCTGCAATGATTGTGGAATATGCACTTCCTATCATTGTAATAACACTGGCTGTTATTCTGGGACAGTCCTTGTTCGGTACGTTGGGTGTGCTGTTGGCCGGGCAGCCTTTGAAGACGGCTATGCAATGCGGTTTCAGTTTAACTCAGATTGGTGAGTTTGCTTTTATTATTGCATCGCTGGGGGTATCGCTCCATGTGACGAGTGATTTTCTGTATCCTATTGTGGTGGCAGTTTCGGTTATTACCACCTTTCTTACTCCCTATATGATTCGCTTTGCCGAGCCGGCTTCAAATTTCGTTGATACTCATTTGCCGGCAAAGTGGAAAAACTTCTTGTTGCATTACTCATCCGGTTCACAGACTATGAATCATGAGAGCCTGTGGAAGAAGTTTATTTTGGCTTTGACGCGAATCACTATTGTCTATTCCATAGTGAGCATTGCGGTTGTTGCGTTAGCTTTCCGCTTTCTTGTTCCGTTGCTTTTGGAACATATACCCGGAATCTGGGGAAGCTGCTTGCCGCTTTCCTGACTATTCTGTTTAGTGCTCCATTCTTGCGGGCTATTATGATAAAAAAGAATCATTCGGCTGAATTTGTAACTTTATGGAAGGATAGTCGGGGAAATCGTGCACCGTTGGTAGCTACAATCGTTATACGTATTCTGATAGCTGTATCTTTTTGTAATGTTTGTGATAGCAGGCTTGTTTGAAGTCTCTGTTGGTTTATTGTTGGGTGTGGCTGTTTTATTGGTTACGATGATGATATTGTCCCGGCAACTGAAGAAACAGTCAATCATGATAGAGCGGAAATTCTTCCAGAATCTGCGCTATCGCGATATGCGGGCCGAGTATATGGGGAGAAGAAGCCGGAATATGCAGGACGTTTGTTGTCCCGTGACTTGCATCTGGCGGATTTCGAAATCCCCGGTGAATCGGCATGGGCGGGAAAGACATTGCTGGAGCTTAATTTTGGAAAACAATTTGGCGTACATGTCGTCTCTATTCTTCGAGGAAAGAAGCGGATTAATATACCGGGAGCTTCCGTAAGGCTTTTCCCGGAAGATAAGATTCAGGTCATAGGTACAGATGAAGAACTGAACCAGTTTGGTACCGAAATGGAGAAAGCTTCTGCTCTGGATACGAATGTGGTTGAAAAGAGTGAAACTATCCTGCGTCAGTTCCGCGTGGATGAGCAATCAGAATTTCTGGGCAAGACGATGCGTGAATCCGGTATTCGTGATAAGTATCATTGCCTTATAGTAGGGGTGGAGAGAGGAGAAGAAGCCTTGCATGCTCCCGATCCGCATGAGCCGTTTATGGAGGACGATGTGGTATGGGTAGTGGGAGAGAAAAAGCCGATGTGTATAAATTAGTCGGCCAAAAGAATGAAAATATCGACATGGAATAAAGATGGAAAGTTTATCTTTGTTCCGTAAACATAAATAATAAACCAAGAATATCATGAAAAGTGATCCGAAAGAATGTCTGTATTGTCAGAATAACGAGACGCTGCACAATCTGATGATTGAGTTTGCCGAACTGAGTGTATCCCGTGTGTTTTTGTTTAAGGAACAAACATATAGAGGACGTTGCCTTGTGTCTTACAAAGACCACGTCAATGATTTGAATGAATTGAGCGATGAGGATCGTAATGCTTTTATGGAGGATGTGGCGCGTGTAACTCGTGCCATGCAGAAAGCGTTTAATCCCGAAAAAATTAATTATGGTGCATATTCCGATAAGTTGTCGCATCTGCACTTTCATCTTGCTCCCAAATATGTAGATGGTCCCGATTACGGTGGTACTTTCCAGATGAACCCGGGAAAAGTATACTTAACGGATGCTGAATACAAAGAATTGATTGAGGCTGTGAAGAAAGAGCTTTGATAGTGATTAGGGGTGAGTGATTAGTGATTAACACCATGCGGCGTGTAGCTACTAATCACTCACCCCTAGTTGCTAATTAAAGTTTATTCAGTATTTTGTCCATTGCCCAATTAGTGAGCGTTGCGCTTGCTCCGTCGCAAGTGCAGATGGATTTGCCTAAAAGGTGGTCGACAACGGCTTGGATAAGCGGTTGTTGTACATGTTCCGGATTAGCTACCGGGATTTCTTCTCTTCCTTTTTCTGTGTGAAGGGCGATAGGATCGTAAGTAAATACAGAGAAACAGATCATTCCTTTGTCTCCTATCACTTCAATGCGGTCTTCGCGGGCTGAGTCGTGTGCTACGAAACACCAGGAACCACTACCTACCAATCCGTTGTCAAATTGGAAGCATGCACTCAGAGTGTCTTCGGCAGGATAAAGTCCGCCGCGATTACTCTTATATCCACAGGCTTCGAGGATGCAACCGAACATGTTTTGTAATAGGTCAATCTGATGTGGGGCTAAATCATAAAAATAGCCGCCGCCGGCAATATCCGGTTGTACACGCCACGGGAGATTTTCTTTGTTGTAATCTAAGTCACGGGGAGGTTGGGCAAAACGAATTTGAACATTGATGACATTGCCTATGCTTCCATTCTCTATCAATTCTTTTACTTTGAGGAAGTAAGGCAGATAGCGACGGTAATAAGCAACGAAGCAGGGAATTCCGGTTTCATTGGAGATACGGTTGATGCGGCAGCACTCTTCGTAGGTTACGGCCATGGGCTTTTCTATATATACAGGCTTGCCGGCTTTCATTGCCATGATAGCATAAGTGGCGTGTGAAGAGGGAGGGGTGGCAATGTAGATAGCATTCACATCTTCATCGTCAATCAATTCCTGGGCATCATCATACCACTTTGGAATACCTCTTTCCTTAGCATAAGCTTTGGCTTTGGCGCCATCGCGACTCATGACAGCAATTACTTCCGAACCTTCCACCTTTTGGAAGGCGGGACCACTTTTATATTTGGTCACTTCTCCGCAACCAATGAATCCCCATTTAATCTTCTTTTCGCTCATAATGATGTAATGTGATTATCACTCTTTTTTTTATTCTTCCTCAAAATCGAATTCAAAATCAAAGTCGTCCATGAATTCGGGAGTTGTAAACTCTTCCAAAGTTCGTCGATCCTTTTTTGTAGGACGACCTGCACCTTTGGCACGGTCAATGAAACCACTGATACGGCTCATCTCCAGCAGTTCATACTGATCGGGAGTCGTAACGTTCTCCATCATTTCCGTAACGAGCTTTGCACCAATACGTTTCTCGATAGCTTGCAATACTTTGAAAGAGTAGGTCACAGGTGGTTTGCGCACTTGTATCACGTCGCCTGGTTTCACCGTACGGGCAGCTTTTGCTAATCCTCCATTGATACTGATGCGTCCTTTCTTACATGCTTCGGCGGCAATGGTACGTGTCTTGAAAATACGTACAGCCCACATCCATTTATCTATTCTTGCTTCACTCATATCATTTTTTAGTAGTTAGTAGGAAGTAGTTAACTACTATCTACTTCTTATTAAATTGGTTCATTGTAATATCAATTCCTGCCAGGCAGAAGCTTTTGATAATATCTCCTGCAGTCTTTAAGCGTTCGTCCATGGTCTTCCAGTCTTCGTCAGTGAAGTGACCCAGAACATAATCTATCTGACCACCTCGTGGGAACTCGTTGCCGATACCGAAACGGAGCCGGGCATAGTTCTGTGTGCCCAGGATGGCTGCTATGTGTTTTAGTCCATTGTGTCCGGCGTCGCTACCTTTTCCTTTCAGGCGCAGAGTACCAAATGGCAAAGCAAGGTCATCTACTATTACTAACACGTTTTCCAATGGAATGTTCTCTTTCTGCATCCAGTATCGTACGGCATTTCCGCTGAGGTTCATGAATGTAGAAGGTTTCAGCAGTAAAAGCTGGCGTCCTTTCACGGATAGGGTAGTGGTAAAGCCGTAGCGGCCATCATTGAAAGTGACCCCTGCTTCTTTTGCCAATGCATCCACTACCATGAATCCTATATTATGGCGGGTTTCGTGATAGTCAGGACCGATATTTCCTAATCCAACAATTAAGTATTTCATTTCTCTGAGAAATTGTATTTTTTTTTCACCACGGGGTTGCGCTGAATTTCACGGAGTTTTTTCTTTAATAATACAATTCTGTGATGCTCTGTGTAACTCTGTGATGAATAATTATAGAAACAAGGAACGCGGATTATCACAGCTTTCGCGGATTAATGAAATCTGCGTCTTCTGCGTTAATCCGCGTTCCGGAATGTGTCTTCTTGTGAAAGAGCTGATTAGTTGCCAGCAGCAGCGGCAGCACCTCTTGCAGCACGAGTCAACTTAACTGCGCATACAACAGCTTCTTTTGCATTCATCAATTCCAAACCTTCGAAGTTCAACTCACCAACTTTAACAGTCTTACCCAGACCCAGGTGAGCAACATTTACTGTCAGTTTTTCAGGAATAATGTTGTATAAAGCTTTTACTTTTAGCTTACGCATCTGCAATACCAGCTTACCACCGGCTTTTTACACCTTCTGCCAAACCTTCCATCTGTACAGGAACTTCCATTACGATGGGTTTAGACTCGTCAATCTGATAGAAGTCAACGTGCAGGATTGTATCTTTTACCGGATGAAATTGGATATCTTTCATGATAGCGTTGATTTTCTTGCCGTCGATAATCAGGTCAACTACGTAGATGTGCGGAGTATAAACCAGGTTACGCAGACCATCAGCAGATACAGTGAAATGAATGTTTTCACCTGCTCCGTAGAGTACGCAAGGTACACCGTTGTCTTTACGAATAGCTTTCAAAGCTCTTGCTTGTTCCGAAGAACGTTCTGCAATAGTTCTTGCAGTACCTTTTACTTCAATTGATTTCATTTTTTAATTTTTTGTGTTACTCTAAATTAAGTTGTTTTGTTGCTTAATTCACCATCGCACGATGTGGGGTAGCCACACAATGTTGCAAAAAAGCGGTGCAAAAGTACAGCTTCTTTTTGAATTATCAAAGAGTTGGCTCTTCAAAATCAATATCAATCTTGATTTCTCCGTCCAATTCCATTCCTTTGGTATTCATTTCAGCTATAGCATCCAACTCTGCTTCTGCATTTTCATCTGCTTCTGCATTCATATCGCTTATAACTTCCAACATCTCTTTCCGGTTAATGAAATCAATAGCTTCGTTCAGGCCGTTCATGAATTTTTCAAAGTCTTCTCTATATAAGAAAATCTTATGTTTTTCAAAACTTACCTGCAAATCTTCGCCTTCACCGGTCACTACCTTCTTACTTTCAGTAATGGCCAGGAACATTTCATCTTTTCTGTTCTTCTTTACGTCAAGGTAATAGATGCGTTTACCTGCTTTAATGGACTTGGAGAATACGATCTCCTTATCATTCATGTCTGCGCTCATTTTCTTTTTTAAATCTTCCATATTTTAGGTTTCTTGTTGTAATTGGCTTCAAAAATGACGATTTTTTTTAAACTGTCAAAAGAAAAAGCGCAGAGAATGAAATACTGCATTAAAAAATGTGATTTATTTGTGGAAACTCATTAAAAATATCTACTTTTGCAGTTCGATAACAACAGTATTAATTAATTGAATTATGATCAACAGAGTTCTTATTCGTCTTAAGATTATACAAATAGTGTATGCCTATTATCAAAATGGCAGCAAAAATCTAGACTCAGCGGAGAAAGAGTTATTCTTCAGCCTTTCAAAGGCGTATGACCTTTATAATTATTTGTTAATGCTGATGGTGGCTCTGACGACGTACGCACAAAAACGCATTGATGCGGCAAAGTCCAAGTTAGCTCCGACCGCAGAGGAGTTGTATCCCAACATGAAATTCGTAGAAAACAAGTTCGTTTCTCAACTGGAAGTGAATAAGCAGTTGCTTGACTTTGCTGCCAACCAAAAACGGTCGTGGACAAATGACGAAGACTTTATCAAGGGTTTGTATGACAAGATTATAGTTTCTGATATATATAAGGAATATATGGCTTCGTCTGATAAATCTTATGAAGTTGACCGTGAACTATGGAGAAAGCTCTATAAGGCATTTGTTTTCAATAACGAAGAGTTGGATGTTTTGCTGGAAGATCAGAGCCTTTATTGGAATGATGACAAAGAAATAGTAGACACTTTCGTGCTGAAGACGATTAAACGTTTTGAGGCAAAAAATGGTGCTAACCAGACTTTGTTGCCGGAATTTAAGGATGAGGAAGACCAGGAGTTTGCCCGTCGTTTGTTCCGTCGTACTATTTTGAATTCCGACTATTACCGTCATCTGATCAGTGAAAATACACGCAACTGGGATTTGGATCGTGTAGCCTTTATGGATGTGATAATAATGCAATGTGCATTGGCGGAAATTCTTAGTTTCCCGAACATTCCGGTAAGTGTTTCGTTAAATGAATATGTTGAGATCGCTAAAGTCTATAGTACGATAAAGAGCGGAAGCTTCGTAAACGGTACATTGGACGGAATAGTTAATCAATTAAAAAAAGAAGGTAAGTTAGCTAAAAACTGATACCTTTGTTGAGTATTAAAAACTAAAACGAATATTTTATGAATTTAATGACCGTATTCTTGCAAGCTCCTGCCGCAGCCCCGGTGGTGGTAGCATGATGTGGATTCTTCTGATTGCTATGTTTGCTATCATGTATTTCTTCATGATTCGTCCGCAAAACAAGAAGCAGAAAGAAATTGCTAACTTCCGTAAATCACTCCAGGTTAACCAGAATGTGATTACTGCTGGTGGCATTCATGGTGTGATTAAAGAAATTAATGACAATGATATAGTACTTGAAATCGCTTCTAATGTTAAGATTAGAATAGATAAAAATTCTATATTTGCGCTGCTGCTGATGCTAACAGTCAATCAGGCTGCTAAATAATTTTGAATAAGTGAGCCTATGTTTGATCGTAGGAAAATAGAATATACATATTTAAAAAAACAGCAAAGAAAAAGTTAAGGACTTTCTGCTCAGTGATAAGAGCAGAGAGTTCTTAATTTTTTTATTTTTCTTCTGATAGCCAGTGGATTTTGGCTGCTTCAGACTCTGAATAGTGATTATGAAGCGGAGTTCTCCATTCCGTTACGGTTGAAGGAGTGCCCAATAATGTGGTTATAACTTCCGAACCACCTTCTGAACTGCATATCCGGGTGAAAGACAAGGGCACGGTGCTGCTCAACTACATGCTTGGAAAGAGCTTTTTTCCTATTACTCTGGATTTTTCTGATTATAAAGGGACTGATAATCATGTACGTATCTACTCTTCACAGTTTGAGAAGAGGTTGCTTAATCAGTTGAATGTATCTACAAAACTGCTTTCTGTAAAACCTGATACTTTGGAGTATATTTATTCTACAGGTGCTTCCAAACTGGTTCCGGTAAAGTTCAGGGCACGGTGAGTGCAGGGCGGCAATATTATATATCCGATACGGTTTGCAAGCCTGATTCTGTGTTGGCTTATGCGCCGGAGGGAGCATTGGATACCATAACAGTTGCTTATACACGAAAAGTGAAATTCGAGGATATTTCCGATACATTGAGGCAACAGGTTCCTCTGTTGGCTCCAAGAGGAATTAAGTTTGTGCCCGCTTCGGTAGAAATGGTTTTTCCGGTAGATATTTATACTGAGAAAACGGTGGAAGTTCCCTTGCGAGGAGTTAACTTTCCGGCAGGAAAAGTGCTGCGTGCGTTTCCTTCGAAAGTCAGTGTCACCTTTCAGGTTGGTTTAAGCCGTTTCAATAAGATAACGGAAAGTGATTTCCATATCAATGTTTCTTATGAAGAACTCTTGAAACTGGGTTCGGATAAGAAGTACACAGTAAAACTGAAGTCAGTACCCAAAGGAGTTAATCAGATACGTATCAATCCGGAACAGGTCGACTTTCTTATCGAGCAAGTATCCTTTGAATATGGCGATTAAAATAGGAATAACCGGTGGTATTGGTAGTGGGAAAAGCCTTGTTTCCCGTTTGTTGGAAGTAATGGGGATTCCTGTTTATATCTCAGATATTGAGTCGAAGCGGTTGACGAATTCGGATGCTTTGATCCGTCGTGAATTGATTGCTTTGCTGGGTGAAGAGGTGTATGCCGGTGATGAACTAAACAAACCTTTGCTTGCTTCCTATATTTTTGGAGATCCTGAGCATATCCGTACAGTAAACAGTATTATCCATCCGCGGGTACGGGACGATTTCCGTCAGTGGGTAGAGCGTCATACTACCTATCCGGTAGTAGGCATGGAGTCTGCAATTCTGATCGAAGCAGGATTTGCAGGCGAAGTAGATGCTGTGGTTCTGGTTTATGCGCCCGAAGAACTTCGCATCATGCGTGCCATGCAGCGTGACACCGCTCCTCGCGAATTGATAGAACGCCGTGTTCGTAGCCAGATGAGTGATGAAGAGAAGCGTACTCAGGCTGATTTTGTAATTGTAAACGAC
>VOFD01002106.1_pt1 | contig 26519 bp, 35 predicted proteins | sample 5384101 | NCBI WGS metagenome assembly VOFD01 (sample SAMN12384723, study PRJNA508395) | human gut metagenome | isolation source: healthy gut C | host: Homo sapiens
ATAATGCAATAAAACCGATCTCTAGATTACATAATCAGCTTTATTCAGTTTTTTTCCTGTCAATTTCTGAATATCATTAATCAGCTTACGCTCTTCCTGCGAACAGAATGTAAGTGCCGTCCCAGTGTTTCCAGCTCTTCCGGTACGTCCGATACGATGGACATACGTTTCCGGTACATCGGGAAGATCATAGTTAATCACCAAAGGTAGCTCATTGATATCAATACCTCTGGCAGCAATATCAGTAGCGATCATCACACGTGTTTTCCCGGACTTAAAATTGCCCAATGCCGACTGTCGTGCCGCCTGACTTTTATTTCCATGAATAGCCTGACTGCCAATCCCTGCCTTGCCCAATATTTTGACGATCTTATCCGCATTATGCTTCGTACGTGAGAATACCAGTACCGATTGATCTTCCGACTTCTGTAAAATCGAAATCAACAACTGACTCTTTCCTTTTTCTCTACGAAATAAACCATCTGTTCAATAGCATCCACAGTCGATGATTTCGGAGTTATGCTGATTCGTACAGGATTCTTCAACAAAGAATTCGTTAAAGAAATAATTGTATCAGGCATTGTAGCGGAGAAAATAAAGTCTGTTTTTCTTTCGGAAGTTTTGGTAATATCCGCTTGATATCATGAATAAATCCCATATCAAGCATACGGTCTGCTTCATCAAGTACGAAATGCCGGATACTATCTAAATGTACATGCCCCTGATTCATCAAGTCGAGTAAACGTCGGGGGTAGCAACGAGAATATCAATTCCTTTGTGTAACATATCCACTTGCGGGCGCTGATTCACTCCTCCGAAGATAACTCCGTGACGTACCCGGGTATATTTGGCATAGTCGTTAATACATTCACTGATCTGCAATGCAAGTTCACGGGTAGGTGTCAAGATCAAAGCTTTAATTCCCCTGACGTTTCGTCAGCTCTTTATTCATCTGCAAATGCTGGATAATAGGGATTGCAAATGAAGCAGTCTTCCTGGTTCCCGTCTGCGCACAGCCCAGTATATCCCTTTTTGCTAATGCAGGCGGAATTGCTTTCTCTTGTATAGGAGTGGGTACGGCATATCCTTTTTCTTCAATAGCTTTTAAAATCGGTTCGGTTATATTTAATTCTTTAAATGTCATAATTGTTATTTATACTGTATTGAAACAGCGATTTTGTTTTTATAGATTGAAAGACGCAAACAAATCCGGAATGGAAATGCAAAGTCCTCCTAATTAAGCCAGTTTATGGGTTGCCAAGAAAAACTCGCGTTCCAATGTAGCCATTACTTCTTTTACACTACTGATCTTTTCAGCGAGAAAAGCATTGCTACCGGCAAAAGCATAGCCTTTTTTTTCATATTTCCTTTGGCTGCATTATATAAAGCCTTGATAATGCAGTAGGGACTTTTGTGTAGTCACAGGTCTTGATACAATGGAATGAGCAACTCTTAGGCCTCTCCAGACCATTATTCACACTATGAATAAATTCTCCGTCAATAGCCCGTCCCGGCATTCCGACAGGACTTTCAATAATAAGAACATCTTCGGATTTGGAGTGAATATACACTTCTTTAAATGTTTCTGAAGCATCACATTCAAGAGTAGTTACAAAAATGCTTCCCATCTGCACACCTGAAGCTCCCAGTTCCATAAAGTGCGCAATATCTTCACCTGTCGAAATTCCACCGGCGGCAATCACCGGAATCTGTTTCTGTTCTTTATAGCTGGATGCAATCATTACCACTTCCGGAATCAAAGTTTCCAAAGCATAATGCTGATCCTGTAATTGTTCTTTTTTGAATCCTAAATGTCCACCGGCTTTAGGTCCTTCTACCACGATTGCATCGGGCAGATAGTTATAGTTCTTTTGCCACTTGTCACAAATAATTTTCGCTGCTCTTGAAGAAGATACGATAGGAACCAATTTTGTAACACTTCCCGAGGGCAGGTATGATGGCAAATCGAGCGGAAGTCCCGGCACCGGAAAATACCACATCAATCTTTTCCTCGATTGCGGTGCGCACCATATCCGCATAATTAGATAAGGCAACCATGACGTTTACTCCGATTATACCTTTTTGTCTTTGTACGTGCCTTGCGAATTTCCTCTCTCAGTCCGCTTATACATTTCTCCGGATAGGTGCCCTTTCCTTTGGGGTATAACAACCCTAAACCCGCACATGATATAACCCCTACTCCGCCTTCATTTGCTACTGCAGATGCCAAACCGGACAGTGAGATTCCTACTCCCATTCCACCTTGTATTACAGGTGTTTTTATCTCAATATTTCCTATAAAGAATGATTTCATATGTTTTATTTTGTATGGGCAAAACAGATAGACAGAAGTGAGTATACTTTATTCAAGTACTCAATATTCAGCCCTGCCACTAACGATTTACCTTATTGGATAATTTATTAAACTATTCACTCCTGACTATTTCAAGAGTATTGTATTACAAAAAGCCTAATAAATCTATTTTCAGAATGGAAAGTGCAGGATTATATACTCCTGATATTGCACAGAATAAAAGAGGCAGAATTAGCAGAACTTAAATGTAATATGATTTTTTCGTTTTCCGTCAATCAGAAATTCCTCCGTTGAATCATGAAACGGAAATAACTTATTAAATAAAAGCAGAAGATATTATCTTCTGCTTTTTTTATTCTGATATTAATATCTTCTTGAATTGTTATAACCACCTCCACGGTTACCACCGTATGACGGTTTTTCAGCGCGAGGACGTGCAACGCTCACTGAAATAACCTTCTGGTCATATTCAACTCCATTCAGTTCGTCAATAGCTTTTTGTCCTTCTGCATCATTCGTCATTTCTACGAAAGCGAATCCTCTGGATCTGCCGGTTTCTCTGTCAAAAATTACTTTAGCTGAAGAAACTTCTCCAAACTCTGCAAATAAATTTGTTAAGTCAGCATCATTAGTGCCATAACTTAAACCTGAAATGTAAATGTTCATCTAAAATTTTATTAAAAATAAATACTAATTTGGAGTGAGGAGGATAATTACAGAAGAGGACTACTTACTAATAATATTGCCTGAAGAATGGCCTGCATGTACTTGACATCGGCTGTCTGAGGCAAATTCCGAATATCCGCAAAGCGGCTTTGTCCTATCCTGCGACATATAGGCAATGGCCGTATTCATGTCCTCATACGGACGCAGAATTTCCAGTGCCTGCGCATATTTGCGTTTCTCAGACACTCCACTCCCCGTGCATACGCCGTATCCGGCTCAGTGGCATACACCGTATCCTGCTGCATGCCCTGGCAGGAAAGGGTAAAGCGGAAGTCCACCGCACGTACGGACGGGTAGAGCTTGTCGAACATGTAGGCATACTCTGCCTTATACCGGCTCTTGATCAGCCATTCACGCCGGTCGGGGTCCGCCTCCTTATCTATGATCCGCAAGACGGCGCCCCTGTCACCGACAAAATGCTCATCTTCCGATCAGGTGTCGCAATTTGTCCCATCCTTCAGGAATGGTACGCACTTTTATCAGTTGCGGCAGGTTCGGGATCTCGTCTTTCACCTCGCGCCAGTTACCTTCCGGAGAAGAGGTGGCAAAAGAGTGTCAGGCTGTCTATGATGTACACCGGATCGGTCATCAGCGCCAGGGTAAGATCGCGCACCTGTTTCACTCCCTTCCGGTTCACATCGATGGATTCATCCAGACTAAAACGGTTTTTGGGAAAATAAAAATTCACACTGGCGTTCGCTTCCGCGTCGCGGGTGACGATTTTACGCACAAAGCGGGGAGTCTTGTCAACGAACTTCGTCATCGAACTCACCAGAAAAGTCAGCGTATCCGATTTGGGAAGCGGGTATTCGCTACCGTTGCTGTTCAGCACATTGCCCACCACATAGACCTTCATGCGCGCCGAGTTTTCATCCGCGGGCACCTTCTGCGAATAGAGAAAGCGTACCGGTCGGCAGCATAAATCACAGTATCGAGTTTAGCTTCCGGGTTGAACGGAAAACGGACAATATCACGGTATTTCTCGTCTTTGATCGCTTTGCGAGCCTCATTGCGGGCAATCTTCTGCGTTTTATAGAACATCTTTACCAGAGCGGTAGAATCGAGCGAATTGATGCGCGCTATCCGTTCTCCATAGCCTGCCTGCTTGGCGGCATGACGAAGGGCGGGCGGATTGATATTATACAATTCACGTTTCAGACGGTACTGCGGATAAGCTGACCGCAGGGTTTCGTAACGACGCATATAGCGGTCAATCGTAGCCGCCGAGTCCACCCGGCTGCGCTCTAAATTCCGGAATGCCTTAGGCCCGGGAGTACGTCGCTGCACCGAGTCGGGCAGAATGCGGTGATAAGTCAATAAAGGCGACAATCCACGGAAAAATCCGGCGGGTCCCCTGTCGGGCATTCCCTGTCCGTGCGATTCATAATATGCGTATATTTCTTCTTTCGAGAACTGCGACAGCAGGACCTTACGTGTCCGTACCGTATCCGGCCGTACCGGCCTCTCCTGATATTGCGTCTCCGTGATCCACGAAGGAGGCAGGGTGTCCAGTCCGGACGGCGGTAATGGAACATCGGGAGAAAATCCCTTACTTTCTCATAACGGCGGATATATTTTCCGTGAGTTGCTCACGGTTGAGGTGCGTCGTGTCCTTCCCTGCCAAGAAGGCACGCAGGAATTTCAGGTTTTCCTTCTTTTCGGCACGCGCGCCCCTGATGCGGTAATACCGGTAAAGGCCGGCGTCCAGCTGTTCCATCTTTTCATTGAAATAATCAAAGCGGGGAGAGTAGATCCGCGCACCGGGTTCCGCTCTATTTCATGCATCCGGTTGAATTCGCGTTCCGCCTGCCACGCGGCGGCACTCAACGCCCGGTCATGGAAGTAGCTTTTACGGGCAATCAACGCTTCCGCACGCGCTTTGGCATTTTCCGCACGGGTGAGGGAATCATCCTTCAGGCTTCGGGCATAATCCGCCCATTTGTCGTTGAAGAAGCGGAAGCGTTCCAGCAGGTATTTGCTTTGATATTGCAGCGTGTCGTTCACCCGTGCCAAGGCACGGTCATACTGCCACCACCGGCGTGTAATCATCCGGTACGAGTTCTCCAGCATGCGGTCTTTCAGCAGGCTGTCGCGTTCGGCGGCCTGACGGTTGAACATCTCAAAGCGCAGCAGCAACGGGTCGGGACGCCGTTTCCTGACGTCCTGTATCGCCCAGCGTCTCCAATCCACGCTTATACCACTTCAGACGTTCCAGATAACGCTCGAAAGAGCGATAGTCGACATAGGTACGGTAGAAATTGACCGAGTCCGGGATAATCTTTTCCAGAAAGCGGTCATAACGCCGGTAGTCGCGCTCCTGCAACTCGCGGAACCGTTGTCCGGTGAAGCGCAGTTCTTTTCAGGGAATCGGGCGTATCTCCCCGCATCAGAACCGGACGGACATTCACCATCCAGTTGTCCTGCTGCAAGGCGCGGGGCACCGTTACTACAAATTCAACGTCAATCAGCCCGTTGCGTTCCGCCGTGTTGCGGGTGGTACTGGCAGAGATCACAATTTCATCCAATGCCATGGTAGTCAGGTTCTCTTTATGGATACTGTCCCATTCCATGGACACACCCGGTCTGGAAGTGACAAAGACGAAGTTCGAAGACGGGTGGAGATAACCGAGTCATGTTTTACCACCACCGGACGCTTCGGCGGACTCTTCCGCGCGGCGGGCAATGCCAGCGTCACCCCCTCGGTTGCTCTTTTGTAGAGCCTGCCGAATGGAGAGCATGCGGTGACAAGCATGATCAGGAACAGAATATAGAAACTTTTAGTATTCTTCATACACCCATGGGTTGACAATAAGGATCAACCTTAGAATAAATAAACAAGATTAAACGCCAGTTTAGGTGTCGGAAGAAAATAAAGTGCCCGACTTCACCTTGTCACCGCAGTGTTCGCAACGATATTTCGTGTGGGGGTTACCAACAGTCCCAAACCTGCTTCGACTTCCATGTTCCAGCGTTTGCCCAGCAACCACGAACGCCCGTAGGTCATTCCCGCACCATAGCCCCAGCCCTGATAACGATATTTACCATCCAGCAGTCCGTCCCACGCCACGTTGTAGCGCGCTCCCATGGCATACATGCTGATAAACTACTGGCATAAGTTTGCCAGAACCAATAGCGTGCGCCCGGTTCCAGCAGGAAGTGCCTGATCTTCCGCGTGTCGCTGAAATTCCACGGATTATAGAAAAGCCCAAGTTCAGCGTCCAGTGGGTACTCAGCATCATGCTGCCCTCGGCGTTGAAGGTGGTAGTGGCCAATTTTAGCGTATTGGTCTGTACTGAATAGAACTGCGCCCGAAGAGGGGTCGTCAGACTGCCTGCAAGCAGCAGGAAAGAACAATAAGCAATATCGTACAATTGTCTCATTGATATTTCAATATAAGGAAAGTTGTTTATACTGTTCTAATACTGCTCCTTGCTTTGCCTTTGTGCGGATATACTCTGAAAGGCGGAGTTACATTTACTGTAGAGCAGGCAAGAAAAGAAGCTTTTTGCTGATGTTCAATATCATCTTCCGCAATCTATAATCAATGCCCACCTCAAAGATCCTAACTATAAAGAAAATATGAAGGCAAAGGGAAAAGGCTATATAGATATGGGTGATAGATATATTGGCTTTTTTCAAGATGGTGGATATGGCAATTTTATATAAAAAAAATCAATATTATGAATATTATTATTATCCCAATGGCAAATTAAAAATGATGGGGAAAAGGAGGAGCAAGTTACCCTGCTAAAAAGCTACAAATATGATACAGAAGGTAAAATTACAATCTGTAATCTTTATTTATAAAAAAAGAATCATACATTTTTACACCAACAGGGACGAGCTAGAATGGAATTGGATAATAATAAATGTTATGATTTAAATGGAAAATTAATTAATAGAAAATTAATTTAAACAGAAAAATGTATTCAATATCAAAAGCAGACATTTAAATAATGCTTGCTTTTTAGAAAGGAATTAAAATGACAAAATAAAAGGTTTTGACATATTCAGAATCGGTTCAAAGGAACTTCCACCGACGGAATGGATGAAAGGAATAAAAGATAATTTTAATGATTTATTTAAAAAGCTTGCTTCACGTATACGTTGATAAGTGATATAATCACAAAATGAAAAAAGTTGTTTATACTGTTCTAATACTGCTCCTTACTTTGCCTTTGTGCGGATATACTCTGAAAGGCGGAGTTACATTTACTGTAGAGCAGGCAAGAAAAGAAGCTTTTTGCTGATGTTCAATATCATCTTCCGCAATCTATAATCAATGCCCACCTCAAAGATCCTAACTATAAAGAAAATATAAACGCTAAAGGAAAAGGACAATTTGATTTAGGAGATAGAAAAATAGCATATTTTTCTGATGGTGGATATGGTCTTGTATATAGTTCAAATCCTTTTTATGAATATTACTACTCTCCAAAAGGGAATTTGGAAATGATTGGAAAACGTTCCAGATTATATTATCCAACAAAAAGCTATAAGTATAATATTAATGGAAAATTGAATTCAATAATTTTATATATAAATCAAAATGAGTCATATGTATTCTTACCAAGTGGAATGCTTAGTGCACATTGGGTAGGTAATAAATGTTATGACTTAAATGGAAACTTAGTTGAACAACAATTTTAATTAATATTTTTGATATTTAGATTAAAGAATAGGCATTATAATGCCTATTCTTTGTTAGAAAGGAAAAGACAAATTATGAATACATACAAAAACTTAATTTTGACATATACAACGAAGGAACGTCCACCGACGGAATGGAATGGATGGATGAAATAAAAAAGCTATGGAAGAAATAAAAGACGATTCTGATGATTTGTTTAAACATCTTTTAAAAAACGGCTAAAGAGTATAAAGATAAGATAGAAAAAGACAATCCTTATGCAGAGCTTTTGGAACAGTCAAAAAAAGAAAATGAAGAATTAACAGCCAATATCGGCTATTACAGAGATGCGATGGAAAAAAGGCTTGCCGTAGACAAATGGTATCGTGAAGAATTTGATAAATTAATGCAAAACAAACAGGGAATGTCTCCGGATGCACAGAATAAAGCAATGATGGATTTGGGCGAATTATACAATCAAAAATATGCTCAAGCTGATGAAGAAGTCTGGATGGAAAGAGGAGAAAAAGTTGCATCTATTATGGGCGGCAGCTTTAGTGAATTGATAACCGAATATGAACATTTTGGAGACAAAATGAAAGATATTGCAACCTCACTGGCAGATTATATGATACAGGAATCATTAAGGGCAGTCACACAGCAGATAATGAGCACACAAAAAGTACAATCAATGCTTAGCAAAGATATTCTCGGCAGGTTCTTCAAAGGGAGGACTTTTTGGTGCAGCGACAAACTTTTTAAAGGATTCGGGCGGAGACTCGGGCTTGCAACATTTCATGACGGTGGAATTGTTCCGGTTGGTGCAAATGCCGAATTGGCCGGCACACAGGAGCAGCTTGCCCTGCTAAAAGGCGGAGAGAGAATATTAAGCCCCGGAGAAAACACTGAATACAACAGCAGAGAAAGAGACAGTTCTCCAGTAGTATTTAACAATTTTAATGTAAAAGCCTGGGATTCAAAAGATGTACGCAGATACTTGCTGGACAATCGGGAATTATTGAACCAGATTACATATCAGGGCATAAAAGATAACTCTTCTATGTTGAGAACTATGGTACAGAATGCGTAATAAGATTTGAAAAGGAGTTAAGATGACGACTTATCCTGTTTTTGATATACCGTACAAAACAGCTTATTCAACAGCGATAGAATTTAACACACAAATAAATGAAAAAATGAAGGGAAGAGAACAGCGCTATCCTGTCTGGACTTATCCAAAACGTACTTTTTACACTTTCATTTGACAAAAACTTTAAAGGGCGAAAGAAACTCGAAGATTTCTTTATCGAAGTAGCCGGGCAGGCCGGCAAGTTTGAATTTGTCTGGGATAAAGCAAAAGGCGGAAACGGACAGACTTATCTTTGCACGTTTGATTCCGACAGTTATAAACAAAATATTGACGAGTTCGGATTTTCTGAAGCCGAGTTAAAGCTTGTGTGTATAGACGATTCTGCTGTTGAGCCTGTGGGAAGTCTGGATTTTTACCACAGTGCAAAGAGTGAAGCCACCATTGAATTTTATACAATTATTGACAAAATTTTTACTGCAAGAAATGAAAGAAAATCCTACTGGGAGAATCCTAAAAAAAGCTGGACTTTGACTTTTGACAAAAATGCCGGAACCAGAAAAAACTGGAAGATTTTTTTGTCGCAAAAAGAGGAAAGTTCCGTTCCTTTGAATGGAAATGGAAAAAAAAGAACTCGGAGGTGATGACAAAACTTACACTGTAAGGTTTGATGAAGATACTTTGCAGTCAAATATTGATGAACACGGCTATGGTGAAATACAGGTAAAATTAAAAGAGGTTTTTCCCACCCCAAGCCCGTTTGATGATCTGGAAAAAGATGAAATTATTCCGAGAAAACTTTTTTAAAAATACAACTGGAAGGCGGTTCTATTTATATTCTGGACAATGAAACAATGCAGTCATTGAGTTATAACGGCGAAGATTATCTGGGGGCGCCTTTGGAACTTGATAAGATAAAAAAAAGATGATAATTCCGGTGTTTCCAGATTGAATATAACACTTTCAAATGTAGGATTGTCGATTTCCGGTATTATAGGGCAGAGAGGTGATGTTATCACAAATGCGCCTGCTGTTTTGACACTGGTATTTTTGGATGTTAACACAAATACTCTGCTACCCCAGTATACGCAAGTCTTGTTTGCCGGAAGATGCAACAATTTAAAGCTCGATTACGAAGACGCAACTATGGATATAGAAAGCTCTCTCGGCGGATATGAAATACAAGCCCCGATTATGAAATATCGCACTACCTGTCAGGTAAGACGTTTCAAAGACTGCCGCTGCGGTTATACGGGAACCGAAACAAAGTGTGATCGTACTTTTGCAAGATGCAAAGGAACTCGGAAATGAAGAAAATTTCAGAGGATTTCCGCAAATGTATAATGAGCTTGTTATCAAGGTATAGAAACAGCATAACTCTTCTTTTTTACCATATTCGGGGAGAATCATCTCTCCCCGCTTTCTTTTGTTGCACAAAATAATTGTGATAGATTTTGAGTGATTAAATACCAAAGTATTACATAAACGGAAAATATGATAAATGATTATTTGATAATGCATTCCATAATATATAAATGAAAAGATTAAGTATTAATATAACCATTCTATTAATTGTAACAGCTTGTTTTTATACTTTGCAAATAAAGAGAAAGCTATTTTTTGCTTATCAGTATGTAGATGATTATTCTGAAGTAATTAAATTTAAAAATGCAAAATATTTGGCAGAATATGAATTATTTGGTACTCAAAAGAAGAATACTTCTATTGCAAATATATTTTGGGCTTATTTAAAAACAAGATATAACCGGTTATAAAAATAAAAAATGCGATGATGATTGTCTGTTGCAAAAATATGGTTTAGAGAAAAAATATTTGGGTAGGTGATTTTGATTTAAATCAGGACGGAATACCGGAAATCATTGAGCAAACGATTCCGTTTACTGCGGTTCTTTAATGTATTGTTTTCGTATTTTACAAAAAGAATAAATTTACAAAAAATTATAAGAATATTAGTTATATACTTTTTAACAAAGAATTTTACAAAATAAGAGTTTTAAAAAATAAGACAAATAATTTTTACGATTTATATCTTTTTAGCATCCGCCAAAATGGTGATAGGATTTTACGTTATAACAAAATTCAGAATTAGTTTTTATATTTGAGAAAGGAAAGTTTTATGAGGACAAAAAACGCTTGAAGATTTTTTTGCCGAATTAGGCTACAGAGAGTCCAGCGGAAAATACGATAATGATAATAATCCATATTATTATGGGATGTATCAACTTGGAAAACTTGCATTAACAGAAGCAGGTTACTATGATATAAAAAAAGACAAATTCACCGGTAAAAATGGTATAAACTCAAAAAGGATTTTTTAAATGATCCGGTCGCATAAGAAGATGCTGTAAGATGTTTTGAACGCTCACAATGGAAACAACTTAAAAACATGTGCAATAAATATTATTACAATCAAAAAATTAATGGTATACAATTGACAGATTCAGGTTTATTAGCCGGTGCACATTTAGTTGGTCCAAGTGAGGTTTGCAAATATTTAAAAAGTAACGGCAAATATATACCTCGTGATGGTAATGGAACTAGCGTGGAAGAGTATATAAAAAATTTTGCAGGTTATGATATAAGTGAAATTACGGATAGCTCAACAAATAAAAAATTTTATAAGCAATTTTCTCTTGGTACAAAAGATAATTTAAACACTGAATCCAATATTAAATTTTCCTATAAAAGACCGACACTGTAAAAATCCAGTCAAAAAAGTCTCTTAATGAAATATTGGACAGTAACAATATAAAATTAAATCAATATGAAAAAATCCTTTACGAATCAATGTTAAAAAGCGCTGCAAATAAAGGAAAAGAGAATAAAACAGAAACAAAGATAACCGGAAAAACATTGAAAAAACATGCTGGATACCCGGTACCAAAAACTTAAAGACTACACAAATAAAATATACATGGAATCAGAAGCAATAGATAAAAGATTTACGGGGAATATACCAAAAGACTACAAAAATCCGCACCTGGAAAACGACAGGATATTTACAAAAGAAGAAATAGATAAAATGCCCCGAACGGAATATCAAAAGAATGAAAAAGCGATAAGGTATCAAAGAAAGACAATAGGTATACCGACAAAATCGCAGGCGGAGAAAAACAGCCTCAAAGAAGGGAAGCGGGATGGTGCATGTTTCGGGATATACGACATCAGACGACCGCAAGGTAGGGGATTATTTCAGGTCTTATCCCAGAGGGTAGCATTTTTTCTTGTAAAGCTAAAAGTGTTCTATGTGATAAATGATTTGTGTATGGATGTTTAGTGTAGCGATAATATTTATTATGTAATTTTAGCTAATTAGCAATAAATTAAATATTTAAAATACCTGATGCTCCATTCAAACAGAATATAATTTGAACTCGTCTCGGCAACTCGGGCTGTAAAATTGCTAAAGATGCAAATATCTTTGTATTTGTTATAATTTCCCAGCCCTCAGACATTACCTCGTTTGTAGTTGTTCAAATAATATTCTGTAATTCCCATAATTCATTTTTCAAAAGGTATTTTAAATATTCAATTTATTGCTAAAATCTTTTCTCAAAAAATTGATAAATAAATAGTGAGCAGATATTTTATTTTAGAGTGACTTAAAATCCTACTCGCAAGGGCGGATTTTTCGGAACGAAAAAATGAAATATCTGCTCTCAAATGCTTAATATATTGTTTTACATAATAAATATTATCACTATACTAACAAGCACTTCTTAAAAAATTTACTACAAAAAATTTAACATATATAGAAAAGCTAATTATCAAAAAATTAGAAATCATTCTAATTAATCTAACAAAACAAAAAGCAGAGCATCTTAACAGATGCTTTTTTGATGCAGGTTTATACAAAAACAGAAAGAAATGAGGTAAAAATGTTCACAAACTTTGACATTAAAAACGCAAGATATGATTCAGACACAATCAAAAGACTTTCAGATTATGAAGATTACAGGAATCTGTATGACGGCGATTTTACAAAAGCATTTAGTTCCACTGTATTAAAAAATAAGAAAACGTTATCCGCTTGACAACACAACTGCCCAGTCTTTGATAAATATAAATCTGTTCTGGGCATTGACTGACTTTTTTTAAGGGATTTTTGACAAATCAAGGTATTTCTATCAATGTTGATGATCCCAAACAATCCATATGGGATGAAATATCAAAAGAAAATAATTTTATTTCTGTTTTAAAAGAAGTGTATATAGATAATTCCCGTTTTGGAAACGGAATTTTTAAAGTCGCACTCGAAAACAGCAAGGTAAAAATATTTTCTGTCTGTCCGGATTGCTGGATACCTGTGTTTAAACAAGGGAATTTAAACGATATCGCAGGTCATATTCTTGTATATCCCTTAGAAATCATTGAAAACGGAGCAAAGAAAGAGTTTAAAAAGTAGAAAAGCATCACAAAGGTTACGTAGAAAACGAAATCTGGACATCTAACAACGGAACTTTTGGCAGACTTCTGGAAGAAGACGAAATGGCAATGTTTAATACAGCTCCGGTAGATGATTTTTCCGATTACTGGGAAGATTTTCTTGTGTTCCCAACAAAAAAATACAACTGAAAGCGATTCTTATTTTGGCGAAAGTGATTACAAACGCTGCAAATCAATTGTGGAAGAAATCATGCTGACCGTGAGCCAGAATTCAAAAATTATAAACAGACATGCAAATCCTAAACTCTCAGGCAGCGAGCAGAATCTGGAAATGAACCCTGTTACCAATGAACGAATTTTCCCTGATACTGACTTTTTAAAGGTCGGTACTGATGGCATTAAGCCGGAATATATTACAGCAGACCTGCAGGCTGATGCTATACAGAAACATCTTGATATGCTTATGAGTTTCTTTTTTATATATTGACAAAAACTCCTCCGCAAGCTTACGGGCTTGATATCTCAGGCAATATGTCGGGTGAAAGTCTGCGCAAAATTTTTATAGCCGCGCTTTCTAAAGTCGATGACATAAAACAGGTATCTTTTACTTCAACAATTCAAAATGTTGTCAACTGTGCAATGGCATTGAATTCTACCCCGTTGAAAGTGTAAATGTCGCCTGGGGCGAGCCTATACCTGCGGATTATTCCGAAATGGTTGATACGGAAAACAGCAGAGTCGCAGCAGGTACACAGAGCAAGCTGACTACCATAATGACGTTGGATAATGTATCGGAAGAGGATGCTATGGCAGAAATTGAAAGAATAAATGAAGAACAAAATATGAACCGCCAAGACGGACAAATGTCATTAAAGGATGCGCTTGAACAAATGCGTAATGATAATCAGGATGAAGAAAAGCCGGATACAGAATCTCCAAATCAGACGGAAGCTGAAGATCTATAAAACTTGGTTAAGTCAGTTCTTATATGGGTTAAAAATGCAGGCAAAATAACTTTGCCTGCATTTTAGAAATATACAAAGTTATTACAGAACCAGACCCGATTAGAATTGCCTATTGAGTGACTTGCGCGGGATATTTTAATACTGTATCATTTAGTTATGATTAGAATTAAAGATTTTTTATGCATAACATTATTCTCGTGTCTTTGTTTTTGCCAAAGTGCGTTTGCCGAACAGGCTTTTGTCCACCCGATAGATGCACAGGAAAGTGCATGTAAAGCCGGAGCAAAAACGCTTGATGAATGGACAAGATGCACTCTAAAAGCAAAGCAAATGCCTGGACCGGCGAGGTGGATAAATATTACTCGCGCTTTATAAAAATTTCCGGATAATGCAAAACAAACACTCTATGATGATCAAAAATACTGGAATATGTATAAAAATAAAGAATACGGCGTTATAGATACTTTAGAAGATAAGGACAATGAAACAAAAGAGCGGGTAATGTTTCGTGCAGACCGGAAAAGAGATTTAATAAAAAGCCGCGCACAATCTTTGAGAATGTATTATGTCCAAACTTTCCCCGATGATGAACAAGAAAAAATTGAAATCAATAATAACCAAAGCGGTTTTCAGCTTGATCCTGTTTTGCAGCGCGGGCTTCGCTGGCTTGGCTTTTGATATACCGAGAGCCTGCTTTGATTTAGAAAATACGGAAAGTTCAAGCCCTGCGTCGGAAATTTTATGGCACTGGCTGCTTCGGCAAATCAGACTCTCTGAGGCTAATGCGGCAATTCACAATATATATAAAAAGACTGTGCCGCTGTATTTTTTCGATTTAAACTCGGACGGCGAAGATGAGGTTTTGGGGACACATTATTCTTCCGTAAAAAAAACGGTAACGGAGGCTGGCTTTTGTATATTTTACAAAAAAACAGCAAGGGCATCTATCAGGAAATTACGGGAGAAGAAATTTATTTTGATGTCAGGCATCCGGTTTGTATTCTTTTAAAGAAAACGGATGGTTACCGGAACTTTCAGGTTTTTAATAAAAATCTGGACGATGATATTACATACTCATACAGACAGGATAAAAAATTATATTTCAAAAAAAATAAATAGTTCTGGTAAACGTAAAATACAATAAATTTTTAGAATATAACTCGTGGATAATTAATAAATAGACTCTGCAGTTGATATAAATCAATTGCATCAATCCAGCTTATTTTTATGCGGCATTTTCAATGCCGTTTTTCTTTTTTATCTATTAACTTACACAGATTGGACTGTACAGCAGCAGCTGTATTTTGTCCGCAATTTACAGAAAAGGAGTTCCTATGTCAGGTACACAGGACCTAAATTTGGCTGCGGGTGAAGAGATTCTAAAGCAGTCAGACCAATCAGGAATTGGTCAGCACAATGAAGCGGCTCAGGAAGCCGTATCAGAAGAAAGCGAAAATGAGGGAAAAGTGCTCACTCCATCACAAAAAATGGATGTTCTTATTCGCGGAACTTCTGCAGGGTATATGAAAAGAGAGCTTGAAAGACTAAGAAAGGAAGCCGCAAAATATCGCAATTCTTCCAAAATTGAAAATCAGGCAAAATTGGAACTGCAAGCTAAGGCAGAAGAAATTTCAAAAGAGCTTGAAGCTCTAAAAGCCGAGCACAGGAATCTGTCTATTATCCAAAAATTGGATAAAGCAGGCTGTATCAAAAGCGAACTTGTTGCCAAAGATATTCCGGCGGATTTATCTTCTTCAGATGATTTGGATAAATTTATTCAGAATTATAAAGAAGAAAACAAATTTCTTTTCAAAACCCCGAAACAAAATGCCGGCGGTACTTTCAAGACCTCCGGCAGAAAAAATCTTACTCCTTCACAACAGATGGATGCTTACATCCGTCTTTGCACTGGGCAGGTCATAAAGTGAAGAAAATTGTTATCAGATTATAAAAATTAACGGAAAGGAAAAATTAAAATGACAACAGATGCCAAAATTATTACACGTACAAACGCAGAGGCATTAATCCCCGTAGAAACTTCTAATGAAATTATAAAAGAAGTTAAAGACTACAAATGCGGAATGGGATAAATTGACGCTTACGGCAGAAGAGATTGCAGTAATTGTGCCTATTCCGGAAGCTGTTTTTGAAGATTCGCAGTATTCTATGTGGGATGAAATCAAACCTCAGATTGTTGAAGCATTTGGTGTTGCAATTGATGATGCTGTATTTTTCGGCGTAAACAAACCCCTCATCCTATCCCGATGCTATTGTTACTGCTGAAAATATCAAAGAAAAATACTGTTGAAGTAGGTACAAATGAAGATATCGCCGGAGATATTATCGGTGAAAACGGTGTTATGTCGAAAAAGTAGAAGCTGCAGGCTATAAAGTTACAGGATTTTATGCAGACAGCACTCTTGAAGCAAAATTCAGAAACAAGAAAAGGCGGTTATCACGCCGGAATTAGCAAAATGATAATATTTTGTGCGGGCACGAAGCTGCCCATGTGAGCAAGGTTTATGGAATGGAGAAATTTTAGAATAAAATTTCGAAATGGAAAACTAAACCTTGTGAACGCCAATAATCCAAGACACGGTTTAATTATACAGAATAAGCAGAGGATATTTACTTCTTCGTTCCGAAAAATCCGCCCTTGCGGGTAGGATTTTAAGTCACTCTAAAATAAAATATCTACTCTCTTGTTTTTACTTGAGGAGGTAGGTTGGGCATACTTGCCCAACTCAACAAATGTCATTCTGAAGCATCGAATGTGTTTTCTTTGCAAAAATATTGCTGTGTTTTAAATAAAGAGGCTGTAAAATCTCCGGAATTAGTTTATATTCGCATCTAAAATTGCAGAAGTAGTAAAGGAATCCATAGGGCAGAATATAGTCTGTCCTTATTTATTACAAGTTAAAAAACAGCTTGGCTGCACAAAGTTTTATCTCTGCCGCTGATGATATCAGCGGTAGTTTTTGTATTCAAAATTTAATAAAGAAAGGAAAAAACATGACTATTGTATTGTATGAAAATTCTTTTTGTCACATTGGATGAGGCAGAGGCTTATTTTGATGAGCGTTTTGATTCGGACGCCTGGACAAATACCGAGTCCGGTATTGATGATACAGCAAAAGAAAAACTATTGATTACGGCAAGTAAAAGAGTCAATATGTTTGATTTTGTGGGCAAACCGGCAGAAGAAAATCAGCCTATGGCATTCCCGCGTGATTATGAAATGCCGCAGGATATTAAAGATGCGGTATGCGAAGAAGCTTATGCTCTTTTAACAGGTAAGACGAGTGTTCATAAACAGAATCAGGAGGATAATATTTCTTCTATTTCTCTCGGTGCCGGTTCTGTTTCTTACAATGCTCCGTCATCTTTCGGCGAAGACAAGCTTTTATGCTCTCAGAGCGCACTTTATCTTGTAAAAAGTGGGTAAAAAGGGATTTTATACAAAATAATCGGAGATAATCCGGTTATTAGCGTATTTAGGTTGAAAGAATTTATAGGAGATTAAAATTATGGGATATTACACAAATCTGCTGTCTGATACAGCAGTGCTCAAAACCGTGGACGGAACTGATAATAACGGAAAGCCCAATATAATTGCACTTGATGAAATAGATTGTAAAATCGAATTCAAAAATGCGCTAACTGTTAATGCACAGGGACAGGAGCTTGTCTCATCAGGGAGACTATACACGGAATCAGTTGTAAAAGTGGATGACATTCTGGAGATTAAAGACGGTGTTTTTAAGGTTGTTAATGTCAATCCGTATTATCCGATAGACTCATCAGCTCTTGTCATTAATGAAGTTTATTTTGCATAGAGTGAGGATAAAAAATGATTTTAGATGATTTGAAAAATTTTATTGTTACAAACCTTGGAACAGAAGAAGAAATCATAAAATATGATTACGACTCTTCAAAGGGTGATGATGTTATTGTATTGCAGCTTTACAATAATACACCCTGTGATCTTGCTCTTCGTTCCGGCATAAAAATAACTATAAAATACAGTGATTTAAAACTTAGCAGAGATACTTGTTTTGCTTTGTATAATTTACTTTTTCCGGAGGATCATTTTCAAAAGGCAATTATTATTAACGGAAAAGTAATGCATACCAAGCTCAATAACGGTCCTTATTACATTCAAAAGGACCAGTCAAAAGACACGGCTACGTGTTGGATATTACGGTTACTTACAAAAGATAGGAGAAAGAAATGGCTTTAAAAAACAGTAACAAAACTCTTTGGTGTGGATGATGCAAAATTATTCCCCGTAACAGAAGATTCCGAGACTCAGTTTACATGCGGAACCGGTATTGATTTGCCCGGTGTGAGACAAATTTCATTAACTTATGAAATTGAAGAAAAATCTTTAACAGGTGATGAAAAAGTTCTTGATGTTTCAAACAAAATTAAATCAGTTTCTTTTAATATTGAATATGCAAAACTCAGTCTTGAAGTACTTGCACAACTGACAGGCGGAAGCTATTCCACAAGCGGTTCCGATGATACGGAAACTGCTGTTTTCAGTTTTGGCGGCGGAGATTTGCCAAACTATTTTCAGCTGAAAGCACAAATTTTGGACACTAACAATGACGGAGGAGATGTGCATTTTTGTATTTACAAGGCAAAAGCTACAGCAATTCCTTTAAACGGTGTTCAGGATGATTTTGCAACTCTGACATTTGACGGCAGAGGAGTATATACAGAACACGAATTTGGTGAAGAAGGCTCTAAGCAGACAAAACTTATTGATATAGAAATTCATGCGAAAGCAAAAGATTTGGCTGCAACCGTTGATACTGCGGCATAAGTCTTGATTGACAGCGGATTATCAACAATAAGCCTTCTGCCCCCTTAGTCCGAAGATGTGCAATTGTTACATCTTTGGACTTATTTTTTGGGGGCGATCATTAAATGAATTATGTCTTACGGGAGTCAGTTTCATGAAAGATACAAAGAAAATAAGCAAAGCAAAATTAAAAAAAATTGAGCAGGAATGTCTTGCTCTTGTAATTGAGAACAGCATTGTTTTTATGGATGAAATATTTATTTATACCGAAATAACTCCGTCGTCTTTTTTATAATGCAGGTTTACAGGATTCTATTCTTTTGAAAGATGCAATTGATATTAACCGTGCAAAGTTAAAAAGAGATCTGAGGCTAAAAGTGGTTTGACAGTACAAATGCTACGCTTAATGCTGCATTATACAGGCTTGTTTGTACGGAAGACGAAAAGCGTGCGCTTTCATCTTCCGCTGCATCAAAAAACCAGCAGAACAGTGATATTTGTACACAGGAAGAATATTTAAAAAGTTTGAAAGAGATGGGAGAAAGCATAGAAAATGCCGATTGATTGGACAAAATCTAAATACAGTAAAAAGCACAGGTTATTTTTTGAGTAAAAAGCCTGCAGATATGGCGTTTTTTTACATTATGTGACGGTGCGGTACGTTCTGCAAAGACATTATCCATAATTTATAAAATTCCACAGATGTTTGATTTTGTCGGTAATGAATATTTAAAAGTTTTTTCCGGATATTCTAAGAATACCGTACGAAATAATGTACTTGTAGAGCTTTTGCCTTACTTAAAGAGCTACCACGGTGCAAATGTGAAGTATAATTCCGCAAGCGGAGAGCTGGATATAAAACTCTGGGGAAACTGTATAATTGTCTTGTTGTCGGCGGGGAAAGTCTGACAGTGATTCTAATATTCAAGGCGCAACGTGGGACTTCTGGTATGCAAACGAACTGCCAAAGCATCATTACGGCTTTTTACAACATGGCACTGTCCCGTCTTACTCCGGAAAATGCCAGAGCAATTGCAGACAGCAATCCGGAAAGTTCTAATCACTGGTTGTATAGAGAAAGAATAAAGCCTTATCTTGACGGTGATGAAAATATAAGAAGCATTTTTGATTACTGGCATTTTACAATGGAAGACAATGCTAATTTGTCAAAGGCTTTTTATTAACAATCAGAAAACCGAACTGGACCAATAAAATCATCCCAGACATGTCACGAAAAAATATCCATACAAAAACAAGCTGCCTCCGGATACTCCCGTCGTATCGATGAAGACGTTCTGTATTAATCGGTCTTACCCATACGGCGGGACTCATTGGATCACATTTCTTCCATTCCGTAAAGCGAAATAAAATATTCAAGAACAATATCGTCACAAATACTTAGGACCCAGCATAGGCAAATCAAAAAAGTTCTTACGTCTCATTCATATTCAAGCGTTGTTTATAGCGTAATTATTGTGGCGCACATGCTACACGAAATTATAAATATGATTCTAAACTTTTGCCGAACAATCGACTTCCCATATAGTCCCGCCACGCTTCTATTCACCAGCCAGAACTGCCTCCTGTGGAAGGATTTCCAGTTTTTTCATTTTTCTTTTCACTTTCAACTTGACATTTACGGTTCTCCTTTTTGCTATCATCCTCCTTACAGAAACAGTTTTCCGGCAAACATAATGCCCACCGCATTACGGATAAAAGGATGCAGGCAGGCATTGAAAGCCTCTTCATCACAGAAATGTTGGTTGAAAATCAGATTCTCGGAAGCCAGTACCGCTTCGCTGCCTACATAGTTGGGATACATCCGCTCCCATCCGCGAGGCACTGTACAGCCGTGGAAGATTACCATCAGACCGTGATCGTCAGCATTCAAGGTTTCATAACAGTTATGAGGCGCCGGAGGTAGCACCAGAGGAAGACTAAATGTGAACAGCCAGTTCCGTTGCGATGAGCAGCAGCGACTAACATGGAAAGCAACCGTACAGATTTGCGGGACTTTGTCAATAACGGACTTCAATGTCACTAACTGTTCTACATTAATGCCCAACTTCGTCGTCGCGACTGCAGTGAACATGCGAGGGAACGGATGTGGCCATGCCCGTACTGCGAACGGTTTGCATGGGAACGCTCTTGCTCTTCCTGCCGAAAGCGCACGGTTGTTGTTCTCATGGCATCGCTTTGCGGACATAGAAAGTAGTTGTTTGTTGCGGAAAGCGAAAGCCGGTTTCTTCGGCAATTCTACGTTGCTTCCTTTTCCATCCTGACGGTTTCATCCCTTTTGCCAAAATCACCGATATTCGTATTCATACCCAAAAGGAGATTTCTCCAACATTGATGCTTTTCCATTGGTAGGTAATCGAAAAACGGCTTTTCGGCTGGAGAAACAGATACAACCAATTACGGTTTTTCATCCGGCCCTTTCACTACCTTCCCTGTGCTGTGGATCGGGCAACAGCAACTAGCCAGGGGTGCTTATTATCTTCTTCATATTATCTATGTCGTTATTATCTTCACTTTTTCTTATTTCTCATTTGCCTTCTTTATGCGGATCATCAAAGCCAATAGAATAAGCAGGTAGTGATAGTCAAACTTTTTCTGCTACTTCCATCGTGTCTTCAATAGGTGGCAGGGGTATCGGTAGGTTTGCCGGTCAGTACAGTTTTTGCAGAGAACTGTATCACCGATTCCGGAAAGGTCATTTTATTCGTATTCCAGAGTAAATTGGCTTCACAATTCCATTGTAGTCACGGACAATGAAAAAGCAATGCGTTTCCGTCCTTTGATTGGCGAGAAGAGGAACATAGAAGCCGGTGGTAGGTTTCACTTCCCGGTTATTGTACGGATTCACTGGGTATGTCCTTCTTTAGCGAAAAGAGGGGCATAGGAGTCCATTACGTTCCAAGGCAGCAAGATAAAGAGCTTCTGTCAATGCTGTTTCGATATTCGCTCTGCGTCCGGGGATGTGAGTGGCATATTCGCCCAGATATACTTTCGTCTTTTTTAGAGCGGTCACTTGTCATAGAAGTCCTGATTGTGCAGGAACCATCCCGAGACTGGTAATAATGTTCGTCGACCATCGGAATACCCAGTTTGTCCGCCAGTTTCCATCCTTCCACGTAGTCTGTACCCTCATTGAACGGTCCCACTGTACCGACAACAATCATTTCAGGATATTTTTTCTTTGATGGCATTAAATATCATTGTAAAGCGTTCTTCGAAGATATCGGTGATAAGATCTTCATTTCCGATACCGATATATTTCAGATTGAAAGGCTTCGGATGACCGGATTCGGCACGTATCTTGCCCCATTTGGTTTTCTTTGCATCACCGTTCGCCCATTCTATCAGGTCGAGGATATCCTGAATATAAGCTCCCATTTCGTTCATTGGGATACCACCTTGTTGCCCGCCTCTCAAGTCGCCGTGACAGGCAGAGTTCTGGCAAAGGAACACCGGCCGCCAGCACTGGAAGCGGTTCCGCACCAATATCTTCGCAAAACTGGAAATATTCAAAAATATCCCAATCCCATGCTTTGATGATATCCCCAAAAAGGTTACGCTGCGCTTTTCTTGCTTCCAACGGACCGACTGTATTTTTCCATTGATAGATGTTCTTCAAACCGTCTCCATGAGCCACGCAGCCTCCGGGAAAAACGGATGAAACGGGGATGAATATCAGCCAACACTTGAGCCAGATCTTTGCGCAAAGTCCGTTCTTGCGTCCTTTAAATGTATGCTGCGGAACAGGGAAACCATATCCAGATTCAATTCTCCAGCAGATTGCGGAATGATTTCGAGGCGAGTATCTGCGGTTGCTTTGGCAGTATCACTGCTTTATACGTTTTCCATTGACGGGAAAGATACTGTCAGAGAAGTTTCTCCACACACATTTCCTTTTCCATCTACCAAACGAACCTGTAATTTGTTTGATTGCCCCTGCGGAACCCTCGCAAATATGGAAAAGTCATATTTCTCTCCGACATTCAGCGCGATACCATCAAAGCCTGTATTTTCTAACGCGGCTCCCGGTCGTTCTACATTCAATACGGCATAGTGCGGATTATTGGCATGAATAGGATTGGTAGTGGTAATGGTGAAAGTGGTTTTATCTCCTTTCAGTGTCCAAGAATGAGTACTATTCCAGTTCTCATCCCCCTCCCTGTCTGAAGGGTCGTATTCGAAATCACGGTTCTGGATAAGTTCTGCATAGAGTCCTCCGTCTGCCGAATAATTAATATCTTCAAAAGAAAGCGCCCAACAAAACATCGCTGATGGCTTTTGGCACGTTCCGGCTGTACGGTGACCGTTGCATTTACAGGCTTCAAACCAGCAAAACGTTCTCCATCCTGCACCGGACGTTCTTCATGCAATGAGTTCCGATATTGATTCAGCCATAATTCTTATTTAATCCATCTACCAAAGTCCACGCTACCCGGTTGATAGTTCCTTTCTGTTCCTCTCCGGCAACAACGGCTTTCACTCTTGTTCCGTCAAAATCGGAAGTAGTACGGGGATATTTCTGGCTGGTCCAGTTTATCAAGTCCTTAGAAGTGGCCTGACCGTATCCATCACGATCATTCAATTTCCAGGTACAAACCCATTCGCCAGCGGGCTACTGTTTCAAATAAGGGTTGAGCATTTTCTTCTGTGATCCCCAACGGCTATAATCACACCGGAGATATCCGTAGTTCCGGCCGACTTCAAACCAGTTTTCCTTATCCATGCTCCAGGCAAAACGAAGCCCGCTACGTCCGTCGTCTTCGGAAGTAGCAAAGGAAAAGAGATAAACCGAATCGGGGGTACTCGTCATTTCTTTGATTGCAGCTAAAGTGACTTGCTGAAATGACAAAAAACAAGACAACTAAAAACAGGAATAATTTTCTCATGTCCGGTAATCGGATATAACAGTACCGTCTACGCTTTGGATGTTGTTTATAATCAGTCCACTGTCCGGAGGTCAAAGAAGGAGTGGTCATTCCGAAGCCCAGTAAACCAAGTCCTTTGATTTTTCAACAACACCATGGCACGGTTAGAACTCCATCCATTTCCAGTTACCATAATCATTAACTTTCCTATATAAAACAGATGCCACATCTTCACAGCACAGAATATGGGATCTGCCTCCACACAATGCAGGGCAATCACACAATCAGAGGTACCGGCTGATTTTTCCATTCAAGGCTATAATTATATCCATCAAGACCAACAGCCTCCCGGACGGCTTCCTCACTACATGCGATTGCCGGTAAAGTAAACAAACGGGTAAGCAGATTGCTGGCTTAATGCCGGTCAAGCACTCCTATAAATAGAATGCGAAAAGAGTATATTTTTCTTCATATTCATCATCATTTCAATGCTTTTCATCCATTGTTTTCTTGTTCATTCACTGTTTAGTAGTTGAAATCAGCAGGTTTCACATATACGCGATATTCCTTAATCATACCGGATACCCTTTTTCGGCGCGGGCGAATGGCGGAAACCGGTCACATTTTCCGCCAGTCAGTACCAATTGATGAGGATAAAGGAACAGTCAACTGTCATCAGAAAGTGGATTCTTGCAAATCGAATATCTTGTCGGCTGTACGGTTGCCACTACGTGTTTCTTCACTATCGGCATAACGAATGTTCGCGGGATACCGGTTTACCATCAATACAAGACATCAAACTCACTCATCGATGTTATCATTTGAGATCACTTTCACCGGAGTGATAAATCGTACCCTCCCTGCCGGCACGTTGCCCGGTGGCTGCTTCATTGACACTTTCTCACCAGGTTGCACGGTTTTATATCCCATCGCTTTCGGTGTGTTTCGGGAGAAGCTTTCAAGCACACTCAACAGTTTCTTCAAGCCTTTGATGGGAAGCGGGTAGGAACTGCACTTCCAAAATCCCAGAACGAGGAGTTTCATTCCCTGCTCGCTTCTTTTCAGCCAAAGCAACCCGGCATAAAGAGGTGCGCTGCCGGACCAGTCTCCCAAAAACACTTTCTTATTACATGACCAATTTACTTTGAACCATGCCTTTCCCCCATGTGCTCATATCCAGAAAAACCCTTCTCCCTACTTTGTCCAGGTGTGAAGGTAGTCTTGTAGCAGGCAGAGCATAGTCGGTAACAACTCTTTTTTATCTTATATTTCTTATAAAAGGAATAGTATCTACCAGGAGTTACTCACTTTTGATCCCAGTTTTCCCAATTCATAACCCGGTTGCCGAAATAAAGGTTCCACCTTTTTCGGGAGCGATTTCGCTTTGCGATTAGATGGAGGATGAATTTTTGTCCAAGAGAGATTGGCTTACGTCCCATTGCTTCCACCAAAATCCAGTTCGGTGTTAATTCCTTTACGACGGTCTAAACGTTGCCAACGATTTACGCGTCAAACATATATCTGCGCCCCGGAAGATCGTGCACTTCCGTATTTTCAAAAGTGGTGCGGCACTAGGAATGGTTTGCAAGGACATGGTATTGATTGCGATACAGGAAGTAGTTTATCCAGTTCATCGGTTGAATATCCCATAGTTTTGTTTTGCTTCCGGCAGAAGAAAAGCGAACCACTTTTGTGGAGAAGTAAGCTTTCGAGGTTTTCAATAACAGGCAAAAGCTGCGGGTACTTTTGACGGGCGTGTTTTTCACCGGAAGGGCGTAGTTTCAACAGAATTACCCCGGCAAGAAAAAACGATGGTCATCCAGGATTCAATCGAGGGCATCATAGGCATGGCGAGAACAAAGCGGGGGACGTTCGCACACTTCCCAATGTCCAGGTCGTTCTCCGTGAGTCATATACAGGAGCTTGAAAGAGATGTTCCGGTCGAGCACTTATCCTTGCGATGCGCTTTCAGCGCCACTTATCTTTGAACGTCCCAGTGGTCGGAGCCATCGCTTCCGGAACTCGCTACATCAACAGGTTTTGGGCGAGAGTTCTTCCAGTTTTTTAAATTGCCGGTGCGTCAATGGCACCCGTTCCGAAAATTCACTGTCCAAATCGGGTCATCGACGCATTATTGGTGCTGCTCAGTCACATTTAGTACATCGGCTCGGATTCACGAACCGAGTTAGCGCACGGCAGAAACATGGCGGTTTGTCCGATTCCATAGAACCGTGTTGTTTTCTCTACACACCATGATGAATATTTTTATTCGCTTACGGCGAACCGGTTGCTTGCCTACTTCTTTCATAAAGACGCCTACCGTTCCATATAATAGGGATCGAGCATTGCACCAAAATTTTTCTTCAACAGCCCCGAGGGAAGTCCCCCATCTCCCACTCCACACATACATACGGACCGGGACAGACAATGACATACATACCCCAAGCGTTTGTGCCGCACGGCAACTGCAATATCCATTCACGATAGAAAAATCGAACACCTTCTTCCTGCTCATGGATATTCCAGAAAATATAAATACGAAATAATATTCATGCCCTATGCCTTGCACATCTCAATGCGTGTTCCCAATAAGCTTGCGAGGATGCGGGTGTAGTGCAACTCGGCACCACAAGCGATTTTCCATCCAGCAAGAATGTTCTTGCCTGCCTCAACTTCCGTGCGATGGTTGAGGCAGGCTGC
>VOFD01002921.1_pt1 | contig 26473 bp, 46 predicted proteins | sample 5384101 | NCBI WGS metagenome assembly VOFD01 (sample SAMN12384723, study PRJNA508395) | human gut metagenome | isolation source: healthy gut C | host: Homo sapiens
TAGCGCACCCTCTACTTTCTCAACCGTTACACCGAGGCCAGTTTGCCACCTTTAAATTGGCACCGGTAAAAGCGTTAAACAACGTTGTTTTCCACAATTTGATTGCCAATAAACCAACCACCAAATTTTCACTCATTGTTTTTTATCCTCCGCGACTTCAATTTTCCCGGTTATCCCCCCTGCCTAATGCAAAACGCGTTTCCCTGCACACGCACAATCATCGTTCCACTTCTCTTCCGGTTTAAAACTTCCACCGGTGTTCCCTTCGTCATGCCAAGTGCTTCCAATCTTTTCTCCGTTTGAAGAGCGGAAGGAAAAGTCCCTCAATAATGTAGCTTTTTTTCTTTTTTTTTCCTTCTTGTAATATCATAGAACTTATTCTCCTCTGCCCGTAATTATCAAAGGAGCCGGCTGCTGTTTAAAGGAATGATTTGCAGACAATCTGGGAAACCCGCAATCTGATTGTCTCCACATCCTGAATTCCCAATTTCGAAAACATCTCACCGACTCCCTCTTGCCACCTGAAAATCCAACGTATAAATGACAACATGAACATTTGGATTCTTCTTAACAAAATACTCAAGTTCCTGATTCATACTTGCGCTGGCTACCATAAATACCGTCGAAGGAACGGACAGTCACACATTGTTTCTTCATCCACGTGGTCAATAATTTTACGTTCTGCAACCCAAAATGGTTCTACATTTTCCTCCATTGTATCACGGTCTGTGGCATATATTCAACAGCAATAACCGTTCGCTTCCGGTTGCCAAGAGCGGTCTCAATGGCAATGCTCTCTGCCGTAACACAGGCATCATCCTGCATCCACCATCATTTATTTATAACAGCACGAAGATCTCACTGAATAGAGCCCTTTTGAAAAATTCATTGCCAATACCGATTTTTGCCGTAAGCTGCATTTGAATTGACAATCAGCATTCCGGCAGAAGCATTACATCTCCACGAACCATATCTTTTACCTGACTGTTCAAATTTTTTTTGCGTCTCGTGGACGCTCCCGCTCGTTGGTGCGTAGCGGTATGGGCACTGAAATTTACCAGTGCCTCATACCGACGTACTCTAGTTATTAATATAAAAAGAAAAAACCTTGTGACTCGTGGGTTTTAAGTGCCGGAAATCGGTATGAAGAACTGGTATTTTCCTTATGCCGCTACGTACTCAACGAGCAGCGCCCACAGTCCCTGAGTTTACTTCTTCTCTTCCTGAAATAGTATTAAATTTGACACAAATCAGTTTACCCCTAAGGGTTTGAAGGACTTTCGCTCAACAGAGCTCCGGTGTCAGCATTTGTAATAAGAATCAAAAACCTATCAAAAGATTTCTTATCCTGTTTTCTTACCACATGCTTTTTATCCTTTTCCGGTCGTTGGTTTCCGGCAGTCTGGCGTACCGGATGCTTTTGAATTCTTCTGCGACTTTCCGCAATCCCGCTTTGTCAGGCTATGTTTTCAATGGGGTCTTTGTCTGATTCACGGAAATTGACCCGGACAATGAGTATTTGCTTCTGCTTTGATTTACAGTGTCTTAACTGCTCTTTCAATTGTTGTTTGCTGTTTTTACGCATTGCACTTCGATATAATTCGGGATTGTGATTCTCAGATAATTTAACTCCTCTACAGATAAGTTCGCACCTCGTTGCAATTTGCCCCGAATTTTTCTCATGGTCTTGTTTTGCCTATGACATACCAAGTTATGTCCGTCAATTGTTCGCACACTTTTTTTCCATATCCTGTTCCTTTCCTGTACGCCCGCCTCCCGCTCGTCATTTGGAAGCTTTCCCCAGTTGTTTTCATGTAAATTCCTTTACTTTGTCATCGATAAATCCTTTTTATCTTTATTAACGGCTCTGTTTTTGTATGAATTTTAGCGATTTCGCAACAGGTCAAATCTGCTTTTCATCTGCCGCTTCGTCGCCATCGAAGCCGTTCTTTTTATTAAGCGCCGCCAAAGCAAAAGCACCCGGTTCTCACTTACTGTTCCCAGAACAAAGGATATATCCGGGTCAGTTTTTATGAAGCGCATTGCCAGCCGCCGCGCCATCTTCTCATTTCACCGCCATGGCGGCAACTGTCCGTAAGTTGCCACATATCGCTTTCGGAATCTTTTTCACCGCCTCATAAATCCGTTTTGTCCCAGTTATCGTGACAAGTTCACCAACTCTGTAATCGTTTTTTCGAACATCCACCTCCGGAGTGGTTCCATCAAAACAATCGTACAGTGTTCCTTGTTCTGATGCCGTGTCCGACTACGGAATCATAATTATACACCCAATCTCACTCTCCGGCGGTGCCCATTCAGACAGAGAAGTCCTTCCCTTTCATAAGTCCACACAAAAACTACTTTCACTCTTACAAGCTTGCCAGTTGCATCTCGAAATGGTGCGTCCTGATATGTGTCCGGAAGGATAACCCATAGGTTAGTGCTTCTTTCTCTTGTCTTCATAATATATTAAATCTCCTCTGTTTCATTACCCTTTTGTTCTCACTCTTTTAAAGTCTTAGACCATTGTCCATACACACTTTTTCTGTCCGGCATCCGTATCAACTACCGTATTCGAGCAATAGCGGATATAGTACGTTGTATTTCGTTTCAATTTCTTAATCGCACGTACCCGATCTTCCTTTGTTTGAGACCGTCTTCGCCTTTTTAAATGATTTCTTGGTTGAGTACTGGATTTTCATTACATAATCCGGGTACTGCTTTATTTTTAATGAAGAAATGCAAATGCTCTTTAAGGCTCTCGGTTTTCCCGGCACATACACATCAGCCAGATTTTTGTGAAGTTCCATTTTCATAATTTGCCGCCAGTGCAATGTAAATGCGGTACGTCAAATAGGACTCACCGTTATCGTGTTCTTCTCATAATGATTATTTTTATAAAGAACATTTTTCTTTGAGTCAGACTGTCAAAGGAATTTTTACAGTATATAATCTGATAATCCTTACAGCCGGACGGTTTATCCCACTTCAAAAACGTACTGATTGTTTTTGATGGTTTTAATACGGAAATTCTTTGGCACATTTTTCGGCTTCTGAACTACCGGTTTTACCACTTTTTCAAGTATTTTTGCGAGCACATAGCTTTCTGACTGTTAAAATAAATGGTCGCCCAGTTAGCGTTGCTCTCTTTTTCATACACCTGAACCTGTGCCTCATTTTGCAGATATCCCAAACTTCACTGGATGAATTAGCTGCCGCCTCGCATTACATCCCTTTTCTGATTCGCATAAGTAACCGGATAATTCGCTTGATAGTCCACCAGATTACTGGCGTTTTCATGTCTGCCCGGTAAAGATTGATATACTTACTCTTTACATAGTAAAGTATCCCGGACGATTTCTCGTCATATAATTTACGTCATTCTTTCCGTTAAAAGAAATTTTGTAATATGTATCCGTTGTGTCCGATGTGTGATGGAAGTTTCAACAGAACAACATTTAACTCGGTATTTACCTTACTTTGTAAACGTCACCGGAACTGCTGTTCCCGAATCGGGACTGGACTCAACAAATGACGAAGTAACTCTTCCGGTTCCCTCTTTCACCTCTGTCGGAACTACATTTTCTGTTCGTCCACAATCCAAAGCCTATACCACACTTTGTCAGCCTGTAAAGCCTCGGCGGATGTGATAAGGCAGATACTGTTTACACATAACGACTTCCAAACTGCGGTAGCCATTGCTCCAGCAATACGTAATTTTATCATAGGCGACAACTTGTGCTTGTTGCCTTCATTTAGAGGCGTACCGGAAATCCGCGTGAAATTTTGATACCCCCTGAACGGATGAATACAACTGTTTCAGATTTTCAATATTATCCTGCGGGAAATATTGCGGGTCAACCGTCTTCCCCTGAATTTTCGTGTTTACAGGCACCTTATCGACGGCAATGGTTTTCCAGTAATTTGCCACATTATCGTTTCCTACACTAAATACGCATGGGCAAGACCTGAATGCCCGGACAGCAGCTTCGCAGATATGGTTCGATAACGTGGCAGCACATTCCCCGCCTCAAGCACGAAGTACCAAATAAAATTAACGTCAAGGAAAATAACACCACACGCCAAACAGAAAATTTTTTATGATATTTTCGTTTTTCCATCGCACTCCTTTCGCCTCATCATATAATTTTTCGCTATCCGGCGATTTGTGTGAATGGTAATTTCACAGCGTGAATAGCAAATCGGGATTGCCATGAAAGTTAATGTCATAATACAGCAGAAAGGAATACCACAGATGATTTTACAACTACCACACAATTTAACACTGCTGAATTTTCATTTAAGTTTTTTCTTTTGGTGTAAAACCAATCATGAAAAATTTCGAAAACTGCTTTTGTTTGCATTGGTGGATGTCTACTGGGGCATCAACCTCTTTTGACAGGCACGGCGTTTGCCAATCAGCTTTACCCTGTTTTTGGTACACCTTCCGCTCATTTTATTTTATGATGACACAATTGTCACAAGATACTGCAAAATGAGACTTTTAAACTCGGTAATTTCCATTTATAAAACACGTTTTCTTGAGCGAAACATCAATTTCCCTGCCAGAAATTTGTGTGCAAAGGGACCTGCCGTGTCCGGACCTCTCCCTCTGTACGATTTTTTATCAAATGCACTGGAAAATGCACTGCATGCTCTGGAACATACATCAGGTGAAAAATGGATCTCCTTACATATCATGCAAAAGGAAAAAAATCTTTTGCTGTTGGAAATAAAAAATCCTATTGAAACAATGCCAAAATTTATTGACAGGATTCCCATTTCGGATAAAAAGGTCATGGTATTGGAACCAAAAAGTATTGTATACTATGTACAACAGTTAAATGGACAATGTCATTTTTCTGTTGAGGAACATTGTTTTGTATTAAAAATCATTCTATCGAGGTGCATATGAAAATAGCAATTTGTGATGATGAGGTGGCAGTAAGCGAAGTAACAAAATCTCTTTTACAGCAATGGGCAATTCACCAGTCGATTTCACTTTCTGTCCACTGCTATGAAAATGGAGATGCTTTGATTCTTGCGCAAAAAGTGAATGCTTTTGACCTGATTTTTCTTGACGTCCTTATGCCGCTTCTAAACGGTATTGATACGGCAAAAAAAGAATTACGCAGGCAGAATCAAAACGTTCCTATTATTTTTCTGACCTCATCAAAAGAATTTGCGTTTGACTCTTATGAGGTCAAAGGCACTTCAATATCTGCTAAAGCCGGTTTCTCCCAATCAGCTTTGGTCTATTATGGATGATTTTATAGCGCTGATAAAGAATCAGAAAGAAATCTTTGTTGCCCGCACTTCGGACGGATTTTGCAAAATTGCACTGGAAGATACAAACTATTTAGAAGCTCAAAACAAATCCGTTCTCGTTTTTCCTCATAACGGTACAAGTATCGAAAATCCGCGAACTATTTTCCCGGTGCGAAGAAGTTTTTACTTTGGAACAAGGATTTTTCCGTCGCCACCGCAGTTACATTATTAACTTAAATTTCGTAAATCAGTTTACTAAAAAACAGTGTGACTATGACAGATGGTGTTACACTGCCGATCTCACGCAACCGCTCCCTCGCATTTAAGGAAGCTTATTTTACCTACATGTTTGAGTAAAAGGGCTTCGCCTGTAAATTAAGAAAACCGCTGTAAGCGATGCAATCGTCTCCGCAATCCAAAAACTGTGCCAGACTGCCGCACTGCCAAATAGTTTTCCAAGCACAAATGCCGCCGGTATAATTACGACAACATAACGAAGCGGCTGAAAGAATCAAAAGATTCCACACCTCTCCCCAGTGCCTCTAACATACCACTTATCGTAACCGAAACTGCCGATATCACAAAGCCCATACAGATAATGCGTACCGCCTGTGCACCATCCAAAATCGTAAGCGAATTTTTTGTAAACAGTCCTATCAGATTTCCTGCAAATCCCAAACATATCAACATCCCCACAAACATAATAGAGGCAATCATAATCAGTGCCGTAATAAAAAATTTTTTTGACACGCCCTCTCTCCCGCGCCATAATTATAACTGATAATTGGTCGGATTCCTGCACAATACCATTTGCCGAGAGATAAATAAATGTCTGCAGTTTATAATAAATGCCAAGCACCAAAGACATACGATGCGGAATACACAGCAAGAATTCCATTAAGTGCCGTAATCATAAAGGAAGGAAGGGCAAGGTTTAATGTCGCCGGAATTCTACTCCATACATCTGTGCCACCAATCGTTTTTGAAAGTTTTTTTTATGCCAGTGAAAATGCAGTGATACCGGGTGCTTGATAAAAATAAACAAGTACACAATAAGTGGTATTACTTGTCCAATACCGGTTGCAATTGCAGCCTCCCTCAATCCCCATTTTCGGGAATATTCCAATACCAAAAATCAACAGCGGGTCAAGTATGATATTGGCAACACACCCACACAGCATACTAAACATCGAAACTTTCATCCGGCCCTCTGCCTGAAAAATTTTCTCAAACGTTATCGCAATAACATTTGGAACTGCAAAAATAAATACAAGATTTGAATATTTCACACCATCTGCAAGAATCTTTTCATTTTCTGTAAACAGCGAAACAAATGCCGGTGCAAAAAAGAAGCGCCGCAGCCATCAAAATCACGCCATGCAAAAGGCTGAGGATAAGCCCTGATGTCACAATATCATCCGCCCTCTGTTGCTCCTTCGCCCCCCAGATAATACGCGCCAGCCGCATTCATTCCTATCCCAAATCCAACCGCTATTGCCGTTTCCAGTAATTGAGTGGATATACTAAAGATAATGCCGTCATCGCACGCTCACTAATCTGTGCCACGAAATAACTGTCAACAATGTTGTATAGAGAATTTACAAGCATGGACAACATCATTGGCGGCGACATCGACAATACTAATGGTAATATTTTCTTTTCTTTCATAAATGTTTGTTCCATGGGGAACTCCTTTCTTCGCAAGCGTACAATTGTGGTTTTGTCAAGTAATGTTTTTTAATATTTTTATTTCCGTAATTTAGCCAATCCATTTTGCATTTCGTGAGCGCTCCCGCTTAACAAACTGCGTAGGGGTATGGATATGCAAAAACGCATATCTCATACCCACGCGTTTGTACTCACTCAACACAAATTGGATTGGCTAAATTACTGGAATCTTAAAAAGATTAAATATCTTTATTTGGCACACTCGGAATGTTTATCTCCATTCCTGCCTCTAGTGCGGCTTCAAACCATGCTTTCTCTTTGCATCTATAGCATTAGCAATTGCTTTTTCTTTTGTATCTCCACAAGTAAGGCATCGAAAGTTCCGGAAACGAAACCACAAAGCCACCTTCCTCTGCATCCTCAACAATTTTCATTCGATAATTTATTTTCATGTAATCGCTTAGCGTTTTCACTATTCCTCTCCTCCCATTCTACAATCTGTTACGCTAATTTAAACTTTCCCCGTATTTATCAAGGCGAGAGCCGTCCACGAGACACAAAATTTTCTACTGAATTACGGAAACTAAAAAATCAATCATATCTCGTCCCCAAATTATAATCCGTCTGAAATTTGGTCTGGCAGAATTTATCTCTTGTTGTGTTGACTGCGACCGCTGTGACAAGTCCGTCCGGTTTATTATCATTGATTAGCACACGCTCTCCCTGCCCTGCTCCAAAAAATAATGTGGTCATAGCGCACATGATTTTCTTTTTAAAAACCGCAGGGTATGCTCCTTTTTCCCACTCACCCCGGCAGTCAGAAATATAATCATATCATCTTCCGAAATGCCATCTAAAAATTCTTTTGCTCCCGGCAAAAACTTATCGTGTCCTAAGATATACGGCCCGTCATGGACAACGATTGTGCCATCCAAATCTAAAATCCATGTCTTTGGCATGGGCGATAAATTAACTTCTTTTTGGCTCTAACATAATATTCCTCTCTACTACTTTTTCCTAAATAACATATAGAATTATATGATTCGCACTTTACTTGTCAATCCTCTCCGGGTCCCACCCAAATGCCTTGTAAACTTAATATCTAATCGGTTCTGTTTTACATAAACTCTCAATGTCTTAACTACTTCATCCGCAAGCGAATCCTCTACAGCAGCCCGAAACAGCTTTTCCATCACTTCCATATAATTTCACCAAGTCTTTCTGTAATAATCCACCATCTCTTGATGTACTACCTTTTTTCACCTGATATCTGCCACCGTCTTTTTCAAAAACATGACTGCCACCCCACCACCGGACTGCGCCTCATATAAAGTTTTTCCGGACAAGCTGAAGCCATACCAGTAGAATTGTCCAATTACTTTTACCGTATCTTTTTTTGTCTATTTGTTCCCTGCGATTTTGACAATTGAATTACCACATCACAGTTTCCAAATTCTGCTTTTTTGATAATTTTGACTGCCCTGATAAACATATCCCTCATACAAAGATGGATTGTCATAAAAGGTTTCAACAATTGCCTTTTTATCTCCGAACCGCCAAGTTCTTCATACCTTTTAAGGACCGTCGTCTTCTCTTTCTCCGTAGATGCTTGGATGCGTAGTTTTTCTTTTTTTGCCACACCTTGTTTTCCTTTTTTCTGATACAAATACATCTGGTAATCACCCTTAGTCTTGTCTTTTTCAAGCACTAACCACACAGCAGATGAAATCGTATTACCTTCTTTTGAAATTAATGCTTTTTCGCTCAGAAGTCCCTCTTTATCTTTATACAAAGAGGTTCCCTCCGCATAAAAATTTAATGTATCGGCATACTTATCCTTATTCTGTTTCTGCCATTCTTTTTCTCTAAAAAGCATCCGCTTTTTTGCGTAGTGTCCGGCAAAAGAGACGACGTTTCTTTTTTACCATTCGTTGAAAGATTATAGTGATAGCTCTTTCCATATACTTTTTATTTTGCAGATTATAAATCACCAGTTCGTCTCCCTGAATCAGAAACCTAGTCTGCAATGTATCGGCATTGAAGTGATTACTTTCAATTTTCTGCAAATCAATCGTAGCCGACACACGCTCACTTTGCCGGTCATAAATAACAAGACCAAAACTTCCGGCAAAAATAAGTCTTTTCTCCGTACATTCAAGTATTTCTGGCGCATATACGGAATCCAGCCTCACATGATAATCGGTCATTTCTGTTACAATTTTCTGACTGCTCTCGTCTGTCTGCCACAAACCGGAAATTGCCTCAACAAGTCCGCCATGACTTACGCCATTAATAGTTCCGAAAAGAACTCCCATTATAAGGAATGCAACCGCTGTTTTTCCAAGCCGTCTGACCCAAACACGGTTTTTGTGTACCCTTTTTTTCTACTGTAGTATTTGAAATTATACTTTCTAAATTTCCCCACACTTCCTGTTTCTGTCTGCTCCGGCAATTCCATACCGTCAAACATATTTTTTCCTATCTGTTTATTCATTACCATACACCCTTTCTGTCTGCCAATCTTGTTTTAATTTGTTTCTTCCTGCCGCCGCCGGGACTGGATGGTACTCTCTTTCCTTTTGAGCATAATCCCGATTTCCTTTACTGAATATTCTTCATAATAATATAAATAAAGAACCTCCCGGTATTTTTGTGGCAGTTTCAAAAATCTCATCTAACACCGGATACTCCTGTTCTCTCTCATCCGACATGATTTCCCGGTTAATATCCAGTGCCACTCGTTTTTATGCCAACTGCTTTTTAATACATCCAGACAATAATGTTTGGTCGTACTTATAAGCCATGCCTTTTCATGGGAAGCATTTACAAAGACCGGTTGTTTTTCCCACATTTTCAGAAAAATATCTTGTAATCCATCTCTGGCATCGCTTTCATTTTTCAAATAAAGCATACAGATTCGATATACCATATCACAATAGCACTCATATTTTTCATGAAAATAATCTTTTTGTCCAATCCCTCACCATAAAACCTCCTTTCTCTTGGTCTTCACTATATAAACGAGTGAACTTGCAAAAATATCCTTTTTTCATAAATTTTCTTGTTATTCTTTTTCCTATCTCTGCTATTATTTAATTAGAATTATTCGATAGGAGGTATCGTTATGGATATGGATTTAGGCATGGATATTGCCAGTTATTCCATGGCAAATGCCGCAAACAATCTCATGCAGTCAGTCGGTGTCTCGATGCTTTCAAAAACTTTAGACTCGCAGGAAATGCAGGGAGACGCATTGGCGAAAATGATGGAAATGTCAGTGAACCCAAATGTTGGTGCAAACATTGACATACGCTTGTAAAAAAAGTGGCTGTATCAAGCAGCCACTTTTGTTATGATTCATACAATCTTAAATTCTTTTCCACTAATTTTTCTCCTTCATAAACAAGACGAAGACTAAAAAAACCGCGGTTCATCTTCCAGAAACAATTTTAGGAAAATGGCATCCTCCCATGTTGGAAGTGAAGGTACTTTTTCTTTTTCAACCCAAAGCAAATCGCCTTCATCACATTCTATTACTTCTCCCTCGAATTTGTCGGCACTAAAAAGACACATCAGTTCCGGCTCACACTGGTCACTGACAAAGTTACAATTCCGCGAAACCAGTAAGAAGTAAGAAAAAGCCCTGTCTCCTCCTTTACTTCCCTTAACAGACATTCCTCCGGTCCTTCGCCTTCCTCGGCATGTCCTCCAACACCAATCCATTTATCCTTATTAATATCTTTTTCCTTTTTGTGCGATGAAGCATCAGATATTTCCCATCTTTTTCAATATAACAAAGTGTCGTCATTTTCATCGTTTGTCACCTCTTTTTTAAATTCATCAATCTGCTGTTGAATCGTCGTATAATCCCGCTCAAACAGCTCATCGCTAATTTGTTTGTGCAGCATCATCCGGTACTTTTTCCATGATTTTTTGCGGACAAAGTCTTTGCTTTTCTGTTTGTATGCCGGCAAATGATTCACTTCTTGAATATGCGCCAGTTCCGGACGCCACAACAATTTTATTTTATGAAGCATTTTCGCTTGGGATTTTTTTCAGCTTTGCGGAGCACATAAAAATCGCAGACTCCATCTACTTCCTCCACCGTAATAATGCCCCACTCCGGCACATGTTCTCCCACATGATGAGCATGTTTCGAACCGGCAACAACATAATTTCGATCAAAAAGCGATCGTAATCTTTAACCCGCGTGAAAGTCTTGCGTAGGTGTCTGCATCGCTTTTGATTTCAATTCCTACCAGTTCTTCTTCCAAAACCATCACAACATCCGCTCTGGATTTTCCCATCGTTTTTCCTCTATAATCCGAACTTTCCCATACTGCTCTTCCAAAAATCAAATAGCGGCTCCCCTGATATCTTTATCTTTTAACATCGTATTCCTCCGCCTCCAAAAGTTCAAATTCATTTTTATAGAAAGAAAGGATTCCTTCTTCCCCGCATAAGTCCTAACTCCTTTGACAGTGCACTCCGGTCTAAATTCAGATAATCCACCATCTCTTTGCCTGTTAAACGGAATCCTAAATTTCCGGCGACCGCTTCTCACCCTCTGCATTGAAAGATAGGTGTACACACGGTCCCTGATTTTTTTGGCGTTGTGCAGAAAATACGATTTGACAACACGAGATTTTTTCTTGCTGAGCATACGGATTATGTTCGCTTCCGCATTTTCCCGTACCACAAATATCCGGCATTTTTTTTCATGCATAAGCTGTTTCATAGGAAGAAACAGAATTACCGTCTCGCTTGTCGCTACCGCATCTACCGCCATTGCTTCGCCACAGAGTGCATACGTCTCCGCAAATACATCCCCGGCTTCTGCATTTCCTAGCAGACTTACATTACCGGAAACATCCACACTTTCTATATTTACGTTTCCTTTATGACAATTCCCATCTCTTCTGTAATGTCACCCTGATGAAAAATAATCGTATTTTTTTGAATTTTTTCTCGCAGACAAAAAGACGAACCATTTCATCCCATTCTGCGTCCGTTATTTCCATAAAAATCGGTATTTGTGGTTTTTGCATTTTCGCTCCTCAATTTCAAAAAAATAATTTTCGTTGTTATAACAACATAATTTTAGCACAAAGCGTTTTCTATAATACAACCAGAAACAACAATTACCCGAAAGGAAGGATAAACTATGATACGAAGAATTATTCAGATTGATGAAGATAAATGTAACGGATGCGGTGCCTGTGCAATGCCTCGCCACGAAGGTGCCATCGGTATGGTAAACGGAAAAGCAAAATTGTCGCGGCGACGACTACTGCGACGGCCTCGGCGACTGCCTGCCGGCCTGCCCGACCGGTGCCATTACTTTTTGTAGAACGGAAGCTGCTGCTTACGACGAAGAAGCTGTGAAAGAAAAAATATGAAAAAGAAAGCAAAAGAAGAAAAAACTCCAGTATTCAGTGGATGTCCGGGACAGAGAATGCGCCAGTTTGACCGCCGCAATTCAGCACCGCTGTATCCCGCAGACGATTCTCTTACGTCCGAATTAAGACAATGGCCGGTTCAGATTAAACTCGTACCGACAAAGCTCCTTACTTTGATGGTGCCAAACTTTTTGATTCTTTGCGGACTGCACCGCCTATGCGTATGCTAATTTCCATCATGATTTTATCAAAGGAAAAATCACCGTTGTCGGCTGTCCAAAACTGGATGACATCGATTATTCAGAAAAACTAACCGAAATCATCCAGAACAATGACATCCAGAGTGTAACTGTTGTCCGCATGGAAGTCCCGTGCTGTGGCGGACTTGAGCATGCGGCAAAGACAGCCCTGCAAAACAGTGGAAAATTTATCCCATGGCGGGTTGTCACAATTTCTACGGATGGACAGATTTTAGATTAATTACAACACACAATACATGATGTGTATGTCTTCATAATCCCCAGCGCGGTTTTCAAAGCCGCCGGGGATTATTCCTAAATCCGTAAAACCTAATCTTTCATATAAATGCAGGGCATGAACATTGATGCCACTACCGCATTAAACTGCATAATGCGAAATCCGCTTTTCTCGCTTCTTCCAGACACGCTTTCACAAGGGTTTCTCCGATATGCTCTCCACGGCAGTTTTCATCAACGGCAAAACTGGCATTACAGATATGTCCCACACGTCCAACATTATTGGGATGAAGAATAAACAACCCTTTCACTTCACCTAACTCATTCACGGCAACCTGCTTTACCGTCTGTGCCTCAAAAAAATCTTTGGCGTCGTTATCCGTCAAATTTTCTTCTGCGAAATGCTACACCTTCTTCTACGACTTGATTCCAATACGTGCCATTTCCGGTAAATCTTTTTGCTCAAATTTACGAACCGTAATCATTTGTTATTTTCTCCATTTTCTTCTGATATTCTTCGCCCCACGTCCACATAGCGTCTAAAATCGGTTTCAAACTGTATCCCACGTCCGTCAGTGAATATTCAACCTTTGGCGGCACTCGGCATATACTTTTCGATTCACAAGTCCGCTCTGCTCCATCTGTCGAAGCTGCGCTGTCAACACTTTCTGTGAGACATGTCCGATTGAAAAGTCCCTATGGCGATATTATAATAGCATCAACAGGAAAACACAATATTTTTCCAAAAAATTTTTAGGAGGTTTTATTATGAACAAAGTAATTGAATTTTAAAAGAGAATCTGGTACAGTATCTCGCCACCGTAGGCCGCGATGGGAAAGCAAAGTGCCGCCCATTTATGTTTTCCGGAGGAATGGACGGAAAACTGTGGTTCTGCACAAATAACACAAAAGATGTCTATCTGGATATGCAGAGCAATCCGGAAATTGAGATTTCTGTTTCCAGTCCATCTTATGCATGGATTCGCCCTGCAATGGAAAAGCGGTATTTGAAAACAACATGGCCGCAAAAGAAATGTGCATTGCCAATCCGATTGTCAAAGGACAGTATGAGACTGCGGACAATCCGATTTTTGAAGTATTTTACCTTGATGAGCCGCATGGTGTAATTGCTGATTTCTCCGGGAATCCACCGTATACATTTTAAGAAGTAACCCATTTTGCCGCCAGAAAGGAGAACATATATGACAATAACAAAAAAGAACAGCTTATTTTTCTCATCCAGACATTACTAAAAGAAAGTCCGAATACCACAATACATCATCATCCCGAAAGGTCTGCCGGAACAGCGTATGCTTTTGCGTGCTCTGATGAATGTCCGCACCAAACCAATCGATGAGATTTTTTACAGGTGCAAAATGAATATCTACAGGAAGCAATTGAAGAAAAAGGGAGTAACTGGACTCACGATTTAACGCCCGTCAAAGACAATTTGTACGTGTGGCGGGGAGATATTACAACACTGCGTTGTGATGCTATTGTAAATGCCGCCAACTCCCAGATGACCGGATGCTATATTCCGGGTCACACCTGCATTGATAACTGCATTCACACTCCCACGCCGGCGTGCAACCGCTATGACTGCTTTCAAAAATGCAAAAAACAAGGTTTTGAAGAACCAACCGGTCGGCAAAGATAACGCCTCGCTTATAACCTGCCCCCCTCGCTGCTATGTTCTCCACACTGTCGGTCCGATTATAAACGGACATCTGACCAAAAAGGACTGTGACCTATTAGCAAAAGTTGTTACACGTCGTGCTTGCAGCTCGCCACAGATTACCATTTAGAAAGTGTTGCTTTTCAGTCGCATTTCATCGGGCGTTTTCCATTTTCCGAATGAAAAAGTCGCCGAAATTGCAATCGCATCTACAACAGACTTTTTAAAGCAAAATGACACAACAGTAAAGAAGGTGGTATTTAATGTTTTCAAAGAAAAATGACAAAGAAATCTATGAACGCCTGCCGGCTCAAATTAGCCGGTTAAAAGAAAACTGGAAAAAAGGCAGATGCCGTTATCATCGGGGCAGGTGCCGGTCTTTTCGACCTCTGCCGGATTCACGTATTCCGGGGAGCGGTTTACCCGATACTTTTCCGATTTTATTGCTAAATATGGCTTTTCCGATATGTACTCTGGCGGCTTTTATCCATTTGAAACTTTGAATGAACACTGGGCATACTGGAGCCGCTATATTTATATCAACTCGCTATCAAGATGCACCTAAAACCGGTTTATGAAAATCTACTGAAACTGGTAAAAGATAAGGATTATTTCGTTCTTACTACTAATGTAGACCACTGTTTTCAAAAAGGCTGGATTTGATAAAAACGCCTTTTTTACACCCAAGGCGATTATGGACTCTTTCAGTGTTCCAAACCATGCTGCAGCAAAACTTTGATAATGAAGTTCAAATCCACCAAATGATGATAGAGCAGAAAACTATGCGGATTCCGGACTATCTAATCCCCTGCCGCCCACACTGCGGTGCTCCTCTGTCAATGAATCTAAGAGCAGATTCTACTTTCGTAGAAGATAAGGGATGGCACGCAGCCGCCAGCCGCTATGATGACTTTTTACGCCGGCATAAAAACCTAAAATCCCATTGGAAATCCAGAACAAGTCCATAGGCATTTCAAAGGATGCCGGAGAAGTGATAGAAATTTGCTTACGGGTGTCTGATATCATCTAAAAAACACCCGAAACAAAAAATTTCAATACCGATTGCAATGAGAATCGCACCACCAAGAATCGTTGCTTTATTGGAAAATTTCGTTCCAAATTTTTACCGAGAATTAAACCGGTGAAGCTGATTACAAAGGTCACAACCGCAATAATTAGAGAACACGTAAGTGCCATAATAAAATCGTACTCCGCAATCGTAAACCCAACAGACAATGCATCAATTGAGGTTGCAATTCCTGTACCAAGAGAGCGAGTGCACCAACTTTCGCTTTTTCCGCTTCTTCAGCTCCATCCTGAATGCCTTCTTTCACCATTTTCCCTCCGATAAAAAAAAGCAGTATCAGTGCAATCCATGGAATGAATTTCTCAAATATTTTAAAATATTCAATAATGGTATGTACACATACCCATCCGGTCATTGGCATTAATGCCTGAAAAAAGCCAAAGGTTCCCCGCAATGGCACATTTTTTTTTCTTGTGCATCCGGCTCATTCAATCCATTTGCCAAAGAAACTGAAAATGCGTCCATCGCCAGTCCTACACCAAGCAGTATACTGTTGAATACAAAAATAAACTCCATTCCATTTCACAATCCTCCATCTGTTTTCCATTCCGTAATTCCCCGTCTTTTGCATAAAAAAACGGGTACAGCAGACATCACTATACCCGGTTGAATTTCTAAAATAGATAGACTTCACGTATAGGAATCCGCTATACATGAGTCTCGCAATTTAAAACAAGCCAGACCATTCGGTCAGTATGTTGACTTGCTACGTGTCGGACACGCTCGCTACTCCCTCATGGGAATTAATTGATAACAGAATATCATTAAAGTAGGAGGTTGTCAACTTTTGTTTTTGGGGTATCACGGGAAAATACCCTTAATTTCTTCCGCATAAATTAATTTTCAATGCCACCACATAAGCTGCCATACGATAGGTGCAGTCATACTTCTCTTTGCTTCTGTAATCTCAGCAAATGATTTGGACATCAGATTTTCTAGCATTTCATTGACGCGGTCACGCTCCCGTGTAAGTTCCTGAATGTTCTGTACCCACTCAAAATAGGAAACAATGACACCGCCGCCATTTGCGAAAATATCGGGTATTACCGGTATGCCGCGCTTTTCCAAAATGGCATCTGCCTCTTTGGACGTTGGACCATTGGCCGCCTCTACAATATAAGAACACTGCAATTTATCCGCATTCTCTTCGGTAATCTGATTTTTCTAAAGGTCGCCGGAACTAATACGTCACACGGTGTTGTCAATACTTCCGAATTGGAAATATGAGTAATTCCATCTGCATCGTAATCTTTTAACAGAGCTCCTGGTGTTTCCAGATACTCAGCAATCGTATCAACATCCAAACCATCTTCTTTGTATAAACCGCCGGACACATCACTGATTGCCACAACCTTGCTTCCCCTGTGCTGGAAAAATTTTGCTGCATTACTTCCCACATTTCCCATACCCTGAATCACTACTTTTATGTCATCGAGTTTCTTTCCCTCTTTGGCTAGAAGCAGTTTGGTACTTTATCACAACACCACGTCCGGTTGCCGAATTTCTTCCACGGGAACCACCAAGTTCAATTGGCTTTCCGGTGACAACGCCCGGACACGGCTTTCCCTGTAGCTGATCAGGTATCCAAAACCCAAGCCATCGTCTGAGCATTTGTATTTACATCCGGTGCCGGAATATCCGAATCTGCACCGATAATTGGCAATCGCAAAAGTGTAACGTCTTGTAAGTGCCCGCAGTTCACGCTTGATAATTTATGTGGGTCAACTTTGATGCCGCCCCTTTGCACCGCCGTATGGAATATTCGCAATCGCACATTTTAATGACATCCACGTAGCCAGTGCGCGAACCTCATTTAATGTAATATCCTGATGATATCGAATACCACCTTTGAATGGTCCGCGGATATTCGAATGCTGAACACGATATCCTTCAAACACATGAACCGAACCATCATCCATTTCAACCGGCAGATAACTTTTGTCTCACGCTGTGGACATTTGATAATTTCCCATATAAGGACTATCAATCCCCGCCATTTTTCGCCGATCACTCATTACATTTCTTACATTTTCATATGGGTCATAACTATGTGCCATAATATCCTCTCTTTCTGCTTTCGCAACTTCCCATTTCCTCCCCGCCCGGATATATCGGTTTTGCCGTCTAATACCTTATTCCTCATTTTTTCGAAAGTCAAGGGGTTTCTATTTTTCAAATTTATTTAATAAAATTAATTATTCACACTTAATCAAACAAAACTATTTGGCATTTTCACAAAATAAAAATTAAGTGTGTTCTTTGACTCGGTCTTGTAAAAGGAGTATGCTGAGTTTATAACAATTCAGATTGAGTAGCGCAACGAAAAAACGAACTTGACCATGTAGACTCGGTGAAATTTTGAATTTACTCAGTAAAAAACGGGCGAATGAGTGTAAAGGATTTTTAGCGGAACGAGGTTTTTCTCTCTTCTCCTGTTGCCTCGGCGAGAGTGGAGCGGCTTGAAAAGAAGGTTATATTACCGGTTATCACGCCACATTAAATCCTGAACTTCTCGGCTTTCATATCCGAGCCTTTATTAACCTTGAGGTTGAGCCAAATCAGAAAAGCGGAATTTTATCCTTATATCCGTTCCTGTCTTAATGTGATCGAGTGCAATTGCGTGACCGGCGATTATTCGATGCTTTTAGAAGTTCTTTTTTTCACAGCACAACCGATTTGGATACTTTTATTGGTGAATTGCAAAAATATGGACGCACCAAAAACATTGATTGTATTTTCAACTTCCGTAGACCACAGAGAAGTAACGATTCCGAATATACCAAAGGAGAAGTCAGATGAGTAATTTTATGAAGAAAAATTTTTTATAAACAGCGGGAATACTTTGAAAAAATCAGCGACTGTTCGCGACAAAAAATTTTCTTTCCCGGATGGCGTAGTCGAGAGCCGTGATATTCCCTATATCGCTGACGGTCAGAAAGAACATCTCATGGATGTGTACCGCACACAGGAAAAAGAAAATGAAACACTTCCTGTCATCATCAACATCCACGGCGGCGGTCTGTTAATCGGCAATAAAGAATTCAACCGCTATTTTTGTGCCAGATTATGTCTTTTAGGCTATGTTGTATTCAGCGTTGAATATCGTCTTGTCCCGGACTGCGTTGTTTACGACCAGTTTCAGATGTCTCAACCGCCATGACATTTATCCGTGACAATTTATCCTCCTATGGGAAATCCGGATAAAATCTATGGGGTTGCCGACAGCGGCGGTGCTTATCTTTTTAACAAATGTAGCCGCAATGACAAAGAACAAGAAATTTGCCAAAGCCGCCTACACAAAAGCACCTGATTTTTCCCCGAATGCCCTTGGACTTATCAGTGGTATGTTTTTACAACCCGCTTTTGACAAAATCGGTCTTTTTCCTTCCTTCTTATTTGTATGGAAAGGGCTACAAAAAGAAAGCAATTGCACCGTATGTAAACATTGAAAATCCGGAAATTGTTTCGGCACTTCCACCATGCTTTTAGTTACCAGCCACAGCGATAACTTAGAGCATTATACCGTAAAATTTGAAAAGGCATTGAAAGCAAACCGGGTATCACAATGTCGCCTCCGGTTTGGGAAAAAAAAAAAACTCACGCACGCCTTTAGTGTATTCGAGCCATTCTATAAAGAAAGCACAAAAACACTAAAATCCATGCATGAGTATTTCCAGTCTTTTAGAAGGTCCGGACTTTTATAATCCTAAATCCTCATAATCCTCCGGTAAAACCGATGGTAAATAATATGACAGCCTTCGTCTTTGAAACAATAGAGATATTTATCTTTGGAATCCACAAAATGAATCATGTAGTCAAATTCTCCATGATTCATTTTTTTTATTTCATAAGCATCTTTCTGTTTCGCAAACAATGCCTCTACTTCTTCCATGACCGTGCCATGCTTTGCCAAAAGCGCTACCAGGTCAAATATAAATTGGTTCTGTCCACCGTTTTCGTGAACATACTCAGTTGCACGCTCGGATAAAAAGAAACAAAAGCGCTCTCCTTTTGTGTGTTATTTCTACTTCACCGAATTTATCATAAGCAAAGGATTTAAACTTTGAAAGTTTTTCCTGCATCTCATCAGCGGAAACGTCTCCTCCAAAAAATGATTTAACGAACTCAAAGGATAATACAAACGGATTGGCTCTTTCATGTAACCAAGTTTCGCCCGCTCCTCTGCCACAATGTCACATAAATTATCCATTAATTTCTGATATGCCTCATTCTGCATGCTAATAATCTCCTTTGATGTACTATTTTTACTCTACATCGGGCATTATATAACGAGGGGAAATAAAAAGCAAGTAGAGGGTTGCCAGTTAGGGTTTTTATTCTTTATGATTATAAGTATCAATATAAATGGAGGGATTAGATGAATTACTATAAACGTGCGTTAGAATTAAAAGAGGAAACGATTGCGAACCGCCGCTATCTGCATGAACATGCAGAGACAGGGCTGCATCTTGAAAAATACGGTGGAGTTTGTGATGAAGCGGCTTACGGAATATGGTCTTAACCCGGAAAGATGCGGGGAAGGCGTGACGGCTTTGATTGGACAAGGAGAGCCGGTTCTTCTGCTTCGTGCAGATATGGATGCACTTCCTCTGACAGAAGAAAGCGGAGAAAGTTTTTCATGTAAAACGGGAAAAATGCACGCTTTGCGGACATGATTTTCACGCCGCCATGCTCCTTAGTGCGGCTAAGATGCTAAAGGAAAATGAATCTCATTTATGCGGACGCGTGAAGTTTATGTTCCGCCGGCAGAGGAAACTTTTGAGGGGCTGACAACATGATCGAACACGGCATTTTAGAAAATCAAAGCCGGATGCCGCGCTTGCTTTCCATGTAACGACCGGCAGAAGTCCGGTTGGCACTTTATGTACAATAGCAAAAATACCATGATGAACTCGGTGGATGGCTTTCAAATTACCATCCACGGAAAAGGTTCCACGGTGCCCGCCCGCATCAGGGCATTGACCCGATTAACATTGGTGTTCACATTTATCTTGCCCTGCAGAACTAATTGCCAGAGAAAGTAATCCTGCCGATTCCTGTGTTCTCACAATCGGCCGGTTTTGTGCCGGTGAAGTTGCCAATATTATTCCGGAAACAGCCATTTTACAGGGAACACTGCGCACCAATAACGAAGCCGCAAGGGAAATCCTTGTAAAACGAATCCGCGAAGTCAGTGAACGAACCGCGCGGTATATAACGGAAGTATTGAATATACTGTGCTTTCCGCCGTCCCACCGCTTATATGCAATCCGGATTTGACAGAAGAATTTGTTTCCGCCATGAAAACACTTGCCAATCCAACACTAAATGGTTATCCGGATATTAACGCACCCGCTTCGGAAGATTTTGCCTCGATTGCAAACAAAATTCCAAGTACGTATATGTATTTGTCTGCCGGCTTTGAGGATGAGCGCGGCGATTACCCGGTGCACCATTCAAAGGCTCTGTTTAATGAGGACGTGTGCCCGATTGGGGTCGCTACGCACAGTGTGCGGAAACATTTCTAAAAAACCAGAAAATTTGATATTACAAATCTTTTGAATAATTTCCTCCTTTGCAAAGCAAACACTAACGAAAAGCAACCGCAAAGGAGGTATTTTTTATGGAAGATGATTCGGTTAAATTATTACGGGAATGCAATGCCGGCATCAAAATGGGCATTTCCTCAATTGATGATGTTATGGACCATGTGCAAAACGATGGCCTGCGCGGTGTCCTCAAAGACAGCCACGACATTCACTGCCGTCTCGGCGACGACACCCACAAAATGCTAACCAATTACCATGACGAGGGCAAAGAACCTGCCCCCATGGCAAAAAGCAATGGCAAAAATGAAAAGCAATTTCAAAACCATGGGCGAAAACCCGGACTGCGGCATTGCCCGACTTGATTACCGATGGCTGCAACATGGGAATCAAATCCCTGTACCGCTACTTAAACCAGTATCCGGCGGCGGATGATAAAGTAAAACATCTTACACAAGAAATTATCGACACCGAAGAAAAATTGCAAAGAATCCATGCGGCCGTATTTGTAAAAAATGAGACTGTACTGATATTTAACCTGTCTGCTTGGCAGAAGGGATATCAATACGGTCTCATTTTTTCGTTATTTTCCCTTTTGTCATCTAAGCACAAATATATAAATACCAGGAATAATTCCACCCAAAAGCATTGATACTAAAAAAACTATATAGATAGCGTTTTTGTTTATATAAGAAAAATAATATAGGCGCAAAAACCATGATATATAAAATGCAGACCTAGTAATCCAAATATGCTTTTATCGACTCCCCTTCAGCGACATAGTCTAATGAACCTGGTTCTTCCATAAAGTTTCCTAGTGTTAATATACTATACCCCAGCCAAAAGAAACTAACTGCTCCCAAAGGCTAAGCCTAGTATTATAATTATAATTTGTTTTCATAATTTCTTCTCGCAATCGTCTTTCAATATCATTATTTATTTACATTTACTACAACAAGATTTTCCATGAGCCACCATTATCCGGTCCTATACGGTCTATAATATTATGTTCCTTTAGCTCGGATATATATCTGGCAATTGTTCTATCTGTCACATCCAACTCGATTCTCATTTCACCAATGGATACTTTGGGATTATCTGAAATCATTTTTACAATTTCAAATGCTCTAGCGACTTTTTTTTCTGTGAGTAGCTTGGTATACACTCTCGAATTCGTTTTTCTGAAATGTCTATGACATTTTCTATGACATTTTCTATGACATTTTTGTCTTCTTCCAAAAAACGCCGGATGAATCGGAATCCTAATCCTCATAGCTCGTCTATCTTCATCCGTAAAGAATTCTGCCCGTGGAGAACCGTTCTTTTCCAGTTCTTCTTGTATTGTCGGAATACCGGAGGAATGACCTTCTGACAAATCCAACTCTTTCAAAAATTCTCCCAATCTTCTGTTACGATAGTGTCTTGAAACAAATCTTTTTACCTTCTGCTATCGTCTTTTCGGAAATGGACCGGTCGATTCCGGGGAAATTCATAATATTAATGCAATCCGGCTCTATCTCTATTGTAACAGGCTCACAAGACATATAATCTCTGTGGTAAAAAGCATTAACCACAGCCTCCTCAATTGCCTGATACGGATAATTCTTAATCCGCAAAGCTTCCATCTGATTTGGAACCTTGATTACTTTTTCTCGTATAAAAGATTTCTAAATCGTTCCATTGTTGCCTGAATCATCTGTGGTACAGAACCCGTAATATTAGGAAAATCCTCGCTTACACCTGGATTTTTTTTATACTCCCCGCGGAAATGACGTCATCTGAACATAGGTGTATGGGAAAAACCGGTCTGGATGTTCACAAAACATCATGATTGCCACATTTTGAATATAACGTAGTTCCGGCGGTCCTACCAGTAACTGCATATCTTCTAATATTTCCTCTACGCCCCGTTCCTTAACCTGTTTTGCTAATTTACTACCTGTTTTTCTCAAATGATCTTCCAAAAGGACAGGTGAAATGTCATCAAAAAGCGACCTTATGATTCGCTCTGCAATCATAAGGAGTCTGGTCCGACATGTTAATCAATTCCCTTTCACGCTCAGCATTTGCCTTAACAGAACTAGTTAGATAACGAATATAATAATTATACTTCTTGTCCTTTTTACCGGTAACATGTTCTGGTGATTTGTAAAGGACGCCGCTGTCCCGTTCTCGCCACAATAACAAGAATCCATTTCCCGTCAACTTCCAACGGAATCGCTTTAGGAAAATATGGTGGAGAAATCATATTGTTGTAGCTAAGCATTTCTTTTTGAATCTCGTCCAACATGTATTCCGAAATTCCCTTTACCGGACGTACTGCTACTCCGTTTTTTTTCTTCAACACCGACAACAATATATCCACCACCATCATTGTTGTAATCATTGGCAAATGCACAAACACTATGATAGATGTCATCTGGGTTCCATCCTGCTTTAAACTCTATGCGGTCTGATTCAATTTTTCTTTTGTTTAACAAATCTTCTACGCTTATTTCAAGTTCCATAGTGCCCTCACTTTTCCCTTTACCGGTTTTCCTATAAAATCTCTACAATTTCAATCCGGAAATTCAACTCTTTTCCAGCCATCTCATGGTTGGCATCAAATGTTATCGTGTTTTCATCTTTGGCTGTGACTTTTACAGGGAACGGCTGTCCGTACATATTTTGGAGATATACCGCTGTCCGGCCTCCAACGCCTCTGCCCCCGGCATTTTATCAACTTCCACAGTAAATATTGCATCCGGGTCCGCTTCGCCACACGCTTCCGACGGCTCCAAATGAACGTCCGCAATCTGTCCAACTTCCATATTTGCCACTGCTTTATCAAATCTAAAATCATCATTCCCGCACCGCAAACGAACTCCGAGCGGCTCACCACGGTCGTAGGAAGAATCAAACTGGGTTCCATCATTAAATGTACCTTTGTAATGTACCCTCATCGTCTTTCCTACATTCTTGCCCTCAAAAGGTGGTTTGCTGTGACAGCCACCACAGCCGCCTCCACATGCAGAACCACATCCGCCATCTTCGTGTCCGCCGCAAGAACCTTCTTCACCGTGATGATCACAATTGGCACCGGTAGAAGTAAGTTCCCCTTTGATATAATTTTCTACTGCCTCATCTGCCTGTCCGCTGACACCGGCAAACAGCTCAATTCCCTGTTCTGTGAGTGCCGCTTGCGCACCCTCGCCAATGCCTCCACAAATCACAGTAGAAACCGCCTGTTCATGCAAAAAAATCTGCCAGAGCACTGTGACCTTGTCCATTTGTTTCTACAATTTCAGATGACACAACTTTACCATCCTCTATTTCATACACTTTGAACTGTTTGGTATGACCAAAGTGCTGAAAAACCTCTCCATTTTCATAAGCTACTGCTACTTTCATTTTCTGTCCTCCAATTTTACATTTTGCCCTTGCCGTTCGGAAAGGGTTTCTTTCATCTTTACATGAATTGAGGAGTTTGTCAATGGGGTGGAGAGCCTATGTGTTAATCCTCACATTCCTTTTGCAATCTTATCCACCAAGGTTACATCCGCGGGTAACCAATCAACCGAATCCAACTGTGCCTTCGAAAGCCACTTTGCGTCCTCATGTTCATTTAATACAACATGCTCTGACTGTAATTCACACCAAAAGCAGTCCATTGATAAATGAAAATCCGGATAATCATACTCAAACCCATAACTTTTGGGGTCACATCATTTTTCCGAATATATGTTCGCTATTTTAATTTCCATTTTTTAGTAGTCGTATCTCTTTCAACAATCCCCTCACCTTCTAATGTTCTTAACAATCCAACAAGCCAAAAAATTTTGCTGAGTTGATGTAGCAGTAGGTTGCTCGCCCCAATCAAACCACAGGCCCTAAATAATTCTGCTTGCCTAATTCCCTCTGCACTGGTTGACAATCTTCGCTTTGTTTCATAAAAGCCAATATCAATTCTCGTGTCTGTCTTCTTATTTCTTCTCCTATTTTTTAAACTTACTCTTCATATGTTTCCAACCTCCATTGCAATGTCAAATATTGCTTCCTCTATAACTCTTACGCATTCATCTGTACGTTTCTTTATATCAAATCCCCAAAATCTAATAACTGTCCAACCCATAAACAACAATTTCTTATTAACTTCATCATCACGTTCTATATTTTTTGAAATCTTATATATCAAAATTCGCTATTGTTACTATTTTGTAATTTTGGCTTGAGCACTTCTAATCCTTTCCATGAAAGAACTCTCCGTCACAAAATATAGCAATTTTATACTTTATCAAAACAATATCCGATTTTCCAAGCAATTTCCTATAATTTTTTCTATACCTGATACCCTTTGCAAACAATGCCTTTCTCAACATTACTTCTATTTGAGTATCTTTCGAACGAATATTTTTGCATATTTTTTCTACGTTGTTCTTTAGTCAAAACATCCATAGGAATCATCCTTCACACTCTAATAACTCTTTAATTTCAATTACACTGCATAAAAATAGCTTCCAAAACATTTACAACTATACTGTTTCCCGCCATTTTGATTAGTTTACTTTCCGAAAATAATTTTCTGTTTTTGCAATATCGAAATTGTTATTCATAAGTATTTCGTAATCACTTTCATCGAAGCCCATTGCAAAAAACATTCTCTTGCAGTTAAGTATCTCCAATTTGCTTTTTTCCTTCACAGGGATTAACATACTCTATTACACCTGAATTCAGTTCCTATCTTGTTTAGTTGTTATTGTCTTCAATACATCAATGTAACAGCCATCTTTCAATATCTTATCATTCTCATCAATAATTTTCTGTCTAGACGGAGTATCATGCAACTGACTCAAACAAGCTTCATTCTTATAATCAGGTCTTTCATAATTATTTTTTAATAACATCCTGAACACTTTCTTTTTTTAGCGGAAGACTTTTGTGTATTCTTCACTTTCAAATTGTGCTCATGAAAGTATCTCTCTAATAAATCCCTTTTTCTACATCTTCGCCAACAAAGATACTTAACATAAATACTCTTTCTCGAATCTGCGGAATCCCAAATCTACTTGCATTAAGCCTATAAATCTTTGCTGTGGTATCCTATTTTTTCCAAATAATCAATCCATTCCTGAAAGTTTCCCATATGTCGTGGAGCCATAATATTACTTACATTTTCCATCAACAAGAAGCGGGGTAATTGTTGTTTCTTTTCGACACATTCTTTTAATATACGTTCCACTTCCCATAACATACCAGAACGATTATTGGCATCCTGTCAATTCCACTCATATTGCCGTGCCATACTCCGGCAATCGACAAATCTTGACATGGAAATGAATACGTAAACAAATCCAAATCTTCTGGTATATCTTTTG
>VOFD01001447.1_pt1 | contig 26421 bp, 44 predicted proteins | sample 5384101 | NCBI WGS metagenome assembly VOFD01 (sample SAMN12384723, study PRJNA508395) | human gut metagenome | isolation source: healthy gut C | host: Homo sapiens
CCAGGTTCCGAGATGGCACTGCGTATGAGCAGGCCCCATGCGTCTGCGTGAAGCGAGCGCAGCGTCGGGAACTGGCCGTATCTGTTGATGTGCTCAAGGGGACAGCCTCATCCGCTCCCTATCCCGGGATGTAGGCAAGCAAGTACACAGCGGCAGTCCGACGCTCGTAGAGCTGTACAATAGAGAGCTGGCGGAGGAGCGACACATGTCCGAGTATTACCGAAAGCAGTGTGATATACTGCGTGGCCAGTACGAGTATCTGTATAAGGTCGTCGCTGAGACCTATGGGGAACAGTGGGAGAGCGGCCCCGGAAAAGATTTTGCAGACAGCATTTGACGCATCACAAACAAATGTTCGATTTCAGCTTAGGCGGTGGGTGATAAAATGCAAAAGGTAAATTACAAAGTCGTCAAAAGCGTGACACTGTCCAGCCCATATGCCCCACGTTATATCGTGGTGGACTTGGAAACCGGAAAACCGCTGGATGATGCCAACGGGTATGGCTACAAGTCAGCGCAAAAAGCCCATGCCGCCTTTGGGTACAAGCGGAAACCCCATGCGCAGAGAAAGGCAGAGGAAAAGACAAAGGCCGCTGTCCGCAAATGGCTCCAAGACCACCAGGACTTTAAGGAGGATGTGGAAGAGGCTGTGATTCAAGCAGCGAAAACCAGTCCCTATGGAAGCAATCTAAAATTAGGCACCAATTTTCTAAACGAGTGTCTGAAAAGAGGCCGGTATCACAGACCTGCCATTCTCTGTGAAGGACCTGCAACGGTACTGGTTCTCATAAGAGGCTCTGCAGATAGGGGGAATAGTGAGTGAAATGTGAAAAGTGTTCGAAGGATATCTTTCCGGCCTATGCGGTCATCTTGGATGTATCGCTGAGCAGCAGGCAGTATCTGTCTGGTAATCCTGGGACAGCCCGCCGCAGCTCTGTCACCTTGTGCCCACAATGCGCTGCTACGATAACGAGCAACTTGGAGTCCCTGACGGATTCTATCCAGGTGCTGATTCTTGGCAGTGATTTGCCAGAAGTGTCCGCGATGAAGGAGCGCATCGAACAGCTCCGTCAGGAGCAGGACGATGCCCGGGCGCAGTTTGACATGTACGGCGGCGACGAGGGTATCACAGCTATGCTGGAAGAACTGGAGATGCTGCGGAAAGCTCATCCATTCACCTCAGGCAAATAGGGAGGGGCATATGGAGAAGAAAAAGAGCGCTCAAAGTTCATCATACTCGTCCCGGTCCTGCTCATTATTGCAGTCATTGCCGGGTGGTACTACCTGCGGACCTGGCCGCTGCGGTTCCAGGGGCAACTGGATAATTTCTTCGGGAAGGACGACTGGGAGGTCATCTCTGAGGATACCAAAGAAAGTATGATGCATGATAAGAACATCACCATTCGGAATGCCACGTGGTCATCTGAAGAGATTCCCGGTAAATTCCATGAGTGGGATATCGCCTTCACGAACCGGGACGGCGATACGGAAGTCTGGACCATCTCTGACCATACCATGAAGATAAACCACGATAAATACTGGCTTTTGAGCGCTGACCGCTATTCTGCAAAGCAGGCTTTTGGCCAGGAGTTGATGGACATATCCTTCTCTATGGCGGAGAGCAGGTCCATAAAGAAATCCTCCAGGCTCTATTACCGAATGCCGAAGCAGACTGCATTGTAGTGGACATCTCCTACCGGGGGCGGCAGGCCGGACCCGGGAACTGTATGACGAACTCCTGGATGCACCATGGTTCACAGCGAACGACGTGACTGCAGAGGATTTCCTCCGCAGCGACCTCAACGACTTCTACCTCGACATCTACGCCTATGATTATCGGGTAGATAAGTTGTCCTCCGAAGAACGCAGGCACCTTCTCGGGAGCCTGACAGATATTGAAAATCTGCTGAAAGACACCTACGGAGACTATGTGGACTATGAAATCTACCTGGGCGACGGGTGCCGGGCGGCGTATAGGGGCCCAAAGGGCTGATTTTCGCAGTCAATAAGCCAACAGTGCGAGGAGGGGCCGCCAGCAGGCGGCTTTCTCCCCGCTCTTTTCTGCCTTTCTCGGTATTCGACAGATGGCCAGAAAAATCAAATTTCCTCTATCCAGACAAATGTGCTATAATGCACAGCACACGGGGGTGGTCTCATATGCTCATCTATCTCTCCATGATTGAGAGTGAAGCCGATAAATCACTGTTTGAGCAGCTCTACATCCGGTACAAGGGGCTGATGTACCACATCGCGTACCGGATTTTACAGAATAGGGAGGATGCCGAAGATGCCGTTCACCAGGCTTTTGTGTCCATTGCGAAAAATATTAAAAAAATTACAGAGGTCGACTGTCCGAAAACCTATGGTTACATCGTTACTATTATTGAGAGGAAATCTATTGACAGTCTAAGAGCGAATAAGCACATTGTCAGCACGGACTTTGAAGAGTCTGAGCCTGGCATAGAAATCCCACCGCCGGGAGAGGGAGGTCTTGCGGATGCCATAGCAAAATTGAATCCCCGCTACCGGGAAGTCATCCTGCTTCACTATGCCTACGGGTACAAGACCAGCGAGTTGGCCGATATGCTGGACATGAAGCAGGACTCCGTTCGCAGATTACTTTGGCGTGCAAAGGAGGCTCTTAGAAAGAACCTAGAGGAAGGAGGTATTCCAGTATGAGAGACCAACTGACAGATGAGATGTTGACCCAGGCGGCAAAGCAAGTCGCGGCATCCATGAAAGCGTCCCTGCCGGTCCCCGAAGAATGCCACCATGAATTTCCTCCCGAATTGGAGCATGATATGAAGCGGCTCATCGCCCGGACGGAACGAAGGCGTCATATGCGCAGATACCTGCAGAGGGTCGCTGCGGCCTGCCTGGCTGTGGTCATCAGCCTGAGCACATGGATGGCCGTCGATGCAGAGGCCCGGGCGGCCTTCGTACAGTGGGTCAAGACAGTCTATGAGCAGTCTGTGGTCTACGAGTTCTTCCATTCCGGCAAAACGCAGGCTGAGACTGGATACAGGCTCGGCTGGGTGCCGGAAGGTTATGTTTTGGAGAATATAATTGGAGGCGAGGCTGTAACCACTGTTGTCTATCAGAACGATGAAGATGCTATCTATTTCACTTATGAACATCCTGAAGATGTGGCCCAAGTTACAGTATACCCAGGGGATTCTGATGTTGAGTCGGTGTGGGTCGCTGGGATGCCTGGAGAGTTCTACTTGTCAAAAGACCAGGCTGAGTCTAATAGTTTAGTTTGGGCCGATGAAGAGCGCGGCGTTCTGTTTTCTATTTCAGGCTTCTTTGACAAAGAGGGCATGGTTCGGATGGCAAATAGTGTTGAAGTCATCGAATTGACTGATTAACTAAAAAATGGAACACATCGTTGTGCTTTTTGCCGAAATTGTGAAATCATAACTGAATACTGTCCGATATCACCTCCTTGAACCGTTTCCCCTATTAGAACGGTACGAGGAGGTGAATTTTATGAAGAACCGACTTTTGTCTTTTGGGTTGGCGGTTGCACTGGCTGTTGGTATGACAGTGTGCGCCTCGGCTGCTGAGTCGCAAATTGAGCCCCGACTCCTCCAGGTCCACCCTAGTCTGACCTTTTCTGGAACGACTGCTCACTGCGAGGCAATGATTACCAGCGCCTCCGATGATATCGAGGCTACGATGACGCTGAAGCAGGGTAGCCGGATTGTTGACTCCTGGTCGGATTCTGGTACTGGAATCGTGTTCCTGGACGGTGACTGCTATGTCACAAAGGGAGTAACCTATACACTGACAGTGGAGGGCACCCGGAACGGGGTCGCCTTTGAGCCAACCTCAGTCACAAGAACGTGTTGAAAGTTACTATTATCTCATGGAAGTAATTGTAGCCAACAACATGTGAATAAAATTGAACTTCAAAGGAGGAAAAGAATATGAAAAAACTAAGAGTCTCGTTGGATTTGTGTGCGCCCTATTCTTGCGGTTGGGTGTATGCTGGTGCCAGCAGCAGCCGATGCTCCGAATTCTCAGTCAGATGGGCAGAAATCTGAATTTACCCTGATTGGCTCAGAGATTACGCCCCGGGGTCCTGTCTACGTTTGGGACTTCAAAGCAGAAGAGGGTGAAGGCTACACAGTGGTCGATGAGTTCACTGGTGAGTATACCTACGGGACTCAAATCACCGTTTCTGGAACCTGGTCGCCTACGTATGTACCAATCAAGGTTAGACTGGTCGATGAGGACTCTGGTGCGTCTGTGGAGGCGACCATTGACTTCGAGGAGTCCAAAACTTTTATGCTCTGGGCAGATTCGACTTGGACACTTCAAGTTATGACAACCGGGAGAACAGTCGAGGGTTCTCTGAGAGTTTCAAATGATTGACCAATCGATACCATGGGAATAGGAAGAAAGGAGACTGCATAACAAAATGAAGAAACTCTTAGCGATGATGATGACGTGCGCAATGACACTCTCATGCTTAACTTCTTTTGCGTTTGCGAGTGAACCTCAAGGTGCCAAAGAGCACACCCCGGTGCTTTTATCTGAACAGACGTCGAGCGAATACGATATGTACGTTGAGATGAAGGACGATTCTGGAGATGCTACCATCAACGGTCAGAAAGTTGAAGATATCCTGATGCAACGTGCTTCTCTTCCTGAAGATGTCTTGGAAGATGAGTACGGATATTCTGACAGCCAAATCCGAATTCTGAAAGAATATGACGGGACCCCTGATTGAAGAAAACCCACAACTGCGAGGCATTTTTGCCAATGTGGACGGACATTTGTATTTGCAAGAACAAAGCAATGACAGTGTAACTGTTCGATTGTCTTGGGCATGGGATGGAGCCCCACTTTTTACATGGTGGTTCCATTACAGATATCGTTACTTGCGCTTGGATTGGCGTGGATTCTAGTAATGGCGACCACGCTCTGAGATTAGTCGAGGAAGATTCGATTTGCGAAGTCGACTACTATCATAACGATGACTATATTTATCGTGAAGAAGTCGAGCTTGATGACACAAATCCAGACCAATCCACAGAGGCAAGGTTTGAGTTGGGCTCAACAAAAATTGGACTCACAGGAGCCTATGCTAAAGAGGGCTATATGGATGTTACTGTTGAGGAGCCTGTCAATGTAAATGACCTTCAATATAGCACCTTGGTTTTCGCATATGGTCATATGACAATGACTTTGAACCCGAGCTTCAGTGTCTCCGTGGACGGAATCAGCGTTAGCCTGAGTCCTGAGTTCGGAACAGAAGAGATGTTCAATGGTTCCATCTCTGTTTGGACAGATGGAGACGTTGACTATGGTGGAGATGCTGCCTAACAAAAGGACCTATGGGAGAGAATAAACAATGTATTCAATTCTAGGTTTCCTGTGTATTCTTGGCGCACTGGCAGCACCGTTCCTTTTTACAGCATAGTGCGAAAGGCAGTCGACAGTGAAGTCCCGTATATCGAATGCGGTGTATTAGCATTCTTTGGGGTAGCTTTTGTCCTTTGGCTTGTCAGTGTTTTTGGTTCGCTCCCAACTGCATAATCTCTGAGCGTTTATCATCCTGGAAAAGATTATTCCACTGAATAGGCCCGGCATTGCGCCGGGCCTATTTTTATATTTCTCATAATATTGATTATTTTAACTTTATATGGTATAATATTGTAAACTCTGTGATATGCACATCTACAACGAGGTGAGACAATAATTATGGAAATCAATAAAAACGCTAACATATCCGATGCCCAATGGTTTTTGTGCGCTAATGGTCACGACACGAATATCAACCTGTTCATCACCGATGCAAGTAAACGTATCCTGACTGCTACAATGCTGGGATGTGCCAGTAGAGTAATCCTGAAATCAATCCCTATGGTACTTGTCTGCGGCAAAGATAGCAACACCCCTGCAGTCAGGTATGCAGAGTACAGCGGCTACGATATCCGCTATGCTGACCTGGACTCTGGCGCGAGCGATTGCTGGAGCCAGGGGATGGAAAATGCCCCGTGGCCACTATCCTGGAGGCAGGGAGGGTGGCATGACCCCTGCACAGGCTGGCATAGTCCTCGGGCGAATCCTGGAGTATGTCTGCGGCGCGAACAACCACCCGAACCTGGCCATCCTCATTGACGACCTGCCTGCTCTGGGCCAGGTGCCGCATATAGAGAATGCTCTGGCCATGTCCGGGAAAATCAATGTCCGCTTCTGCATGACGGCCGAGCACATGAGTGAGGTCGCCGCCGCTTACCCGGCCACGCACATCAAAATCATCGAGAACTGTAAGGTGTTTTTCTAAAATGCCAGAGTCTGCTCATGGGGGGATAATATGCGAGGCATCAGAGATGGAGGAAGCACGGCTCAAAAATGTACTTCTACTGCGGAGGTATCTTCAGCATTGTCGGCGTGATTTTTATTATCACCTTTTTGTTGGTCATGTCCCATTGGGAGACAGTGGCCGCAAATGGACGGGGCGAGGTGTGGCTCATCCCAGTAGCATTTGGGCTAATAAGTGTAATAATGCTTGTCATTGGTTTCCTGCTCCTGCGTCTGTACAGCAACGAGCAGAAAAAGATTCGGCGCTTGCTGGAGCGTGGAGAGTATATCATTGGCAGACATCACCGGATTCCCAATAAACTACCATAACAGGGTGAATGGAATCCCAACCTACTTCGTCGAGTGTACCTACCAGGACCCAGCCACCGGGACCGTTTATGTTTTTAGGAGCCGGTATATAAGCATTGCATTGCTTCCGCAAAAAATCAAAGCGGACACTGTGAGGGTGTATGTAGACAGAAGCAACGGATACCAAGACTACTATGTGGACGTGGACAGCATCCTGCCACACGTAGTTCGTCATTAAGGAGGACCAATGAGACAGACACTTTTTAATCATAGAAAGACAGCGGCATTTCTTAGCGCACTCCTGTGCCTTTCAGTGATGGCCGGGTGCAATGCACCCAGCAGTCAGCCTGCCCAGTTAGAGAGTCCCCAGCAGTCTGAGCAACAGATGGAGTTCCCCTACGAGCTGACCATCGGCGGCGTGGGCTATTCCTTCGCCTTCTCCTACGATGACCTGACTTTCCTGGGTTGGGAGTCCCAGTCTGTGAAGACGGAGGACGCTGAAAAGGTCCTGGTGCCCGCCGGGGAGACCAGTGAAGCGTCTGAGGACGATGCAGTGTGTACTACAAGAACGGCGATGTCCGTGGCGCACGGCCTATTTTCTACAACGGTGGTTCGGAGAATCTGTTTGTGACCGAGTGCGAGGTCGTAGGCTTTGTATTCGATGACAGCTATAACTACAGCTATCCTGCCGGTGAGGTTGCGGTCAGTGGACCGGATGGAACGGTGGAACAGGGTATCTCTACATACGATGAGGCTTTGGCGGCTCTGGGGACGCCGGTGAGCGACGACGGTACGACCGTCCTGTATACAGGGAACGGAGAAGAGAACTGTACCCAATATTTGAAACTGGAGTTCGACAGAAACCGGAGTGCTTGAACTCCTAAGCATTCAGACGTATACTGCTGACACAGAGAACTGAGGGGCATCACAATAGGGGGGGATAGAATATGCAGATTGAAAACAGAAATCACTGGATAGACCAAATCATGGACAAGGTATCGGATTATGAATTGACCGCGATGTTCGCAGACCTCACAGAATTCCGGCGGACTGCGTTGCTGAAGCCGAAAAGCCCTGTCCGGGCTCTGGACAGAATCTTTCGGAAACAGTGCGGTCAAAGCGATACCATGCTGCGGGTAGTGGAGGATGCGGTGCTCTACGAGATGGCCCGGCGGTACAACAATATGGCTGAGGATGATAGAGACGCAACCATTGAGGGCTGGAAGAGCCTTGGTGGCAGAGATGTGCTGCTTTACAAAGATGAGACGAGCACCCGGATTTTGAAGTGCTGGGTTGCCACAGCCACCACAGACAATCTCACCCTGGGCCATTTTGACAGCGAAGAGGCCGCTCGGGAATTCATCCGTCAGAATGGGTACGCCTATGGGAATGACGGCTCCGTCGTTATCATCACGGACGAGGACGGCGAGGACAAATAACCTGGAGTCTTTGTCAGGCTCATAAAGCACCTGCGGGGAGGAGGGATAAGCAGATGCAGACCATTTGCTACTGGACGAAACGGCCGGAGTTATCACAAAAGGCTGAGAGTTTTGCGAAGGAGCAGGTCAATCACGACACGCAAATTTACAGGCGAAACAAGATATTCACGATTGCTGGGGTTGCGCTTCCTGTCTATAAGCGGCGTGTCCATTGCCGGTTGCCTTCTGCGAATGCTTGCCCACATCATAGCGGGTGTACCAGATGACCTTCAGTTCTATATCTGGCGGCTTTCCTCAGCCTATCTACGCTTGCGGTAGGTCTCATCCTTTTTCGGGTCCGTCCGGTACTGGAAGAGTTACCTTGGCCAGACTGGTATGCGCAGTATATGCTCGACGAAGCCCGCCTGCAAATCCTTCTCTCTGGGAAGCCTGTTCGGGTCAGCGGCATGGTCGACAGGTTCGGCCGCCGCCTCCCGGAGTGTGAAGCATACCGTGGTATTGCTGACTTCGACTCCAGAAAGTTGTTTCTTCTCTTTCAGGCCAGTCCCGGCAAAAAGTTCTGTGTCATAACCTCTCTTGATGATATGACATTCATTCCATATGAATAGCCGCAAAGCCATGCACCTACACGGGTGCATGGCTTTTTGACATACCAGAAAAAATCGAGGATAATATGGCAACGGGGAAGCGATAACTGTCCGGCAGTACCAGATAGTGCTCCAGTTTCTCGCTGCATTGCCGCAACTTGCCGGAAGTGCCGGGTAGTTCCCTGACTGCCAGGCAGTTGCGGCATCACTTGTTGCTCCTTCTGCCTATTTATTGGACATGATAGTGAAAATAGTAGCACATGAAGCCTTAAAATATTGACTAATTTATTATTATATGGTATAATATTGTTATAGAAAACGGAGGTCTGCCCTATGGAAGCACCCTAAGCTCTTAAGCACTCAATACCCCGGGCTCATGAGCACCTACCACACACCGCATATCTGCGGCCAGTGCGGCGCTCACATTGGCGACGACTGGTCGTACTGCCCGGAGTGCGGGACACCGACCGGCCTTACACAGAAGGACTTTGAAGAGTCGGCCTCGGTGGCTGGATGCCGTACAAAAGGCAGGCACCTGTACTCTGATGGATACCAGACAGATGTCCAGATGTGCCCGCTGCAGAAATCACCATTATGATGTTGAGGAGAAGTTCTCTTGCAGACTCGGCCACCAGGATGTTTTTTCTATGCAGGAAGATGAAGGCGAGTGCCCGGATTTCAAAAGTCGATATCTGGAGTTCCCACTGACAGTGCAAGGAATTGAACTGCGGGGCTGCTTGCCGTCGATGCGGGAGGTTGGAAAACTGGTCCGGGTGCGTCTCTGCGACGATGACAAGACATACCTGGGTGTGTACCTCGGCGAACTTGCCCGTGCTCCTATGGCCTACACCCGCTCGGACAGTCAAAATCTGATTGTCAGCCTTTATCAGAATCCTGCGCTATATGTCCCAGCCCTGTCCCGCATCGTGTGGGGAGATGAGAGTTGGTGGAGCATTATCGAAAGTGAAGATGACCTCAGAGACATCTCAAACGATGACATCGCCAGTCAATGGTATGTGCGATTGGCAAAAAACTGTTTCCCAAGGAAAAAGAGAACAACGGGGAGGAGGAACCGTGAATGTTACTTAGCAAGGAAACCACCGTCGGCGGGCTCGTCCAGGAGCTGAACCGATGGCTAAAGGTCAAATGGCTGCACGCGGACTATAATAAGCAGTTGCCAAATGCCGGGATGTGCTCGATTACTTCAAAGCGGCTATTCGAGTCGGCCGAGCGGGAATACGGCGGTGCAGTCCGCAATGCACACGCAGACTTCTACAAGGAGCAGGGCAAGGAACAGCCAGACCAGTGCTGCGACTTCGACACTCTAACACTGCTGGACACATCTGTTGAAGGACAACGACCTGGATTCTTTTCACCTGGCTAGGCGGAGAGCAGATACCAGTTCTTACATTCCACATGTACAGCAAGCATATGGTTCTGGACGACGACATCTGTAAGGCAGTTAAGAGCGTTTCTTGCAATGATGACACAGAAACCAAACTCGTGGACATCCTGTGCTCAGTCGTCCGTAAGCAGGATGCCACCGGGGTGGATGTCATCCAGCGGTGGCAGTTGGCATCGGACTGTTACCGGGAGAAGCACCCCATCTGCCCAGTCTGTGGGAATGGAATGTCCGTATCGTCCCGAATGACGATTGGGGCAGCAGCGGTCCTGGCCGGTATGTCTGTGACTACTGCGACTGGGAGTCCCACGGGGAGAAGTATTACTACAAGAGCGACCTGGGCGACAAGGACGCTTTCAATAAAGAGGTCAAATACCTCAAAAAGGTCCGTGACTGTAAAGACGGCGTTCAGAAAGCGGATGACACCTTCAAGGCAGCAGTTGAGCTGCTGACCGCCACACGGGAAAAAGCGTTGAAGGGGAAGGTTGAAGTCTATATGCTTCAGCAGACCCTGGAGGGATGGGCTAAGCAACTTGAGCGGCTGGCCGCCGAATGGAAAGGGAATAAAAATGGGCGCTGACAACAGGTATCCTGCGGCAGAGGAAGTTCGGTTGGCCACTCAGGGCGATAAGATGGCGGCAGGACGGCTGGCCCAGGCTGGTATTCTCCTGCCGTGCCCCTTCTGCAAGTCGCAATTTGGAACACAAACGCTTCCTCGGCCACTGGTACTGGCTGCACCCGGTTATGTCGTGTCCGCTCATCTGGTGTGCCGAGGACTCCCAGTATGGGTTTCTGGACGATGAAAAGAACAATACCATGTGGAACACAAGAAACCTATCTGATTTTGAAAGCGAGGAAGGAAAATGCTGAAATATTACGACCCGAACTTTAGGGGCGTCCATGTTGTGCGGGCCACATTCATGGCCTGGGACTATGTGGGACATGTAGCATGGCCTATCGGCGGAAACTGCCGTGGCGCGGCGATGCTGGATACGGACTTTCTGGAGTGCGACACCCAGGAGGATATCGACCGCTATGTGGAGAACGACTGCCAGTTTTCCTTTGACGAGGAGAGTCAGACCTACTCCGCCGTCCTTCACCGGGAAGACGGCGACACTCTGGAGTACTCCGGCGACGAGGATGAGTTCAAGAGCATTCTGATTTCCATGGAAATCTGCGAGTGCCGGGAACAGAAGACCCCTTGACAGTAGGGAGGGTGAACGATTTGAAAGCAGCTATTCTCGCGCTGGCGGTTGTACTGGCCCTGTCCGGGGTCCAGTCAATCCCCGGCGGCGGCCGTGGAAGCCCCGGCCATCAAGTCCGGGCCTACCTATGTTGTGGAGCACGGGACTGAGTACATCCTCCACGCCGGTGGCGTCACTCCGGCTGGTACTGTGGGCAGTAACAGCCTGGAGGCCCTGGACTACTCCTATCAACGAGGCTACCGGATTATGGAGATGGACTTCTTTTGGACGACTGACGGCCAACTGGTCTGCGTCCATGATTGGGATGCCTATTACGCCCACAGCCTGGGCAAAGAGGCCCTGGCGCTCCAGGAGTTTGAGTCTGTGAACGACTCCTATGGCTTTACCTCCATGACACTTGACACCCTGGCCCAGTGGATGGCACAGCACGACGATGTTGTCATCGTGACCGACATCAAAGAGAACTGTGTGGAGGGCGCGAAGATGATTGCGGAGCGGTATCCCCAGTTGCGGGACCGATTCTACATCCAAATCTACAACACCCAGGACTATGAGACGGTATCCGTGCTGGGGTTCCAGAACATCATTCTGACGGTCTACCAGATGACCTGGGCGGAAAAAGCGGACACCAATGCCCTGGCGGCCTTCGCCAAAAGCCACACGCTGGCAGGCATTACATTCCCAATCGACCTGGTAGACCTCATCCCTGGGTATCTTGAGACCCTGGTGGCCTCCGGCACACCAGTCTTTGTCCACACCGTCAATGACGCTGAAACCCAGCAGATGCTCTTTGACGCCGGTGTGACAGGGGTCTACACGGACGGAACCATTCAGTGAGCAGGGGAGGCGCAATCCATGGGTGAGACGCTGATTTGCCCATATTGCGGGCAGGAACAGTACGGCCACGAGCCGGATGAGATCACGGCCTACATGTGCTCAACGCAGTGTGAGCACTGCGGTAAAATGTTCTGGTACTCTGTCACAGTCACCAGAGAGTATCACTCCACGAAGGATGAGGCCGACTAGACCTCATCACCAAAAAAAGACGAGACTATATGCCGTCAGCCAGGAGGGGGATGACGATGGAGAAAAATTTCAACAAAATGGGACCGCAAGGTTCAAAAATATCGAGGCCCTGACGGCATGGCTCGAAAATCTCGACGCAGAGGCCGCTGGGGAGACCTGTGACCGCCTTCTGGCTATCCGCAAGGGTCAGTTACCGCACGGCCGCTCTGATGCCATACAGGACGCTATAAGCGCGTCTTTTCCAGGTGACAGGCTATGTGCTTTCTAAACCGGGCTGGGCAACCAATTTGGGCCCCAGTAAAGAAGAAAGTGGGCCATACAGCGCACATCCCTGATTGAGCGTCTGCAGAAGTTCTATGACTATTGCACAGAGTTCGGCCAGACCCCTAATGTTGGCTTCTGGGCGGACGGGGAGTATGCCTTTCTGTATCTGGGAACCCCAGCTCCGGCATCATTGTGCCTGAGCCGGAAAAGTATCTGGAATACATCCCGCCGAAGGACTATTCCGCTATGACTCCACTCCAGGTGCGAAAGCAACTTGGCGTCGGCATATCTCAGGAAGACAGCGATATGCAGTCTCTGGTTTCCGCAGAAGTCGAGGCAAGCCTAACAGGGGCGGACCTCAAGAAAAGCCTGGAAGACCAGAACCAGGCGATTGCTGACATCGAGCAGGAAATGAAAGACACTCGGGAGGCCAAGACCGGAGAACTGGCTGAACTCCGCATGGAAATAGAGCGTGTCCAGGCTGAGCTGGATGCTAAAAAGTCCGCTCTCATGGCGGAATTGGAGCAGAAGAAGCGCTACATGGAGCAGATGAAGGAACAGATGGAGAACCAAATCTATATGCTGGATTCCCAAATCTATGCCATCCGCTGCTTCGCTGGAGAGGTCGTCCAGTTTGCCCACATCCGGTCCGGTCGAAATGCCCCCATCACCGAGCCTATCGTCATTCATCAGAAACTCCGGTTCCTGGATGAAGACCTGGGCCGCCTGGCATCACTCTACGAAATCCAGTGGGGGAGACTGGACCTGTTCGAGCAGTTCCTCCGGCACTCGCCGCTGGCCCTGGATACCTTTTGCACCCAATGAGCGGTGCGTTGTCCTGGTCCGCCTGAGCCGTACCGGCACACAGCAGGGAAGGGACAATATCCGTCCCTACACGAATCTCTTTAAGAACTATGAGTATTACCACGGAAAGACCGTGGGCATCATCATCCTAAATGGGGAGAATCTGTATCTGGGCTGGACGGAAGAGGATAGGGTTCATATCGAGGATGGCCTGCTCATCTCCAAGGTAGTCACGGAAGTGACACCTGGAAAGGACCCGGAGTTCATGTTCGAATCGGAGCGTGAGCGGTATGAGCAACAGCAGAAAGCTGAGCGCCGCCGCTTTGTGGATGGGCTGGTCTCCCGCTCCTTCGTTTACAACATCCTGCAGGGCGTTGTAGAACACACCGATATGCTCCCACTCCCGGAGGTGTGGCGTTGAATAAGCCTTCGGAGTATGTCATCTACTCCGTGGCGGACAAGTGGTTGGCGGACAACCGCTTTGGCTCCTTCAACGAAATCGTGGAAAAGTCCAATAATCGGGTCACAGAAGGTGATATGCTGTTGACAGTCCAGCACCTTATCCCGGAGCGCAGTTCCTGGGGTGGAAACTACAGCCCCCGCTGGGACAATCGCGGCAGAGGAGACCGGAATCGGACCCATGATTGCCATGTGGATGACTGCAAAATCTATCCTGCTAATCTGGTCGAATACGATGAGCCTGTCAGCAAGACACGGTTTAAGCGGCTGGTCCCGCCTGGGTATTTCGAGCTCCAGAAGAACCCGGACGCGAAGCCCACTTGGCGGGAGTTCGTCGAGTACACTGACAGGTATGAGCCACTCCACAACGAGGATGGCTCCGAGGTCCCGCCGGATGAGCAGGACCAAATTATCGAAGTGTTCGATTACCGCAGACAGCATGTCTATGTCTCTGTACCAAAAATGTTCAGCTACGCTGATGCTCGTTCGAATTTTGAACTACAGCCGGAAGAGTATATCAATCTGACCTACCTCAACAGTGTCTGGCTGGAATGGGCTGTGACCACCAAGAACCTGGGTGGCTGGACGGTAGGCGGCAAGGAAGTGACTTACGCCTATGCTATCAAGTACATCAAGACGGCTCTGGATTTCATTCGGAAAGCGCGAGAAGGAAGAGAAGGCGCACCTGGACGCTGTTGGACAGTACTATCACTCAGGACCCGGACTGGCCGCTGCGGCTGAGTGAGTGGAAACTGGAGAAGGGTGTGCGGCAAATTACACCGTATCAGGCAAAGCGGTTTGCCAAGTATTACAGAGAGGAGGCTGAGAAGTGATGGAAGGGATGACCTCATCGTTCGGAGGGTCGTGGCCGCATACTTCGCGGGGGATGAGGTCATCCCCTGCGGAGAGGCCCGGGCTGCGATAGAGATGTGTCCGGCGGCAGACCTCCCGGCGGACTGGCTGAGCAAGGCGGCAATCCAGTCTGCAGTAAGAGAAGTCCTATGCGGGCTGTATGGACTCTACCGTCTATGCACCAAAGGATTTCCTTCGCCTGCTGGACACGGTTCCGCCAGTCCGGCAACATGGGCAAAATTGCGGTCACTGGATACGCCGGGATGTGGCAGGGGAGGACCCGTGGGAGTGCAGTGAGTGCGGCAATTCTGTCCCCAGTCTATGGCTACCATTTCTGTCCGACACTGTGGGTTCCCGATGCGTTTGTGAGAGAGGAGAGGTTTATGCGTTTTTGAATGGACCCCTGCGTCTGATACAGGAGAGATTTGTTTCCTAGCGCAGACCCAGGGATTTTTGCCCGAAGTAATATCGCCGTCATTGCGGGCTAAGGCGGAGAATATCGTCGCCGAGATTGTCAATGTGCTGGATGATGGGTGAGGCTGTGTACATACCGATTCTTGGCCGCTCCATTACCAAGCGGATTTACGATGGCACGGATGTCGTCACATTGGAAGAGAAGCCTGTGTTATGCATCTGCTTGACCAACCGGCGGGTCATCTACTGTTTCCCCACTGATGGGAATAAGCCGCTGATTGATGCTGGTCAGAAGTACTATATCCATGCCTGGCCTATCAGTCAGATTAGAGGTGGATTTTCGGCCCAAAGGATGGGAAGCATGTTACGTCAGTTTGTTGGGATGCACGATGGAACTGACGTTGCTCGGACTGCTGAATGCTGCTTCGAAACGCCTATCACTGGTATTTGGGCGGCTCAAGACGGATGGGCAAACGGAAGTCATTGAGAGGCCGAACCTGCCAAACCTCAATCAGCCCCGCATCGAGCGAGTCGCCCCCCTTTACCTTCGCAAGCGGCCGGTCTATCATATGGATATCCTCGGCAATTCTCCATTTTACCCTTGGATTACATCGTCCAGCAGGTCAACAGCAAGGGCATTATGGGAGCTGGCTTGGCAAGACAAATCCGGGCAAAGTGGCCCGGTATCTATGCTCCGTATGCTGAAATCTGCCAGAACAAGGGGACGCAGGCCCTGGGTACGATGTTCCCTTTATACTACGCCAGATAACGGCCCAGTCATTTGCAACTGCTTCGCCCAAGACGGCTATGGCCGTGATAAGCAGTATACCTCCTATACGAGCACCTGCGAGAGAGCCTGCTCCAAGCGAAGAAGTACGCAAGCATTCCAGAATATTTCCTTGGTGCAAGAGTGCCGAAGTCCATGGGCATCCCGTATGGCCTTGGGTGCGGCCTGGCCGGGGAGATTGGAATGTTGTCTATAATATCATCAACGATGTGTTCTACGACTGCGATGATAACTACTTGCACGTCTACATCTGCAAATTGCCCGAGCGGCGGAAGGAGGAACTGAAATGAGTACTGTCCCGAGAAGCCCGTATCCCGATGGGGACCGCAGCATCCTGGCATGTCCATCCTGCGGAAGCGGGGAATACCTCTGGAACGAGGACGGCAACCGCAACCATTTCTGTGGCCAGTGCGGCCAAGCCATTGATTGGGGAGATGAAGTACCCAGGAAAAACCTGCGAGTCGCCTGTTATTGCCGTGTGGCCACCAGGGAGCAGGCGGAGGAAACTGACCTGGAGACCCAGCGCGAGCTGCTTGCAAGGGAAATCAAGAACGGGAAGTATGGTCCCAACTGCTATATCCTGAACCCGCAGGAAGACCCGCCGCCGTCAAGGCGCTCCGGGCCTATGCCGCTGCAACTGACAATGGGGAACTGGGCATGAGCCTGCTGGCTACCATCAAGCCGTTGGAGCGGCCGGAGGAATGCCCTTTCGACCAAAGCACCAAAGCACTTCAGCACCTATTCGATACGGCGTGGAAGCTGAACACTTCCGCAGAAACCAGAAGCCAATTCACCCAGATGGTCACGGACCAGCTCTCCGGTATCATGCAGGATTTCAATTTCCTGGTGGAGAACTGGAAGCTGATGACTGGATTCGCGGATTTCCCGCAGGACAAGGAGGACAACGAACCATGAAAACCTACAAGCTGGTTCTGGGCGGCTTGGATATGCTTGCGGCAGCCGCATCCCTGGCTTTGGCCATCAAAAAGAAAAGTAGCCTGCAGTACGGGTTTGCGGTCGGATTTGCTCTGATGGGCGCACTCAATCTGCTGGACGCCGCCCAGAACGATAAGTACCCCGACATCTACGGTGGCCGGGCATGACCTGCGTCATCTGCTTGGAGGATAGGGGAGGAGTGATGTTCAATCACCGCCGGGTCAGCCGGGATGCGGCCGTCACAGACCGTATCCTGAAACTCGCCGCCGAGCACGGGCCGCTGAATATCACCCCATATACCCTCCGTCTCCTGCCACAGGAAAATATCCCCTCATGCGTAGTCCATATCTGCGACCACCCGCTACTGAGGAAAAAGGCACCTGCTGGTTGGAGGATACCGTTGGAGAGTTGCGGCCTGACGCCGCAGACAGGCTAATTCTCTTCCGTTGGAGCCGAGCATATCCGGCAGACACGCTCTTTGACCGTGAGGCATTCTTCTCGGGGGCAACTGGAAGCTGACAAGCCAAGAGGAATTCCCCGGGAAATCTCACGAAAAAATCACTATGGAGGTATACCACCGTGCTTAGACAGAAGATTTTAGCGATTGGCACCGCCCTGCTTCTCACCTTTTCCCTTGCCGGGTGCGGCGGGGCGGTCCACTCTGGGCGATATCTATGATGGGCTCAGCGATATTCCGGTCGAGGATATCGTGGATGGGGCCTCCGGTCTGCTGGATGGAGCGATTCAGGACGCCACGGATGCCTGGAACGAAGGTACATCCCAGAGCGCCGGGCAGAGCACCAGCGCTGTCTCCTTGGACGACATCCCCGAGTTCAGCGACAGTCCTTATGTTACAGTGAATGACAATATCCCGTACTTTACAAAAGATGACCTGACCACGGAGGCGTTTGAGACCTATCCGAGCTGGATGACCTGGGCCGCTGCGGCGTCGCATATGCCAATGTGTGTCAGGAGCTGATGCCGACCGAGGACCGGGGCGAAATTGGCCAGGTGAAGCCGACCGGCTGGCACACCGTCAAATACGATTTCGTCAGCGGCAAGTACCTGTACAACCGTTGCCATCTGCTGGGGTATCAGCTCACAGGGGAGAATGCCAACGAAGCAGAACCTCATTACCGGCACCAGATACCTCAATGTGGAGGAATGCTCCCGTTCGAGAATATGGTTGCCGACTATGTACAGGAAACAGATAGGGAGATGAGCTGGTGGCCCGGGGCGTCCTCATGGAGGCTCTATCTGTCGAGGACGACGGCGAGGGCATCTGCTTCAATGTCTACTGCTACAACAACCAGCCCGGCGTCATCATCGACTATGCGACAGGGGAGAGCCAGGCTGCTTGACACGAGGTTCTGTTATGATATACACAGTTCTGACCAACAAGGCCCTTCGGATAGCCTACGAGGCCCATCAGGGACAGGTCGACAAAGCGGGACTCCCGTACATCTTCCATCCGTTCCATCTGGCGGAGCAGATGACGGATGAAATCTCAACCTGTGTGGCCCTGCTGCACGATGTGGCGGAGGATACCGATGTATCGCTGGACGACCTGGCCAGGGAGTTCCCCCAGAGGTCATGGAACCGCTGGGAAACTCACCCACCAGCCTGGGGTGCCCTATGCTGACTACATCGTCGGTCTACGGATGACCCTGTTGCCAAGAAGGTCAAAATGGCAGATATCCGGCACAACTCGGATATGAGCCGGTTCGCTGGGGGCAAGCCTATCTCATCGAAAGGCAGGGCTAGGCTTGCTGAGAAATACAAGATGGCCTTGGCCCTTCTCTCAGAAGGGCACTGAAATTTCGATTGGAGGTTTTTCTTCTATGAAGCACAAGCGCGCATTTACTGCCCTTGTGGGCATTGCTATCGGAGGCACGGTCGCCGCCATCATTCATCAGCTCCGTAAGCCGGTCACGTATAATCTCCGTGACAGCAGCGGGAAGGTGGCGGCCACCGGCTCGACGAAGGATGGAAAGGTCACGGTTGACGGGACGCTTCCCTATGGGACATACACCATTCGGGAGGAAGACCCGGCCGCTGCTGAGTGAGGGTGATGCGGTATGATTCTGGCTTTTACAGGAGCCGGTATTCCCAGGCATCCGGTGTCCCCACTATTTGCTGAACAGCCGGGTATCCGGGACTGTCTCACCCGCAGTTATGCTATTCAGCACCCGGCGGAGTACGGAAAGGTCATCGCGGATATGCAGAAGGCGTGTGACGCTGCGGCTCCCAATGACGCTCATCTTGCCCTCGCTGAATATGATGTACCAGTCATTACCATGAATGTCGACGGGCTGCATCAGAAGGCCAAGAGCCGCCACATCCTGGCAATTCACGGTACTCTGCCAGACATTGTGCTTTATGACGACCCGGCTCCATTGTATGAGGTGGCCCACAACTGGGTGTTCCAGTTGCGAGAGGGGGATTTCTTCCTGATAGTCGGGACCTCCTACTACACTAACATCTCCGTGCAGCTCAAGAGGAGGCGCTCAGAAGGGGAGCGGATGTGTTCGAAATCGACCATGATGCGGAGCATCTGGTCCGAGATTTTCTTCAGAAGGCGGATACCCCGGCCTGCACGTTCGAGCAATTTTTGGCAAGAAGTCCATATGAATAAACACAGCCTGCGCTCCTATCTCCTTAGGAAGGAACGCAGGCTGCGTTTTTGTGATATGGCTAGATTAGACAAAAATTAAAATTTTGATTATAATATTCAGAGATGGTTTTCTATCTTCAATATCAGTGAGGTAATAATAATGTCACTTAATAGATTATCAGAATTTGCTAAAATAGCCCAAAAAATTGAATCGGATACAGACTATTATACGTGGGGAAGGCCACAAAGTATAGGCATCCTTGAAAATCTGCTTGCATATTTTGGGGTGGAATTTGAACACCAAAAGCCCGCCCGGTTATGCACCGAGAAAATCTCTCACGCCTTGAACGCTTCATCACGAATGAGGCAACAGCAGAACAAATAAAATGGGCCAAAGCATATGTCAACGGCGAAATTCCTCCAGAGCAATTAAATAGAGATGATTTAGAGCACTCTGGTGATGTATTTATTTCTATGCCGATGAATGAGGAGAAATGTGCTGATGTCAAGACCATTCGACAGGGAATAAAACGTGCTGTTGAAGAATGCGGAAAGACCCCTTTTTTCCTCGATAAGGCTGTCCACAACGAAAATATAGTTCAGAAAATGATAGAGGAAATACGTGGTTGCCTTTTTTGGTGGCTGACTTCACATCTCAAAATACTGGCGTTTATTATGAGGCGGGTTACGCTAAGGCTCTTGGCAAGACAGTCATTCATACATGTAAAGCCTCAGATTTCGATAATGTGCATTTTGATATTAGGCAAACTCAATTTGTGAAATGGACTTCAGAGGACGACTTAGCGAGTGGTTTGGCTGCTCAAATCAGAAAGTCAATGTTTTGAAAATGTAGTAATCAGTGAGCATTCACCATGACATCTAAGATGCCAAACAATCATACAGACAATATGGGGATTCCTGACAAAAAGTCCTGTGCTCTATTCAACCAGAGCACAGGACTTTCTTTTTATTCGACGATGCTTGACACATAAATTTTACCCTGACCAGGGGAATTTGGCCTGATAGCGGAAGCCTCGTCCTTTCGGTATAGGCAGTTCCGGGAGTCTCTACGGGCTCTGGTTCCGCAGCGGCAGCTTTATGGTAGGTATCCCGGAGTTGACCAGCCTGCGGAACCGCCTTAATCCCGACAGGGTGTCCGCTCTGAACGACAGAACCTGGGGCGAGGCAAACGCTGTCGAGGACCTGGGAGGCGTACAGCATTACAATCAGGTCGCGGAGATATGTATAGGGCAGAATGAAATCTGACTCAATCGTGACCGAATAGAAAAAGGCTTCGTCTATGTCGTAGTATCCGTCCAAACTTCCAGATGGGGTGTCCACCCGATAGAGGCAGTATTTATGCCCCTGGAATTTAGTTTCCTTCAGCAGTACACCAGTTATTTCGCCAGTAGGGTCATTTATCTCGAAGAAAACTCCATTTGGAGAAAGTCTGGCGCTGCTTTCTTTGAGCTGCGTCGAAACCAGCTCTATATCCAGAAGCACATGTAGATTTTGAAAAGGGACCTTGACGGTATCGAACGTCTTCTCCGGCACGATGTCAAAGGTATACTCATCTATCAGCGGGAGCATAGCCGCTAAAGAGTTGATGTGGATGCGCTGCACCTGTTCCAGCGTAGAAATGTCGTCCAGGGACCGGATGTTCATGCCATACTTTGCATAGAGGCTCCTGACGACTTGTTCCTGTTCAAACGGGTCTCTGGGCCGCCAGCCGCTTAATATCTTTTGGTTCAGCTCATTGGCTGGTCGGTCACTGTAAGGAAATGGACATGGACCAGTCAGCCACTCCCCGGCTGTGGACACGCCATACACGCAGCACTCCAAATCGAATTTGTCCGGCCGGAGGTATTCCAGCGTCTGCATCATCAGGTTGACATAGGCAGTCCGAATATCCTTCTCCACTACAATGGAACTCTCATATTGGAGGCGCATTAGCTGGCCAGCAAAGGCACAAAACTCATGCTCCATATGATTCTTCTTGATGAGGGCGCTCAGGTTATTGTAAAACGCATGGAGTCCCAGAACGAACTTTTCTTCATTTGCTCCAGCCAATTCCAACTGTTCTTCGATTTGCCGGGTCAGAGCCTTCTGTGGAAGCGCTGCGCTGATTGCATAGGCCCCGGCCGTGAGCTTTTGAAGTGGGACATTCTCAATGAGTTGGAGGACCCAGGTTGCCGTGCCGAACGTGCGGTCCATAATTAGCTGAACTGCCAGCGGTTTCCCGGCAATTCGCTTCTGGACGCGCTTAAGATACTTTCCGACAAAATCGGTCGGCTTGTTTTGAACCTGCACGCAATCTCTCCCCCCAATCGAACGTATTTCATATCATTTATTGGAGCTTTTGATAGCTTATTATACCACACGGCAACAAATCACTCAACCACCAAGGAAGAAAAATATTGAATAATTTATTATTATGCGGTATAATGTTTTCGAGGTGAGAGAGTTGCGCATCTTATCGATTGATTTTGACTACTTTGTAAATCCCACGGCACTTCAGCGGGCGTTATATTTTCCTGATGGCGGCCGTGAAATGAGTGATACACTGAACACCTTCGTGTGGGCTGGAGCGTATGCGCACTCTAAAATCGCTACGAAAAAGGCTGGCAACGAGAAAAACAGCCTGATGCAGGTCGAGTTGCTGAAAAAGCCGCTCCAGACAATCCATAATATCGTCATGGCCCAGGGGGGGATATCCGCTATATGGTCGCGGATAGCCATGCCCACGCCTACGACTTCATCAATGAAAACTGGGATGGAAGCGTGACGGAATTATACAACGTGGACTTTCATCACGACACCTTTGACGTCGGCGAGGGGGTCCACTGCGGGAATTGGCTGCGCTGGCTTCTGAATGATGGCACCGTAGATGTGGCATACTGGGTCAACCAGCCTGATAGTGAATTGGCAGATAATATGACCCAGATGATTCCGCTCTCTGAGCTTCCAAAGACTGGCTATGACTTGGTATACATCTGCCGCTCTGGGTGGTGGACGCCTCCCCACATGGATGAGGCGTTCATCAAATATCTTGCTCGGCCGCTGATTGAGAATAAAAACGGCTGGGAAGTGAAATATCAGCAGGGCATTAAGGAGAGCCGTTACAACAATGAACTGAAAACCCTGGTAAAGCAGGAATGTGTATTCCGAGATAAATTTCCAACAGATGTGGTACTGCAGGAGGACTTCATGATGCCCAAAATTGACTCATCCGGTGGCAGATGGTATAATAATCCCAGTATTTGAGGAAGTATCATTGCAAAAACGCATATGAAGATTCCAGCGGCTTTCGTTTTATGAAACGGAAGCCGCTTTTCTATATACACAAACGTCACCATCAAGGAGGAAGCAGTATGAGTAAAAGCAAGAGCGAGACTGACCAGCTCAGAGAGGGGACCCGTGTCTTCGTGCATGGAGAGGCAGCCTATTTGTGGATTCAGGACTATAATGGTCTGGTCTTCACGATGGGCACCGTCATGCGGACGCCGAAGCCGACGGACAAGAAGGTCCTGGTCATCCTGGATATGCTGGGCGAAGTGGGATGTGGTCGCAACGGTACGCCGCACCGCGCTCAAAATTGCCAGGCAGCCATCCACCAAGGAGGGAGATACCAGTGTTCACACTTGAGGATGTCCGGCGGGAGTATCATCGTCTGGACGGGATTTGTGGGGTAGATACCTCACAAATTCCAGTGAAAATCTCAAAGCGGGCCATCAGGCGGCGAGGTAGCTGCGCCTACTCTGGCCGAGGCGTAAAAGAAATCCGGCTTTCGGATTTCATTTTCAACGAACCAGCGGACCTGTTCTATGACACCGTGCGGCACGAATATGCCCATGCGGTAGTCAGACTGCGGCATCCGACAGAACGCCATGTACACGATGCAGTCTGGAAGGCAGTCTGCCTGGAAGTTGGGTGCAATCCCAACCGGCTCACATCTACCCCGGCTGAAGTACGGAGCCAGCGCGAGGACAAGTCCAAATATGTGCTGACCTGTAAGCACTGCGGAGTCCAGTGGAAGTTCTATCGAAAAACCAAGTTGATAAAATACTTGCTGGCCGGAGGCAATAAATTAGCCTGCACCCGATGCGGCCACACAGATTTTGAGTTGGTCCAGCGAGACCCAAAAAGGAGATAAGTAAAAATGGCAATGTATCGGATAGGAGTCACGGAGTCCGGTGACGCCGCTATTGACCTGAGCTGGGTCCAGAAAATGGGCACAGTGGATGGTGTGGTCGTCATCACAAAGCAGATTACACACGGTTTCCTAGACGCCGTGCTGGACCACCAGAAGAAACTCATTGTCCATGCTACTCTGACCGGCTATGGCGGGAGTGTCCTGGAACCTTGCGTTCCAACGCCGGATGAGCAGTTCGAGGCTGTTCAGGCCCTGGTAGACAGCGGCTTCCCGCAGGAGAAAATCGTCATCCGGGTGGACCCGCTCATCCCAACGGAAAAGGGCCTGAACAAAGCATTGAAGGTCATAGAGACCTGTATGGATGACGGCTTCCGGCGGTATCGGGTCAGCGTCCTTGACATGTATCGGCATGTCAGGGAACCGCTTCCGCTCCATAGGGCTTCCGTTGCCTTATGGTGAAAACCAGTTTGCCAGCAGAGCTCAGTTGGCCGAAGCGGATGCAATGCTCCGCGAAGCTGCCGCATACTGGCAGGGGGCTGGGCCGACAGGCAAGTGACCTGCGGATTGAGTCCTGCGCGGAACCATATCTGCGGTATCCTATCCGCTGCGGCTGTGTCTCGTCCTATGACCTAGAGCTACTGGGTCTGGATGCAAGCGACGCCGACTCTATGGGCTACCAGCGGGAACACTGCATGTGCTACTCCGGGAAGGTAGAACTACTGAGCCACAAACATCCGTGCTCCCACGGATGTCTCTATTGCTATTGGCGATAAAATGTACAATAATTTCGAAAAAGGGGGGAAGCTCCAGTGGATTATAAAGAATTCTGCGCTAAGTACCATGTGCGCTTAAATGACCAGCAGTCCACCGCTGTACAAAGGGTGAATGGAGCCACTTTGCTGCTGGCTGTGCCGGGGAGCGGGAAGACCACAGTCATCGTGGCCCGCACCGGCTACCTGCTCCATGTAGTGGGTATCGACCCGCGTAATATCCTGACCATCACCTTCACGAAGGCGGCGGCCCGGGAGATGAAGGAGCGTTTTATCAAGAAGTTCGGGGAGGTCAACGGTCTTGTGCCGCACTTCTCGACCATCAACAGCTTCTGCCTGTCAGTCATCAAGACCTGTGCCCGGGAAAAGCACATTACGATTCCTGAACTGGTGCCCAACAACGAGCCCATTATCCGGGACATTGCCCGGACGATGATGAGGGATTATCCCAGCGACTCGACCATCAAGTCCCTGGCACAGAGCATCGGAAAGGTCAAGAACGAACTGATGGAGAACGACCAAATCAAGCAGATTGAGGAGGAAGGAATCGACTTCTATCAGCTCTACCATAAGTACAAGGCCCATCTGACCGACAACGGCCTCATGGACTTCGACGACCAACTCCTGATGGCCAACGAGCTTCTGGATACATACCCAGACATCCTGGCCCGGGCGAAGACGCAGTACCGCTATATCAGTCTGGATGAGGCGCAGGATACTTCTCTGGTACAGCATCGCATTGTCCAGAAGCTGGTAGGGAAGGACGGCAACATTTTTATGGTCGGTGACGAAGACCAGAGTATCTACGGCTCCCGGGGCGCATACCCGGAGGCCCTGCTCAGTTTCGAGTCCGACTACAACAATGCCAGTATCATCTACATGGAGACGAACTTCCGCAGCGACCAGAAAATCGTTCTGGCCGCCAACCAGTTCATCAAGCGGAATAAGGAGCGCCATGATAAGAACATGCATCCGAATTCTACGGAAGAGGGCAAAATCAGCTTCGTTCCCCTGCAGGACATGAAGTCTCAGCCGCATATGGTCTTTGATGCCATCCGAAAGGCGCTGGCCGCCAAAGACCACACCCTGGCGATTCTCTACCGGAACAACTACTCAGCCATCCCCATTATCAATCTGCTTCAGAAGGCGGGGCTGGGGGTCCGTACCCGGGACGCGGCCGGTATCTTCCTGACCAACTTCGTGGTCAGTGATATCCTGACCTTCTTCCGCTTCGCTAAGGACCAAACCAATCTCCAGCTCTTCCGGCAGCTCTACTACAAGCTGGGGCTCTACCTTAAGTCCTCAGTGGTCCAGTCCATTGAAGAGACGATGGCGAGGCAGCCGTGCCGCTCCGCGCTGATTCCTCTGACCCATTACGGTCGGATTTCTGCGCAGTCACGGCAAATCCTTCGGTACATGGATGAACTCCCGAAGATGTCCCCACTGGACGGTATTGACAGTATCCTCTGGAACATTGGATACATGGATAACTGGCTCCAGCGGAAAATTGATGAAGGAGCCTCTGAGACCTCGCTCATGCTGAAGGTCAATATCCCCAAGCTCGTGGCCATGGAGTATAAGACCGTTGATGAGTTCCTGACCGCTATTGACCGTATTCGGGACTATCAGGGCGACCCGGACTCCAATGTGACGCTCTCTACCATCCATTCCAGCAAGGGCCTGGAGTTCGACCAGGTGGTGCTGATGGATGTGTTCAACGGCGTCCTGCCTACCATCAGCAACACCAAGGAGGAGAAGGACGAAGAAGAGGAGGCCAGACTGTTCTATGTTGGAACCACCAGAGCCAAGCATCAGCTTGACATCGTGGTCCCGAACGCCATGTTTGGCCAGGCACTGGAAGTATCCGAGTTCTTGAAGGGATTCGGCAGCAACGTATAACCGCATAGGGCCAGAGGGAATTACCCCTCTGGCCCTTTTTTCTCTCATAAAATAGGTTGAATTTATCCTACAATATGATATGATATTATCGAGGTGATTGCTATGAAGATTGATACCAACGCCATTTTTTCTATTACAGAGGCCAACCAGAATTTCTCCAAAGTGGCCAGGAAGGTCGACGAACTTGGT
>VOFD01001495.1_pt1 | contig 26327 bp, 30 predicted proteins | sample 5384101 | NCBI WGS metagenome assembly VOFD01 (sample SAMN12384723, study PRJNA508395) | human gut metagenome | isolation source: healthy gut C | host: Homo sapiens
TATAACACATTTGGACGAAGTTCTACTGTACGAAGCAAATTCTCCATCGGACTCCAAGAACGCCAAGTCATTTCACTTATACGGTCATACGACTGCGCTATTCCGTTCTTAAAAGACCAACCATCACCATACCACTCCAACTGTGCGTCTACAATCCGATATTGGGATGTGGGATGTACCTGAACAATCAAATAATCATTCCCCTCTTCCAATACTTCAACCTCTGTTTGAGTAGGATGTTTATAATCTATATTAAAATTTTTCAAAACAATACCTTCACATTTATCAAGTACGAAACTTGTCATTTCACCATTCATCAATAAAGTTGACCCACAACCATCAATAGTGATATTCTTTAATGTATTAAGATACAATCCGATATGTTTAGTCGGATCAGGATCATCCAACTCAGAAGTCGTATTTGATATATAATATAACACTTGTGATGATTTCGCACAGTCTAACTGATAAATTCCCGGTGAAAACTTTACAGTAACCGGCCTTCCTTTACAGTCAGCAGCTTTTTTAAAGCTAACGCTATATTTTCAATATCTTTTCCCTGCTCCGGAAAAACCTCTATTATTCTAGACTGGGCAAAAATAGCCAACTGGATGAACCAAACGCTCATCATAAATAAAATGTACTTTTTCATGATATTGATCTTCAAATTTTACTTTTTTCACAAAGATAGAAATTATCTATACCCTATTATAGATATAAAGCAATCAAAAATAGAATGTTTGCTGCAAATATTTCATTTTTTGATTGCTTTTGTACACATATAATCTTTCTGTTATTACCTAATTTTGTATCCGAACCTATATAACATAACCAATTTAAAAAGAAAATAATGAAACACACCTTTATTACATTTATTCTACTGTCTCTTTGTATTTTCACTTATGCACAGAAAAAGATTGCACGTGAATATATCGAATGGTCTGACATTTGGATTCCCGGAGCTAACAAAACAGATCTTCCACACGTACTGCTTATCGGAAATTCCATCACACGCGGATATTACGGAAAAGTAGAAGCAGCTCTGAAAGAAAAAGCATATGTAGGACGGCTCTCCAATTCGAAAAGTGTAGGTGATCCGGCTTTAATCGAAGAACTGGCCGTAGTACTCAAAAAAAATACAAAGTTCGACGTTATCCATTTCAATAATGGTTTGCACGGATTCGATTATACAGAAGAAGAGTATGATAAAAGTTTCCCAAAATTAATCAAAATCATTCGTAAATACGCCCCTAAAGCCAAGCTGATCTGGGCAAACACCACTCCCCGTCCGTACCGGAGAAGGAATGAAAGAGTTTGCCCCTATCACCGAACGGTTGAATGTACGTAATCAGATTGCACTGAAACATATCAATCGTGCCAGCATAGAAGTGAACGACTTATGGAAAGTAGTAATCGACCACCCCCGAATATTATGCAGGCGGAGACGGGACACATCCGATTGACGCAGGGTATTCAGCTTTAGCAAATCAAGTGATTAAAGTTATAAAGAATGTATTAGTACATTAAACCTTATTCATTCTATTTTAATATGGCAATAATGAAAATCAAAAATCAACTCTATTATTAATTATCTATTGTTTATCAACCTGCATAGTAACGGCACAACAACATGTAGAAACAATTAAAAATACTTTCTTAAATCCAAAATCAAACAAAGTGTTAGTTGTTGCTCATCGGGGAAATTGGCGTAGCGCACCGGAAAATTCAACTGCTGCTATTGACAGCGCCATTGCTATGAAAGTAGATATTGTAGAAATTGACATTCAAAAAAACAAAAGATGGACAACTGATTCTAATGCATGATAATACACTAGATCGTACTACCACTGGAAAAGGAGAAATTAAAAACTGGACTCTGGCAGATATAAAAAAGTTAAAATTGAAAGATAAGGATGGAAAAGTAACAAATTATGTTGTGCCCACTTTAGAAGAAGCTTTGTTAACAGCAAAAGGAAAAATCATGGTTAATTTGGACAAAGCATATGACATTTTTGACGATGTATATGCTATATTGGAAAAAAACCGAAACCCAAAATCAAGTAATCATGAAAGGAGGACAGCCTATAGAAACTGTCAAACGAGAATTTGGTTCTTATTTGGATAAAGTTTTATATATGCCAGTAATAGATTTAGGTAACAAAGAAGCTGAGAAAATAATCACAGACTATTTGAAAGAATTACGTCCTGCTGCTTTCGAAATTATTTATTCAGACCCCAAAAATCCGCTTCCTCCAAAAATAAAACAATTACTTTTTAAGAAAAAGTTTGATTTGGTATAACACATTATGGGGATCACTTGCAGGAAATCATGATGATAATCTTGCACTGACCGATCCGGAAAAAAAGCTACGGTTATCTGATCGAACAGCTAGGAGCCCGGATTTTTTACAAACAGATCAACCTGCTTATTTGCTCGATTATTTAAGAAAAAAAGGTTGGCACAATTAAATTAATAACATCTTTAATTCTCAATAAAACACATTATATGGATAAGAAAAAAATCAGTTATTTAATACTCCTTTGTTTATTCTCTTTAAGCTGCACGCTACAGGCAGAGAAATATGAAACGGTTTCTCCTAACGGAAAACTGAAGATTAAACTGAAAATAGACAAAGGTACCCAATACGAAGTATGGTACGATAATACACAACTTATACTTCCTTCTCCCATCGGATTACATCTGGCGGACGGCAGAGTAATCGGCAACGGAAGTGTAAAGTCGGCAAAAAAAGAAAGGTGAACCAGACTATCGACGTCCTTGTTGGTAAAAAAAAAAAGAATTACAGGATGCTTATAATGAACTTACCGTTTCTTTCAATGACAGTTGCGACCTTGTAGTACGTGCTTATGATGAAGGAGTGGCCTATCATTTCGTCACCCGTCTCAACGGAGAAATTACAATCATCAGTGAAGATGCCATTTTCAACTTTGCTTCCACCCCAACCATCTATTATCCGGAATGCGATGCTAATTATTCCGGCGAAACGGATCAATCCGGACGTACCCATCAGGTACATCAAGGATATAGAAACTTTGAAAGACTCTATAAAGTCTACAAAGGTCCGTTGGAAATTCCTTACGAACGTTTTGCTGTTTCTCCGGTATTATACGAATATCCCGATTCTCCTTATAAAGTGGTCATAACGGAATCAAATACCTATGATTATCCGGCTCTGTATATGGAATCCAACGGCTACAACTCCATGCGCGGAAAATGGGCTAATTACCCAAAAGAAACAATAGACTCCGATCCTTCCAATCCTTACTACTGGTATTCCAATCATTTGGTTGTTACCAGAGAGAATTACATCGCAAAGACTGATGGAAACCGTAGTTTTCCGTGGCGTGTCATCATCGTTTCGGAAGATGACAAATCATTATTGAACAACGAACTGGTATACAAACTGGCCGATCCTTGCCGTCTGACCGATACTCTGCGGACATTTCTTCTGCATCTCATGCAAGATACCCGATAGTTTCAAAACCGTACTCTTACATTCGGGATGTGCCAACACCAATGCTTCGGGATGCTGTGCTTTCAATTCCACAATCTTTTCAACAGAGAACTGTTCATGCACATGACAGGCTCCGTCCCAAAGCAACATATTCCGGTTCGTAACTGAGTTGATATAATTCCCTAGATTCCTGTCTGGACCAAAGATTATTTTCTCATCTTTGGGAAAGCTTTCCACAATCTGCCGGGCATTAGTGGAAGTCACCACTACATCTGTTACCGCCTTCACGGCAGCTGTCGTGTTCACGTACGAAATAACGGTGTGCCCCGGGTGCTCTTTGACAAACTGCGCAAACTGATCCGCCGGACAACTGTCCGCCAGCGAACAACCCGCTTCCATGTCGGGCACCAGCACTTTCTTGTCCGGACAAAGCACCTTCTCGCCGTTTCACCCATAAAGTGAACACCGCACATCACAATAATGTCCGCTTCCGTCTTGGCCGCGCATTGAGCCAATGCCAAACTGTCGCCGACGTAATCAGCGATGTCTTGTATTTCCCCCTTCTGGTAGTAGTGCCCCAGAATGATTGCATTCTTTTCTTTCTTCAGCTCGTTAATAGCCTTTATGAGTTCATTCATAATAATATTCTTATTTCTTTCCTTTTAAAAAAAATCCTTTGTTAGTAATGATAGCCTGTTGATAATGTTAGCAAATAAATATGATTTTTCTTGCCGGATAAGTTATTAGTCCATATTTCTGTTTTATGAGTTGGTTATGAACGGGAAAAAAAAAGAAGAAGATATCCTATCTATTCACTTCATTATCAATGAGAGTACCGGCAATAGACAGTTTGCTATTAACTCCCTGTTGATAAAGTGCAAAGTTAAAAACTTTATGGATATAAACAGATAGATAAGTGCTGAAAAAATATGTTTATGTCTGCATGGAAAGTTTTGATTTTATTTTTTGGAATGTTCATAACGAGTACCTCATATATCTTCTTTTTGAATAATGCAAGAATTATTTTTCAAAATCTTTGCCGATAGTTTTGACAGGTTTTAAACCGTTATCAACACCTCTGTTAACAGAAAAGAATTACCTTTGTGGCAAGAACATAGTAAAAGAAAAGACGTATGCGTAAACTGAAAATAACAGAACTGAACCGTATCAGTGCCGAAGAGTTTAAACAGGTTGAAAAACTGCCCCTGGTGGTAGTGCTGGACGATATTCGTAGTTTTAATACCTTAGAAGTCAGATAAAGCGGGGTAATTTTCCTATGGTGATAGTGGAATTGGATTTAATAGAAATATGATGGTTAATAACAACGTTGATAACCTTATGACAAGGTGAATCAGATTTGTCCGTTCTCTACCAGCAGCACAACTCTTTCCGTCAGTTTATCTTCTCCCAACGGATCATATTCCTTTTTCAGACTGGCACCGAACAGTGCGGCAAATGTCTGATAGAATCCTGCTTTGAAAGGTCCCATAAAAGCTTTCACCAGTTCATAACTGGTGGAATTACTTTGGCGGTCTATCAATTTAATCAAGAGTTTGCCTTGTGTAAAAGAGAGTTTCTTCATCCGTGCGGTATATTGTTCCTTCAGTCCTTTTTCCACCCGTTTGAGATGTTTTTGGCGAGCCTTCTCGTTGGGTAATGTCTGAAGATACTCGTAAGTTTCAATAATAGCCTGGTTAATTTCTTTGGAGATAGGATATACCTTCTTTACGTTACGTACCAGCCGGTAGTATTCCAGCCGTTCTTTTTCGTTTTTGAATTTTAGCGGGCGGGAAGATATAAACAGTCCTTAACTGGACACATGGAATGGTATCTCCGTTGTAGATACACATTGGAACCAAGTATCCGTTGATGCTTTGCTTGTCCTGTGCCTGCATCTTCGATGAACAGACCATAGCAAACGCCATCATTATTACTATGTTAAGCCTCCTTTTCACGTTACAAAAATAGAATTAAAATTTTATTATTCAGACATTTCTTTTAGACGTTAACCTATTTAAAGTATCTTTGCGGCCTTGTCTGTAAAAACGCAAGGTGCAAACAAATAATTTATTGATGAAAACTACTCAACTATTTCGGTTGATAAGTATTATAAACAGCCTGTTCATTATTCCTGCTTGTAGTGCTCAAAACCCTTCTCAAAGTCTTATAGAAGATATTTTTGAAGATTTATCTGTTAATAATAGTGTTGATAATGCTGTTAATGAACCCAACTGGGAGAATGAACTGGAAGAATTGTCCGTCCGCCTTCACGAACCTGTAGATTTAAACCCGGGCTACCCGTCAACAACTGGAACAATTTCCTTTTCTCAGTGATATTCAGATTGAACATCTGCTGGCCTATATATACGTGCATGGGCAGATGGAAACACTTTATGAACTTCAGTTAATAGAGGATATGGACAGGCAGACTATTCAGTATCTATTGCCTTTCGTATGCATCAAAGCTATTAACAATGAGTCGTCTTTTCGGTGGAAAACTATGTTGAAAAGCGCTATGAAGTATGGAAAGAATGAAGTGCTAACTCGCATAGATATACCGTTTTATAAGCGGAAAGGTTATGAACATACTTATTTGGGACCTTCTGTTTATAACTCTGTTAAATACGCTTTCCGTTATCGCGACCAGCTCTATGCAGGTCTCGTTGCGGAGAAGGATGCCGGTGAACCCTTCCTTGCTCTGCACAATCGTCAAGGATATGATTATTATTCCTTTTATCTCTTATTCAAAGACTGTGGGCGGTTAAAAACATTGGCTGTTGGTAACTATCGGTTAAGTTTCGGACAGGGGCTGGTGATCAGCACGGATTACTTACTGGGAAAGACCGTATATGCTTCTTCTTTCAACACCCGCAGCGGAGGAATCAGAAAACATTCTTCTACTGACGAGACTAATTATTTTCGGGGAGCGGCGGCAACCGTAAGCATTACAAAACAATGGAGTGTGTCCGGCTTTTACTCACACCGTTCGCTGGACGGTGTGCTGACCGATGGCGAAATAACTTCTATCTATAAAACCGGACTACACCGCAGCCAGAAAGAAGCCGATAAGAAGAACGTATTCACCATGCAGCTGACCGGTGGAAACGTGAGTTATCAACAGAACCGTATCCGGCTGGGTATCACCGGTATTTACTATGTTTTCAACCGACCTTATGAACCGCAATTAACAGGTTATTCTCAATACAACATTCATGGAAATCAGTTCTACAATTTAGAATAGACTATGCCTACCGCTGGCATCGTTTTTCTTTCCAAGGAGAGACAGCTATGGGAAAACAAGGCAGTGCTACTTTGAACCGCTTCCAATATTCACCGGTGGAAGGAACTCAGTTGATGATCGTACAACGATACTATTCATATAATTATTGGGCCATGTTCGCCCATTCTTTTGGAGAAGGAAGTGCGGTTCAAAACGAACAGGGATATTATCTGGGGTGGAAACTTCCCCTTTCCGCTATTGGCACATCCTTGCTTCCTTCGATCTGTTTTCTTTCCCGTGGAAGAAATACCGGATCAGCAAACCTTCCCGGGGTATGGACGGATTGCTTCAGGCTACGTTTACTCCGCACAATAATTTGACAATGTACTTAAAATATCGTTATAAACAGAAAGAGCGTGACTTGACAGGTAGCAAAGAAAACCTAACGCTTCCTATTTTTCATCACCAACTTCGATATCGTTTGAACTATTTTTATGGAGATGTGTTTAGCTGTCGTACAACTTTAGATTACAACCATTTTCATTCTCAAGACAGGGCTGCTAGTAAAGGATATCAAGTTACACAAATGATGTCCTCCCAACTGCCTTGGACCAGGCTGTTTGCTGACGTTCAAGGCAGTTATTTTTCTACAGACGATTATGATTCGCGGGTATATGTATCAGAGAAGGGATTGCTTTTATACATTTTACACTCCCTCCTTTCAAGGTCGTGGATTTCGCTGTGCCGTCCGTCTGAGATATGAGCCGAATGAACATTGGATGTTTATAACTAAGTTCGGAGAAACCGTTTATCTCGACCGGAATGAAATAGGTTCCGGCAACGATTTAATCCTTGGAAATAAAAAAGCTGACGTACAAATGCAACTCCGTATTAAGTTTTAAAGTATCTTTGCCTTTGGATATTATGAAATAGTAAATGATAAAATAATGTGAGCTTGATGTGATAAACGTCCGTATTGATATTGAACTCACATTAAAACAATTAATAAAAAGATGAGTCTTCTTTTTCCTTCACACATCTTCGATCCTGTTCATTCCCGCCGTTTGGGAGTATCTTTGGGAATTAACTTATTGCCGGAAGACGGCAAAGTCTGCTCGTTCGACTGCATTTACTGCGAATGCGGCTTTAATGCCGACCATCGTCCGAAGAAGCATCTGCCCACTCGTGAAGAAGTGCGCATCGCCCTGGAAGAAAAGCTGAAAGATATGCAGAAGAACGGTCCGCCCCCGATGTACACATTTGCCGGAAACGGTGAACCGACTGCCCACCCTCATTTTCCGGAAATTATAGAAGATACACTGGCACTTCGTGACCACTATTTCCCGAATGCAAAAGTAAGTGTATTGAGTAATTCCACCTTCATCGACCGTCCTGCGGTATTCGATGCATTGAACAAGATAGATAATAATATCCTGAAGCTGGATACAGTGAACGAAGAATACATTCATCTCCTGGATCGTCCCAACGGGAAATATTCCGTAAGGAAGATCATCGAAAAGATGAAAGAATTCAAAGGAAATTGTATTGTTCAGACTATGTTTCTGAAAGGTAGTTACCTTGGAAAAGATATGAATAATACATCCGATGAGTTTGTGCTCCCCTGGCTGGAAGCAGTCAAGGAGATAGCTCCCAGTCAGGTGATGATCTATACGATTGATAGGGAAACTCCCGACCATGATCTGCAGAAAGCCACTCATGAAGAACTGGACCGGATTGTAGAATTGATAAAGCGAACGGGAATTCCGGCAACAGCGTCCTATTGATGGATAAGTGAATTATGCTATTTGTTGTACAAGATATCGGATTAGATTTAAAAAATAAGGTGACACGCTATTGACCTCCGCTTATCCCTATGGGATTTGTGAATAAATAATAATAAAACAGCTTCTGATTTAGGGTAACCCAAAGATGAAGTGTATTTATTACCAAACGAGTAATTTTACAATCTGACATTAACAGTCTTAATTTCTAATACCAAATAAATAAAAACATGAAAAGAAACCCCCATCTTTTTTACGACATTTCAGGCGTATTACCGCCATTTTATTCTTATGTCCGATTTCCCTTTCTTCCATACAGGCATCCGCAGCATCGGATCAGAGTGACGTTTCTTCGGCATCCGTCCATCAGGAACAAACTTCGGGAATCCTTCGTGCAGAAAAAATAAACCCGACGACGGTTGATGTACTGTTTGCGAACCAGCAACGGATGACTATCGACTTTACGGAGAGAATATTTTCCGTGTCTTTCAGGACAATTCGGAGGCATCATTTGTGACCCCGAAGCGAAACCTGAAGCGCAGATACTTGTAGACCAGCCCCCCGACGCAAGGTTTCCGGACTGTCGGTGGACGAGAAAGATGGATATATCACCCTCACCACCGCCCAAGTACGGATTGAACTGAATAAGCAGACCGGACTGATGAAAGTCTTTAATCCGTTAACCGGCAAATGTGTGATCGAAGAAGTCGCTCCGGTGATATTCGGTCCTAAGAAGTGACCGTAACCTTAAAGGAGAATCCCGAAGAATACTTCTACGGAGGCGGTGTGCAAAACGGACGTTTCTCTCATAAAGGCAAGGTTATTGCCATCGAAAATCAGAATAGCTGGACGGATGGCGGAGTGGCCTCCCCTGCCCCTTTCTACTGGTCTACCAATGGTTACGGCATGATGTGGTACACTTTCCGGAAAGGTGAATACGACTTTGGAGCAACAGAGAAAAACATAGTGAAACTGTCTCACGAATTCTTCTTACCTTGATATTTTTCTATATGGTCAACGACGGAGTCGTTTCCCTGTTGAATGATTTTTATCAGTTGACGGGAAACCCCGTTTTGTTGCCCAAATTCGGTTTTACGAAGGACATCTCAATGCCTACAACCGTGACTACTGGAAGGAAGACGAGAAAGGAATCCTCTTTGAGGACGGCAAGCGGTATAAAGAAAGCCAGAAAGACAATGGCGGCATCAAAGGAGTCTCTGAATGGTGAAAAGAACAACTACCAATTCTCCGCACGTGCAGTAATCGACCGCTATAAGAAACATGACATGCCATTGGGCTGGCTGCTCCCGAACGACGGCTATGGAGCCGGATACGGACAGACAGAAACATTGGACGGCAACATCGCCAATCTGAAAAGCCTGGGAGACTACGCCCGTAAGAACGGAGTGGAAATAGGCCTCTGGACACAGTCGGACCTGCACCCGAAAGGAAGGTATAAGCGCCTTGTTGCAACGTGACATCGTGAAAGAAGTCCGTGATGCCGGTGTGCGTGTACTCAAAACCGACGTGGCATGGGTAGGAGCCGGCTATTCCTTCGGATTGAACGGAGTGGCGGACGTAGGACATATTATGCCTTATTATGGCAATGATGCCCGTCCCTTTATCATTTCACTGGACGGCTGGGCAGGCACACAGCGTTATGCCGGCATCTGGTCGGGCGACCAGACCGGAGGCGAATGGGAATATATCCGTTTTCACATCCCTACTTTATAGGTTCCGGTCTGTCCGGCCAGCCGAATATCTGCTCGGATATGGACGGTATCTTCGGTGGAAAAAAATGCGGCAGTCAATATACGTGATTTCCAATGGAAAACATTTACCCCCATGCAGTTGAATATGGATGGCTGGGGCGCCAACGAAAAGTACCCCATGCTTTAGGCGAACCAGCTACATCCATTAACCGTATGTATCTCAAACTGAAATCGGAACTGATGCCTTACACGTATAGCTTTGCCCGTGAAGCGGTGGATGGTATGCCTCTCATCCGTGCCATGTTCCTCGACTATCCGAATGAATATACCTACGGAACGGCTACCCGCTACCAATATATGTATGGTACCGACTTTCTCGTAGCCCCTGTCTATCAGAATACGAAAGCTGATAAAGAAGGCAATGATATCCGCAATGGAATTTATCTGCCCGAAGGCACTTGGATAGATTATTTCAGCGGGAGAGAAATACGAAGGCAACCGTATTCTCAGCAACTTCGATACTCCGGTCTGGAAGTTACCCGTATTCGTAAAGAACGGCGCTATTATTCCGATGACACAACCTAACAATAATGTCAGCGAAATAGACCCTCACTTCGCATCTATGAATTTTATCCGAACCGCCATACTGCAACCGTAGAATATGACGATGACGGTGTGACGGAAGCCTACCGTCAGGGAGAAATCGGTATCTACCCTGATCGAATCGAACGTAGACGCAAAGAACCGTGTGACTATCACCATTCATCCCACAGCCGGAAGTTTCGACGGTTTTGTAAAAGATAAAAGACGGAACTGCGCATCAACGTCACGGAGAAACCGAAGAAACTGACTGCAAGAATCAACAACAAGAAAGTAAAACTGACGGAAGTAAGCACGGCAGCGGAACTTCTGAATGGAGAAAACGTATTCTGGTACGAAGAAACCCCCCAATCTGAATAAGTTTGCAACCAAAGGAAGTGAATTTGAGAAAGTGGTTATCACAAAGAATCCGCTGTTGCACATCAAACTGGGCAGCACCGACATCACCGCCAATCGTATCGAGCTGGACGTGGAAGGTTTCCGCTTTGAGCCGGCCGACCGGAACTTGGTAAGCAACGGAACCCTGTCTGCACCGCAAAACGCTCAGGTAAGCGAGCAGAACAGAGAAGCATATACCCTGCAACCGACTTGGGACAAAGTACCCAATGCCGATTACTATGAGATTGAATTTGACGGAATGCTTTATACGACTATCCGGGATACTCACTTACTGTTTGAAGATCTGAAAGCGGATACTCTTTACGCATTCAAAGTGCGTGCTGTCAACAAAGACGGTGTGTCCGAATGGGCAGAGATTCAGGTGAAAAACGAAGACTAATCCGCTGGAATTTGCTATCCGTGGCATTGAAGGCGAATCGACTGCCGCATCGCAGGGAGGATTCGGTGTAGACCGATTGTTCAACTTCTCCGAATCGGGAGATACATGGCACACGAAGTATAACGTTAACTCCATACCATTAGATTTGATTATCGACCTCAAAACAGTTAACCAACTGGATAAGTTCCATTATCTACCCCGTGCGGATGCCGGCAACGGTACACTGCTGAAAGGAACAGTATCCTACAGTATGGACAAAGAAAACTGGACGGAAGCCGGAGCATTCGAATGGCAGCGGGACGGTGATGTAAAAAGTATTCACTTTCACAGAGCGTCCAAATGCACGTTACATCAAACTGAACGTTACGGCAGGTGTAGGAAACTATGGTTCAGGTCGTGAAATCTACGTATTCAAAGTACCGGGAACGGCAAGTTACCTGCAAGGCGACATCAACAATGATGGCAAGATCGACCGCAATGACCTGACTTCTTATATGAACTATACCGGATTGCGTCGTGGTGATTCAGACTTTGAAGGTTATATCAGCAAAGGCGATATCAACATGAATGACTTGATAGATGCTTATGATATTTCTGTCGTAGCCCACTCAGCTCGACGGCGGTGTCGACAGGAAAGCTACGGAGAAAGTATCCGGCTCTCTGTCTATCAGCACTCCCGAAGAAGCAGTACCAGAAGGACGAAATCGTTGAAATCCGTGTGAAAGGTAATGATCTGCGTTCGGTTAATGCACTTAGCTTTGCTTTGCCTTATGATCAGAGCGACTATGAATTTGTAGGTGTGGAACCGCTGAATATGAAAGCAATGGAAAATCTGACTTATGACCGCCTGCATACGAATGGTGTGAAATCTCTCTATCCTACTTTCGTCAATATGGGAAAACAGGAGGCTTTGGAAGGTTCAGGAAGAACTCTTTATTCTGAAATTGAAAGCGAAACGTAAAGTGAAGTTTGATCTGAATCTGAAAGACGGAATATTGGTTGATAAGCAACTGAGGATGCATTCATTCTAAATGTATTTCGTGTAAATCATTGATATATAACAAAAGAGGATGCCTGTGGGGAACTATTGGCATCCTCTTTGCTTTAAGAGCTATTTTATTTGGACGTTATAAATATACGTATAATAGATAGACTTTCAGATTAATTTTATACATTTACCAATGTGTGCGAAGGAGTGAGCGTATAGGAGTTAAAGATAATCATCACAAACAAATAATAGAATGAAAGCAAATTTATTATTACTCATACTTATAATCGGATTTAATAGTAGCTTGGTAGCTCAAACTTCTCAAGTAATAACGGACTCTGTAACGATCAATGGGCGTGTGACCGATTATGATAATCATCCGCTGGACAATGTTTCCGTCAGTTGGGCACGTCCGGACTTCAGTGAGGTATCGGTAACGCTGACAGACAAAAATGGAAATTACAGCATACGCATCCCCAAGGGAAAATATCATTCGATGGGTGCATTGAATATGGATGAATACATCATCGCCAATTCTACCCTACCGGAGAAGGATCAACGACTGGAATTTTGGGGATGGGATTTTATCGCCGATCGCGACACAACGCTCAACATACAATATCATCGTATGGAAGCCTATGGACTGCGTGCTTTCAGAATCCCGGGTGCAACACCTGCTTATCAGGTGTATGTCCGTCCTATGAGTCTGACACGTACGCAGGCATGGATGAAAGCCGGAAAGCCTAAAGAAGCAATTCTGGCCCCTGAGCCGGAACAGTTGAAAGCTGTTGTCTGGATCAACGGTGAAAAAAGTTCCTATACTCATGAAGCAAGAGATAAAAGAATATTTCGCTCCTGACGAGTGGGGAAATGCCTATCTGTTGACAGTCGATATGCCTAAAAAACAGGAATAATACTTTGCCTTATTATGTGTTTAAGGTAGAACTGACAGATTTGGAGAACGGGGATAGAGGAGAAGCTATTTATTATATGGAAAAGGAGACTTACGTCAGATAGAATTTATTAGTTACATACAGGAGCTATATGCCCAACATATTGGATATATAGCTCCTGCGCGTTGGATATATAGCTCCTGTACGCAGGACATATATACCCTGCACACAGGCTAATCAGGCTCTTAGTTTACATCATCCCATGTATCCGTCCGGAACGGGAAAGCAGCGATCCCCAATGTATTGCGTAAAGTGATGTTTCCTACATAATTACGGAAAGCATACCGTACGGCTACCGGTTGGGCGACCTGATCGCTCCATACTTCCACATTTCTTGTGCGACCTGCAATCCGTGCTTTTGCCGGATAGAACTTCTTGTCGGCTCCTGCTATTTCGAAACCTTCCAATTCACAGTTGCCCGGTGCCAGTCCGGAAGGGGCATTGTCGAGTGTGACGATCGCTTTGTTCTTTGAATATTCCACCTTTGTCATCATCGGTCCGGTAGATGGGAATTTATGGAGACCGTATGTTTTAGTCAGTGCGAGATTGGCCAGCCGGAGTCCTACTACATTTTTCTGAGGGGATGAATGCAGAACTCGTCGCCGACATCTATCGTAGGAATCATTCCGGAGTTGGGGATTGTCTGTAATGCTTTCATTTGTGCTTCCTGCAATAAGGCGGAATTTATATTCCGGCTGTTTCCGTATTTGTGCGGAGCAATCTGGACATAATAAAAAGGCATATCCGGTGTTTCCCATACATTTCTCCAGAGCTGCACCATCGCAGTCATCATCGGAGCATAGATCTGATAGTTGAATAGATTCGACTCTCCCTGATACCATAGAAACCGCGTGCCGTATAGTTTTTCACAGGCAGTAACATGATATTATACAGACATTGCAGCCGGCTGTTCGTATCTAACTTTGGATTTTTGGCGGCTTCTATATTTGCGCCTTTCACGGAGGCGAGCGTTTCTTCTGTCATCCATGCCTCGATTCTGTGAACCTCCCCAACTGTTGATGACCAGTCCTACGGGGAGATGAAGCGTTTCCGTCAGTTGTCGGGCAAAGAAGTAACCTGCGGCACTGCAATCCATAGTGGTTTCGGGCGAAGAAACTTCCCATTTCGCTCCTTCAAAGTCTGTCCGTTCTTTCACTCCTTTGGTTCGGGGACAGTGATAAAACGGATACGGTCGCGGTAGTTGCCTGCGTTCAGAAGAGTTTCCAGCGAATGGTCGATGGGTTGTCCCATGTTTCCTTTCATGGTCATTTCCATGTTAGACTGACCGGAGCATATCCATACCTCTCCTATTAATATATCCGATAGCGTGACCCGGATCCCGTCACTGATGGTAATAGAATAAGGAGTAAAACTCCCGGCAGGAGTATCCACTTTGACCAGCCAGGCTCCCTCATCGTCTGTCGATACCTTATAAGTACGGTTATTCCAAGAGGTGGTGACAGTCACCTTTTTGCCGTCTGCCCATCCCCACAGCTTAACGGAACTGTTTTGTTGGAGTACCATATGATCTCCCATCATGGCAGGGAGCTTTACTTTGCCTTGTGCAAGCGAGAAAAATAGAAGCGAGATTGTAAAAATCAGAAAATGTTTTTTTCATACTATTGTTTTATTAATTAGGATTTGACAAATACTTCACTTAGGTATAGGGCAAAATTACAACCTAATTTAAATATGGAATAATACTATTTAGTCATTCTCTGACAGATTTTGGTCGATTTACTCTAACTTCGCTTTCTCCTTTTGTTTTTGATAAATATTGTCTTCAGATTATGATGATATTATATTTTACTTGTTTTTTCTTTGTATTGAGTCGGTGTCTCCCCTGTGTACTGCTTGAAAGCAGTGCTGAAATAACTGGGAGATGTAAATCCGACCTCTTCTGAAATTTCCGTAAATGTCATTTCGGTATTGGCAATTAACGTAAGTGCTTTTTCTATTCGGAATTTATTGATGTAATCATTTGCTCCTATCGGTAAGTGCTTTCAGTTTAGTGTAAAGCGAAGTACGGCTTAAACCTATTTCCTTGCAAATGAACTGAATGTCCAGATTGGTATTACTCAGATTCTCCTGGATTGTTTTGTTCACTTTAAGTAAGAAGCTCTCATCTACCTGGCTGAAAGTGGTCTCTTTCGGGACAGGTATTATGCCCGTATTTAAATACCTTTTCTTAATGTATTCCCTGTTTTTCAGACGGTTACTGATTATCTCCATCAGCATTTCTATCTCAAAAGGTTTTTTGTCAGGTAGGCATCTGCTCCATTCTTATAACCGCTGATGAGACTTTGTTTATCATCTCGTGCCGTGAGCAAGATAATGGGAATATGACTGATCGTAATATCTTCTTTGATGTTTATGCACAGCTCGTATCCGTTCATCCGCGGCATCATCACATCGCTGACAATGATATCCGGAATGTGACTTTTGATAAGCTGGAGAGCCTCCACCCCATCAGCGGCAATGATTACCCGTTTGAAAGACTCTTCCAGTGTCTTTTTTAGAAAGTCTGTCATATCCGGATTGTCATCCACCACCAGGATGGTGTATGGAGTTGTATCGAAAGTTTCTTTATCGGTTGCCTGCTTCAGATTATCACTAAGTATCAGTTCGTTCAGATACGCTTTCGGCTGGCAGATAATCTCTTCTGATTCTTGCTTCAACGGTAGCTCGAAAAAAGAAGATAGCCCCCGCTTCGGGGTTATCTTGTGCACCGATAGAGCCGCCATGCTGTTCGACCAGAATTTTTGAGTAAGACAATCCGATTCCGGTTCCACTTTGTTCTCCTGTTCCCTGATAGAAGCGGGTAAAGAGTTTATGTGTATCTACCTGTTTCAATCCGCATCCCTGATCGATGATGGAGATACGTACTCTTCCTGTTTCGGGAAGCAATTCCGAGGGAATGGTTATTTCCGTATCCTGAGGACTATGTTTGAGCGCATTGATCAGCAGATTGCTTAAGATGATTTCGCATTTGTCCTTATCGAAACTTACTGTTTCAATCTGCGGATCGAGCTGGTAACGGATGCGTACGTTCTTTGCTTCTCCTTCACTGATGAAATCTTGTGATACGTGCTCAATCCAGTGGTTGAGGGATGCGGTTGAATAAGCAGTTTGCTCTCACCGACCTCCATTTTGCGTACGTCGAGCACCATGTTTATCAGGTTCTTCATTCGTTGGGCCTGACGATAAATAGCTTTTAGCGGCAGATATTGGGGATCTTCGGAAGACAAAGATTTCAGTATCCGGTTGAGCGGCGCATGAATAAGTGTCAACGGGGTGCGGAGTTCATGGCTGATATTGATAAGGAAACGTACTTTTTCTTCATACGTTTGTTTCTCGTGTTCCTTCATTGCCCATTTCAATTTCTCTTCGTTGCGCTTCACCGTTCTTCGGAAAGTTTCGATGATTGCTATAGAAACGAGTACGGCACAAGTCAGGCTAAACCACCATGTCCGGTACCAGGGCGGAAGTACGGTTAGTTCCAGTACTTGTTGGTCGGGGAATCCAGCTACCGTCTTTTGCAGTGCACGAAGCCATGATTCTATAACTTCCCGGAAGCAGTGATCGGATCACCAGTTCCGGATTGTATGATTCGGTATATTCGTTGTTCAATCCTTCTATCTGATACCTGTAAATCTTTTGCCGGAAGATGTCTTCTTCCCTCGACATGATGCGGATGGATATATTGCTGTTCCAGGGTACCGAGATTTTTGCCGGATGGTTGTACCATTCATGATTCGCCGATTCGCCATTGATGGTAATATCCAGCAATTGAAGTTCCGGCATTTCCGATGTGTTCAGAAGAAGTTGTCCGTCGATGCGCAGCATACCCTTCACACCGCCTATGTAGGCATCCCCTTGTTCGTTCACCAACCGTGCATTAGGGAGATATTCGTTTTGTATGGCTCCGTTCGATTCTCCGAAAAGTACAAACTTCTGTTCTTTGATGAAGTAGGCGAAAAGCATATTGTCAACGCCTATCCATACTTTGCCTTTCTGGTCGCACAGTACCATATTAATTTCGGTGAACAGATTGGTAGGGACAAGAGTCCGGCTTTTTAAGACAGGGTCGTAGTGGATAAGTCCGAAATTGCTTCCGATCCAGAAATGTCCCTGTTCATCATGGGATACGGAACTGATCACTGTATCCGTGTAGCATTCAAAAACGGTTTTCAGCCGGGAGGTCTGGTCGTCCAGTTCATAGATATGTTTGATATCATTGATATAGGTCAGGTTCTCTTGATGATCGAACGGGACAAGGGTACCCACAATATCTTTCCCTTCCTCTTCGGTGATGGTGCTGAATTTCTTCTCTTTGAGGTGATACTGGTAGATGTGGTCTCCCAGGAATAACACGGTGTTGGGCGTATTTTGATATAAGTTGACGGACTTTCCACGGTTGCAGAGCCGTGTAGTCGTTTCTTTGTCGATGATGGTGAAAGGTTGCTTCTCTCCTGTGGCGGGGTTGAAGACAAAGACTCCTTTGGAGAAAAGCGAGATCAGTAGTTTTCCGGGTGTAAAGCCACTGATGAATGCTACCTTATCTCCCCAAGTAGACGAATAATGGGTAAACTTTTCGGTGTGCGGGCTGAAAAGGTTGATGCCTCCCCCCATCGGTGCCAATCCAGATGCTATCCGGCGATTGCCGGTAAAGGCTCCGTACAGTGCCGTTGCTCAATCCGCGGTCGTTGCCCGGCACTACGTCCGTATAGGTTTTCATTGATACTTCCCGGATGCTGATCAATCCGTTGCAGGTGCTTCCTGCCCATACATTGTTGTTGTAATCGTTGTGAAGGCAGAGAATGGAGTTGGCAGGCAGAGAATAGTTCTCACGGCCCGGAATATACTCCAGTTGGGAGATTTCTCCGGTTTCGGGATGGAGGATATTGATGCCTCCCCCGTCTGTTCCTATCCACAGTTGTTCTTCTCTTTCGGCGAGGCTCAATACGATGTCGTTGCTGAGTGAGGAGTTATGGGTAGTGTACGAAGCCGATAGTTTGCCGTCGCGTGAGTAGCAGCGCAGTCCACCGCTGTAGGGGGCAATCCAGATTCTATTTTTAGAATCGGTTATCATACTTGTGATTTCCGGTCCGCAGTCAAAGGGCGGGCGTCTGTGCTCTCCGGTTTGCAGGTCCACGAGATATAAGCCGGTCCATCGGCTGCAACAGAGCAGCGTCTTTGAGTCCCATACACTGAGAGCGGTGATTTTAAAAGAGTTGGCATTGAAATATTGAAGGAGTCTCAGCGAAGAGTCCTTATAGCTGTACTTATAGATTCTGTCTTTGCCACCGAACAGGATTCCATCCGGAACGAGGCAGAAGGAATAGGCAGTAATGTAATTCCCTTCTTCGTCTGTAGGGAAAGTGAAGTTGTTGCTCTGTTGCTGATAGCGTGCAATTCCTTTTTCGGTCAGTATCCAGATGTTATGTTGTTTGTCTTCCGCTATTTGGTAGATCAGGTTGTGAAGAAGCGAGTGCGGATCATTCGCCTGGTGTTTGTATCTCTTCAGTTGGTGTCCGTCGAACTTTCCCAGTCCTGCTTTGGTGCCTATCCAGATGAAACCCTGTTCGTCTCTGAGGATGCAGCGTACATTGGACGGCAGTCCTTCTTTGAGGGAGATTTGTTTATAGTAGTAATGTTCTGCGCGGAGAGGGAGGGTAGTTATCAATAGTATAATAGCTATAATCCCTGGTAAAGTAAGCAATCTTGTTTTCATGTAAAAGTAGGTTAGCGGATCGTCTGAGATTGGCACATTGATCCTTGGTTTGGTTTACCAAAGATAATACTTTCATCATATATTCAGCCGGTTTTTGCTGAATATATGATGAAATAGGTGCTGTTTACAGCAGTTTTAACAGATTTCCTACTAAAGTGATTTCATATTTCTTCCCTTTCACGGTGCTGAATGAGAGAGTTTTATCTCCGTATCTTACATTGCAGGGAGTTCCTGACCCGGAAAGAATGGTTGCTTTGTCCAGTTGCCCTTCTTTCCATGAAATGGAAATTTCGAAATTGCCTTTGGCACAGATGCCGGTTATCGAACCGTTCTTCCAGGCATCCGGCAAGGCTGGCAACAATTGGATAAATCCCATGTGGCTTTGCAACAGCATTTCGGTTATTCCTGCCGTACCTCCAAAGTTTCCGTCGATCTGGAAAGGCGGGTGAGTATCCCACAGATTGTCCAGTGTTCCGTTTTTCAACAGATTGCCGTATAACTTATAAGCATGGTTTCCGTCCTGAAGGCGTGCCCACTGGTTAAGTTTCCATCCCATGCTCCATCCGGTGGCTCCGTCTCCGCGGTGTTCCAATACCACTTTTGCGGCTTCTGCAAGTTTGGGGGTCGTGATGGGCGAAATGGTATGTCCCGGGTGCAGTCCGAAGAGGTGGTTGACGTGGCGGTGCTCGTCTTTCGGGTCATCGATGTCTTTCGACCATTCCATTAACTGCCCGTAACGTCCGATGCGGTAGGGAACTAATTTATCCAGTATCTTTTCCCATTGTTTGCGTTCTTTGGAGTCGATCCCCAGTTCTTTGCTGGCTTGGATAGCGTCCAATAGTATTTCACGCACTACGGCATGTGCAAAGGTTACTCCCTCGTCTATCGGTCCGTGTTCGGGAGAGGTGGAAGGAGCAGCGGTATAAGTGCCGTCGGGTTTATGCCATAAATGGTCCACTGCAAATTGTGCACTGCTTTTGATAAGGTCATACCCGATCTCTTTCAGGAATTTCTTATCACGGGTATAGTCATAATATTCCCAGATGTGTGTGGCAAGCCATGGGCCTGCGGTGGGATTCAGGTTCCATGACATCAAATTGCTGGATAAAGGCGCTGTAAATCCGAAGATATTGGCAGAGATGGATGCCGTCCATCCGCGTGCGTTGAAGTAGGCTTGTGCCGTTTGTTCACCGGGTTTCACCAGGCTGCGTATAAAGTCTATCAAAGGCCATGTGCATTCCGAAAGGTTGGCGGAGCAGGCAGGCCAGTAGTTCATCTGGATATTAATGTTATTGTGATAATCCACTCTCCAGGGACCGTCCAGATTGTTGTGCCACATACCTTGCAGATTGGCGGGCATATTGCCGGGGCGCGAACTGGCTATCAGCAGGTAACGCCCGAATTGATAGTACAACTGTTCCAGTTGATAATCCGGGGTTCCTTTTTTATAATTAGCCAGACGTTGGTAGGTGGGGAGGTTGGGACTGCTTATATCCGGATTGAGTTGCAGCCGTACCCGGTTGAACAGCGCCGTATGGTCGGCTTCATGATTACGGTACAGTTCATCATATCCTTTTTGTACTGCTTGGTCCATCATGATTCGGGTGGTTTGTTCCGGATCGTTGCCTACATACGTTTTCGGGTCTTTGAAATCGGGATTGAAGTTCATTTTATAATCGGTGTCCGCAGTGAGCAGAAATACCACTTCGTCAGCGCCTTTTTACGATAAGGCGGTCGTTTTCAGCTTCCAGAGTTCCTCCTTTGTGGATAGCTTTGATTCGGAAGGCAAACTTCATACCGTTGTTATCGAGTACTCCGGTATATACCAGTCCGTCTTTTCCGTCTGCCCTGAGGTTACTTTTTTGCTTCGCTGTTGGGGCAATAGCTCAATATAAGGTTCTGTTTTCCGGATTGGTTGGCGGTGAATTTCATTACCATGACGCTGTCCGGATAGGAAATGAAATATTTCCGTTGATATTGCACTCCATCTTTATCGAACTGCACCACAACCATGGCAGAATCTAATGACAAGATACGGCGATAGTTACTCATTCTGAGTTCATTGAGTCCGGTTTCCACATAAAGTTCTCCCATCGTGGTGAACGAACCGAAACGGAATGGAGTTTCATCTTTCTCTTCGTAAGCTGCTAAACCGTTGAAGTTGTTCCGGGTGAGTTGGGCGGCTTTTTCTTTGTCTTCATCCAGAAATGCCTGGCGGATTTCTTTTAATACTCCTGCCGATTGTTTGTTTACGTCCCAGTAATATTCCGCTCCTTTCGAAGTATTCGGTCCTCCTTTCCAGAGAGTTTTCTCATTGAGAGTGATGCGTTCGGCAGCCACCGACCCTAAGATGTTCGCTCCCAGACTACCGTTTCCGATAGGAAGTGAACGACTTTCCCACGTTTTGTCAGGATTGGCTCCTGAACCGGAAGCACGTAGCCAGATAGCTTGCCCGTCGAGATTGTTGGGAGTATCGAACCAGACAGAGAGTCCTTTGGTATAATCAACAGTTCCTATTGATGATGCGGAAAGGGAGAAAAGTGTGCAGATAAAAAAGAATAAAGTTTCTTCATAATAAATTAATTTAAAGGAGTACGTGCAAAAGTACTCCTTTTCTTCCTTATCCATGTTCTGACTCTTTTTCAATTTTGTTCAATAGGCTTTCAAAAATCGATAAAAATGCCTTGTTAGCTCCTTCTTGACTCGGAAATGAATAAAATTGTGTAGTAAATGAGTAGTTGACCATTAGCAGGTTAGTACAGACACTTCGATTCTCACCACAATGAGAATAATTTCTCACTGCAATGAGAAATTTTTCTCATAGGTATGAGTATTTTTTCTCACTGTGGTGAGAATTTTTTTCTCATCACGATGAGAATACTTTGAGAATATAGTAACCTGTATTGTGCTGTCTATTAACTTGATAATGATTGATAACGTTCTGTCTTATGCCTGCAATTGATTGGCTGCAAAACGTCCTGTTTCTAAAAATGCGGGTTTTTGCCTAAAAAACAGTTTGTTTGTCACTGCACGGGAAGTGAATCACCATCTATTGGCATTTGTTTTTGATCACTTCTCTATCAATAATGATCATTTAGCGGATTGCACAGGGTTCTTTTGATCATTATTGAATTTTAATTGATGATTTTTGAATGTTTCCTTTTATGCTGTGGTTGTATTTTTTGTCGAAGATTGAAACTTATTGTTAGCTAGTGAAAGTATGAATCTTTATTATTAAATGTAGTATTATGAAAAAAAGGAAACAGATGAAAAAACAAAGTTGTTTTGTTAGTCTTCTGATGCTCCTCCTATTATTCCCTTTAGGAGCGTTTGCACAGCAACAAATGATTAAAGGACAAGTGGTGGATGATAGTGGTGAATCTATTATCGGAGCCACAATCATGGTGAAAGGGGCCAAAGAAGGGACTTTGACCGATTTTGACGGAAATTTCTCTCTGAAAGGTAAAGTCGGCACGACATTGTCCATTTCTTATGTAGGTTATTCTCCTCTTGAAGTGAAAGTGAAGAAACTTGAAGGTAACCGTTTCGTATTAAGAGAAGATGCAAAGGTGCTCGATGAGGTAGTGGTTGTAGGTATGGACAAGCAGAAGCGCAGCACTATTACGGCTGCCGTTGCTACGGTAAGTTCGGAAGCAATCGCCAGTCGTCCGGTAACGGACTTGACCAGTGCCCTTCAGGGTAATGTCGCAGGCTTGAATTTTTCAACAGATGCAGTCGCTGATGGTGTCGGCGGTGAAATGGGTGCTGAAATCAAGTTCAATATTCGTGGTACGGGTTCTATTAATAAAGGAGAACCTTATGTGCTGATCGACGGAGTTGAGCAGAGCCTTCAGAATGTGAATCCTAACGATATTGAAACGATCAGTATATTGAAAGATGCTTCTGCAGCTGCTGTTTATGGTGCCCGTGCTGCCTATGGTGTGATTATTGTTACTACCAAAAGCGGTGGAAAGGATAAAACACGTGTCTCTTACAATGGAACAGTCGGCTTCAGTTCACCTATCAATATGCCCAAAATGATGAACTCTCTGGAGTTTGCTCATTATATAAACGAACGCAATGATAATGATGGCAAGAAACACGAGATTTCTGACGCACTCATAGAAAAGATGGAAGGGTTTATGAAGAATCCTTATTCCACGGAATTTCCGGGTATCGAACCTAATCAGAATAAGACCAACTGGGCATCATCAAAGGATGCGGTATATGCCAATACCGACTGGTTTGATTATTATTTTAAGGATGCTTCCATTCGTCATTCCCACAATCTGAGTATATCCGGCGGTTCTGATAAGGTCAGCTATTATGTAGGTTTAGGCTATATTTATCAGGAAGGTCTGATGGATAAGGTAGATGATAACCTGAGTAAATACAATGTGAATACGAAATTTCAGATTAATGCTAATAAATGGTTGAAGTTCAACTTCAACAACAACCTGACATTGAATATTCTGAAGCGTCCGATGGCGAAACCAAACCATCTTTTATGGAACCATTGGTCAGACTATACCGAATGCCCCGACTCATTATCCCATTGAGTCGAAATATAATGATGCTTCAGAGTTCCGTTATCTGAAAGAATCACATTATGTAGAAAACCGTATTTCCGATGCTATGTCTTTCTCCGCTACCATCACTCCGCTCCAAGGATGGGATATTGTAGGAGAAATGAAAGTCCGTTTCGATGTGGAAGATAATAGCTTCAAACGTGGTTATCCTACTTACGAAAAACCCGACGGAGAGTTATCGATAGATAAGTCGACCAAGCAGGGATACGTATATCCGGGTATGAACTGGAAAAATTCCCGCTGGGGATCTTACACCCGTGGGAATGCCTTCGACTATTATCTTTCTCCGAATATACTCTCTTCTTATATTTTTGGCTGGGGCGACCATACCTTTAGGGCAATGGCAGGGTTTTCAGATGGAACTGCAGGAAAACTCTGACGGTTATACTTATAAAGACGGTCTGCTGACCAGTGACATTTTCTCGTTTGCCAATGCCAATGGTAACCTTTCCGGCAATGAAGACCGCACTCACTGGGCCACGATGGGTATGTATGCCAAGTTGAACTGGAACTATCAGGAGGTTTATTTCCTGGAATTTAGCGGACGCTATGACGGTTCTTCCGTTTTGCTCCGGGACATCGTTGGGGATTCTTCCCTTCTTTCTCCGCCGGTTATGATATGGCACGTACCGATTATTTCAAGGGATGGAACCTTCCGTTCTCCCAATTGAAAGCTACGTGTGTCTTATGGACGTCTGGGTAATCAGAATGGTGCCGGATTGTATGACTATCTTGGATTTATGAATCTGGTTCCTGATTCTCCCGACTCTTGGTTACTGCCGGGGAGCAAGTGATACTCCGTCCAAAGGAACTTTGCCAGAACACCTAAAATGATCAGTCCTTATATCACATGGGAGAAAGTGGATAATGCCAATCTTGGTATTGACCTGATGCTGTTCAGAAACCGACTTTCTGTAACTGCCGATATTTATCAGCGTACAACCCGCGATATGATCGGTCCGGCTGAGGCAATACCTTCTATCAGCGGTATTAATACTGAAGACCGTTCGAAAATAAATAATGCAACTTTGCGTAATCGTGGATGGGAATTATCGGTCAACTGGCAGGATAGACTGAAATGTGGCTTTAGCTACGGTATCGGGTTCAATATTTCCGATTATAAGGCTGTAGTTACGAAATATAATAATCCCGAAGGCCTGCTTTACAATAATCATACCGGTCTGGCACGTAACAAAGGTTACTATGAGGGAATGGATATCGGCGAAATCTGGGGATTCCAGGCCGATGACCTCTTCGAACCAACCGTGAAGTGGATGAATACCTCAAAACGGTAGACCTTAGTTTCTTTAAGCCGGGTGATAAGTGGCAACGAGGCGATGTGAAATATATAGATTCAAATCACGACGGAAAAGTCGATTCGGGCAAGGGTACACTGGCAGATCACGGTGACCTGAAAGTGATCGGTAATGCTACTCCCAAATATTCTTTTGGATTCAACCTGAATGCAGGCTATAAAGGATTTGAAGTATCTGCTCTTTTTTCCAAGGGGTGGCCAAACGGCAATTCCCCATCTCCGGTGCAGCTTATTTCTTTGGTGGAAATAGCTATTTCAAGGAACATCTGGACCATTTCAATGCTCAGAATCCTGAAGGATATTTACCACGTCTGACGGATGATAAACAGACTCTGGCAGCCAATACAGGCTACAATACCACCCGTTACTTGCTGAATGCAGCTTATATGCGCCTAAAGAATCTGACGGTGTCTTATTCGTTCAAGCCTCAGCTGGTGCAACATATCGGACTGAGTAATTTGAGAGTATACGTCACTTGTGATAACCTGTTTACTGTTTCTAAATTGCCGAAACAGTTTGATCCGGAAACACTGAATCAGGTGAACGGATGGGTAGGCGGCAGTAATGACACTGCCCCGGCACTTACTTCACCATTGAATGCCAATGGTAACGGACGTGTATATCCTATGAACCGGAACTTTGTATTTGGAATTGATGTCACATTTTAATTAGAGAGGAACTATTATGAAAAAAGAAGATAATTATTCTAACTGCTTTTATGGGACTGATGCTGTCTGCTTGTTCCGACTTTCTGGACCGGAAACCATTGACGCAGCCAGATAACACTACCTTCCTGTCAGGACGGGAACAGGTAGAGAACTATATCAATGCTTTATACCCGGCATTGCCCGCTCCGGCACAGTATGGAATGGGTGTCAGGGGAGAAGAGGTGAACAGCGACAATATTCTGGCGGAAAAGTATGATATGCGCCTGAATGGTGAAAATAATTTGTTCAGCGGCTCGTCCGACTGGAAGAAGGGGGTATGAGAACCTGCGTGATGTCAACTATTTCTTCTACTATTATTGTGTTCCTGAAATAGAGGAAACAGCCGAGATACAATCTTTGCGAGGAGAAGCTTATTTCTTACGGGCTTACTGGCACTTTTATTTGCTAACCCGCTTTGGGGATATACCTATTATGGATGATTTTGGGATGGGAATGCCACAGTTGCCGGTTTAC
>VOFD01001629.1_pt1 | contig 26268 bp, 33 predicted proteins | sample 5384101 | NCBI WGS metagenome assembly VOFD01 (sample SAMN12384723, study PRJNA508395) | human gut metagenome | isolation source: healthy gut C | host: Homo sapiens
AATACAACAAATTACTACATCACCTTACTTACAAAAACAAATGACCTATTTGAAATATTTAAATATTTATCCTGAATTTATATCTAGTTTCTAACCAATCCTCCGTTTCTCACCGAGAAATGCCCTCTTGGTTTTAAAGAAATGGGGCGTTGGTTTTAAAGGAACGACCCGTTGGTTTTAAACCAAAAATAGAAAATTATAACTATTTGATATACTGTCTTTTACAAAACACACAATAACGTTCTTCAGCATATTTTATTTTTCTCAACAAATAGATTGAATTTTAAAATTATAATTGAGGTGAAGTATGGAATATGTCTTTACATCTTAGTTCTAGAATCTCATTGCTATATTTGAAAAAGTGCAATAAAAATTAAAAAAAGACTGAAATGTAGATGAAAATGGAACTTCTTCTAATAATTATAACCCAGGATGCCTATATTGGACAACGATTTACTAAAAGATCATCCTATCTTTGCGGCATATATGATAAAACAGCATACCATGAAAGAACCTTTTTCAAATACCGACTTCCAAAGATATAGAGAATCTGATAGGAACAGACCTTTATGATGTATGGAACTCACTCTGCCAGCGCATCGAGAAGAGCTACGAAATGGAGCTACTTTGGAACCGTGGCGGCAAAGCGTGGACGTATGAATACAAATACCGCAAAGGCGGTAAAACCCTCTGTGCTTTATATGCGAAGGAAAAGACTCTGGGATTTATGGTTATCTTAGAAAAGATGAACGTGCCAAATTTGAAATTCAGCGGGGACAGTTTTCAAACGAGGTACAGATGATCTATGATGCAGCTACCACTTTCCACGACGGCAAATGGATCATGTTTGAATTAAAAGACACAAAACTATTCAATGATATGGAACGGCTTCTGCTTATTAAGCGAAAACCAAACAGAAAAGCAGAGTAAAGGAAGGAAAAGGAAGCTATTTTTTCATAGCTTCCGCTCTCATATCTTTAGGCATTCTCTCCAGTGCATACCGGTAAGCTGTACGAGGCTTTGCAGAACGATGCTTCGTAACAAAATCGAATATCTCATTAATTTCTACGAGAACGATACGCCCATTCGCAGGCTACAACTGCTTCTTACCAAAAGCCCGACTTCCACAGTTACTCACACAATTGAAAAATATCCGGTTTAGATTCACCTTTTACCTCCTGCCAGGATACAAACATCCTTTTTGTATCTTTGCCGGATACAGAATAAGAATGAAAAGAGAAATCCTATATCAGAGGATAGCCGGTACCATCGCCTGGCAAACAGACACACTTTTCTATATATTAACAGGTACAGATATCCGGATAAATCAACATTTACGCACAGGAAATGAGATAAAGAGAGAGATAACAGTCAGAATACAACCGTAATGCCATGCATATCTGTGAAGTAAAAAAATAAAATACAAAGAAACGATTACTCCACGCTTGTCGCCATGCCCGTAGTTATAGCTTGCCACCGGAACAAACCCCTGCGCAAACCCCGTCAGCGGCACGCTGGCAAACTGCATAGACGTTTGCAGGACGGTAAGCGCACTGACATAGATATCTCCGAATTCTTTCAGACTGCTGTTGAGCACAAACCCCACCAAGCTTTCCGTACTCGCCATGATAAAAGGCGATACGCCGAGTGCCAGCATGGAGAGCACGATACTCTTTTCCAGCTTCATATACCGCCTTTCCAAAGGCAGGGAAGCGCGCCGTGAGAATAGGAAGGACAGCACCCACACCGCACTGCAAGCCTGCGACAGCACCGTAGCCAACGCAGCGCCTTTCACTCCCATATCCAACCAGAATATGAATATAGGATCAAGAATAATATTCAACAAAGCTCCTATTAACACCGAACACATGGCAACCGCAGGACGCCCCTGTGCATTGATGAAAGCATTCAGTCCGGTAGACACTTCCACAAACAGCGTCCCCAACAGATAAATGGAAAGATAGTCTTCCGCATAGCCCAGCGTATGCTCCGAAGCACCCGTAAAAAGCAGGATAGGCTCCATAAAGGTATAGGCTATGAACGAAGTGAGCAAAGTGAAAAGAATCAACAGAGTAAAGCCATTGCCAAGTATCTTTCCGGCACGGCGACGGTTGCCCTGTCCGAGGGCAATGGCAGCCAACGGAGCACCGCCACCACCCACAATGGCGGAGAAAGAAGAAATCAGCACAACGAGCGAGATGGTCACTCCCACTCCCGCCAGCGCATCGGTTCCGATGAAACCCCATCTAATATCACGTTACTGCTTGAGAAAACATCCATTCCGTCGCCCCAACCATAATAGCTGATTGATTTCACATTCGTCAACTCTACCGAATCGCATTGTCCTATGGGGAGTTGCGAAACCACAATTCCGTCGATCCTGACATTTTTAGAACGTCTGACCCAAACACCGGCTCCCCTGCCATCAGGGTGTACCTCGCCTCTCCCGAAAATATTCACATCATGTGCTCCTTCCGTGAATATATTGCCATAAACACGAGCTCCCCATCGATATAAACAGTAGTTCCTGAGGGGACAAATAGAGTATCATTAGGAAGATTATGCACACCGGGACCAAAATAAATCAAATTGGACCCTTTTTTTTCTTGAGAGCCCTTTGGATTTCTTTATCGGAAGGACGAAATTTATCAATCGGATTCGCAAAAAGATGAAGATTGTGAAAAATATCTCCATTGACCTCTACTGAGAGATTGCGAGGACGCGAAAGTGAGAATGTCACTGTGTCTCCAACACAATCCGGTGTTATCTTATAGCTTAAAGGACGTACTCTCACACTATTGACTCTCTTTGTTGCTGATTACTCGCACATCTACCATTCCGTCAAAATCGAAATAAGCAATGGAGGCAACCTCTACGTTATGACCTTTTTCATCAACCCTATCAACTTTAACAGGATAAACGTCAACGGGCAACCACGGTCCGCTACCCTGACGCACTTCCACAGAAAAATCGTTTAAGGTTTTCACCCCGACCCCAGCAGGGTATGTGACTACCTCTGCATTAAGCGAATGCATAGCCAATAACGCCAATGAAAGAAGTATCGCTTTTGGATAATTCATATTCTTTGATTTTAAATTTGATATTGAAATTTATTAATCACTCTAATTTGAATACGTTTTGACTATAAAAGCGCCCAACAGAAGAATGAATATTTTTACTTTTATAAAATAGAGAATGGAATTTATTTTGTAAGAAGAATTAGTACGTTATAAAGATATAACAATCACTATTCACATCAACCAAGATATTCGTCTGTTTTTATTTATAATAACAAAGCAAGCATACAAAAAAAACAGGCTTCCGGTTTAAAACCACCGGATAAAATAGAAATGATACTTCAGTTATCTTTCTGTCAGAAATTTATAGATATATTGATTGATGAGGTCATGCTGTTCTGCCGTTCCATTCTCACCCATACTGCTATGTGTAACTCCATCCAGTTTTACTACTTTTCATTCTGAAGTGCTCCTGCTCCTGTCCGGTAGGTAGCACTCCCGCATCTGCCTCATAGTCACATCCTCTCAATGTATACAAACGTGGCTTCAAAGTTCTGGGCATGATCATTCTACGATGGTCCATAGATACAGCCTTACTGATCAGCTGCGGGTATTTAGTGGCAAACAGCATTGTCATATCACCTCCATTAGAATGCCCTATCAAGATGAGTTCGCTCCAATTCAATTGTGGTTTCAAGTTTTAAATTCCTGAATTGTAAAAAGTATATTGTCAGTTCCTCGTTCCCAATTCGGCATACGGGTCTGCATGAAATCGCCTTCCATCGCTAAAAAGAGGATCATCGGACAATTCATGTTGTATACTAATCACATAAAAACTTTTTGTGAAAAAAAACGTGTCAGGTAGGAATAGGTTTGGTTCGACTTACTGTTTTTATTCCCATCATAGCCGTGGCTGAATATGATAACTTTCGTTTTTGAATTTACTTTCTGCGGCTGATAAACCGCTATCGGTATCACTCTGTTTCTGGATATGTCAAACAGACAAGTAGTAAACCCGTTTGTGAAAAACATTGCACTGATAGTATCAATGAAATTAATAAGATGATTATTCTGCACATAGTGATTCACCGGATATTTATTTTGTATACACAATGATTTGTTGTCAAAACTTTTAGTTTCATATAGAGCATTCTTAATTCAGAGTTACAAAATTACATATAATAAAAGAGAAATCAAGCGGAAATATGTAATCACAGAGAGAAATAAATATTTCAAACGGTAAATAACAACTCACTGAAACGCGTCGTAACGAACTAATCCCAGTCTCTCTTAAAATTAATTTGCTGTATGCAATCATCTAGTGCTCGGTTTATATAACCTTATTCGTCTGACAACTGTTGAACTTTTCGTCTAACAACTGTCAGACGAATAAAAACATTGCAGCATTAATCTTACATCCATTAAGCATAAAAAGTAAATCTACGTAAACTCGGAACTAGTTCATAACGGTGCAGGAACGAACAAATATCGGGCAACGGAGTAAATCAAAGCAGCACAGAAAAGATATGGGAATGACAAATTCAATAAGATTATTAATCAGGCCAACATCACAATCACAGGAAACAACAATCGTATCTCAATGTATTTCGACACTGAAGAAAGTGCGGAAGAATTGCTGCTTAGCAACGTTTCTGCTAATCGTAAAAGGAGATAGGCGTAAAAATTGGCAAGAATGTGATAATAGCCGATAATAGTATCGTTGGCTGGGGAAGTATCGTAACAAAAGAGTTTAACGAACCGAATGTAATCATTGCAGGCATTCCGGCCAAAATTGTCAAGCGAGGGATAAATTGGGACCGGAGATGTATTAATAAGTATTTAAATAGATAACCTTCATTATTTTCGGGATGAAATACTTTCTCATTCAACAAGATATACCTACTTTTGCACATGAAATCATAATCAATGGAACAATCTGATCATATAGACGTTTTTGATTTCCTATATTCCGGCATATTTATAGGGAAAGGGCAAAATTCAAAAGAATCAGCCTTGCCTGCTGCTACATCTGCGCCGAATATATCAAACAGAATGTGCAAAATATATAATAAGTAAGAAGCCTTGGAATACCCGAGGCTTTTTTTTACCCCTATACCGTCTCTGTATTTCTTACATCATAATTTATAAACTCATTTTAATTTCAGGTTATGGAAAAGCAAAAAAGGATTAGCTATTATTACAGGAGCAAGTCAAGGTATTGGTGCTGTCATTGCAGCAGGTTTGGCAACTGATGGTTATCGGGTGGTATTGATAGCCCGAAGCAAACAGAACTTAGAGAAAGTACATGATGAAATCATGCGATCGAACAAACATGTACAAGAACCTATTGTACTACCATTGGACATTACAGATTGTACAAAGGCAGATACTGAAATCAAAGACATCCATCAAAAATATGGTGCTGTCGATATCTTGGTGAATGCAGCTGCCATGTTTATGGACGGCTCTCTTAGCGAACCTGTTGATAATTTCAGGAAGATAATGGAAATAAATGTCATTGCTCAATATGGAATACTGAAAACGGTGACGGAGATAATGAAAGTACAGAAAAACGGATATATATTTAATGTCGCATCTCGCGCCGCTAAATATGGTTTCGCCGATGGAGGTATTTATGGTTCTACCAAATTGCTCCTCGGGCTGGCTGAATCTCTATACCGTGAGTTAGCACCATTAGGCATACGTGTCACTACTCTTTGCCCTGGCTGGTGAATACTGATATGGCGAAAAAAGCAGGAACACCTTTTAAAGATGAAGAAATGATACAACCTGATGATTTATTAAATACAATCCGATGTTTACTGAATCTATCAGAAAAATGTATGTATCAAGGATATTGTTTTTGAATGAAAAAGAGCATTATTTAAATCTTCGGAAATAAATAAATGTTGAAACTTTTTATAATAAGAAGGAAGCTCCAACATGATTGATGAACTATGAATTTTGCCTTCTGAGTTTCCTCCACTTTATATTATTTTACGGTTCAAACAACCTTTCGTACAACTTGAACCAATCCAGCCCATAATGTCCCAGTCCTAAGTCCACAGTGTCAATATACTTCGAACCACATTTTTCGTACAACGAAGAAGCTGAAGATTCTTCTCATATACATCGAGTCGGATAGATTTCATTTCTTGATTTTTAAAGCCAACTCCAGTGAAAAATCCATCAATGCATGTCCAACTCCCATTTGCAAAAAGATGGATGTACAACAAAAGTGGTGTACCACAAAAAATATAACTATAATCCGCATCTATTTTCCATACTATATTCTCATAAGCCTTTTCCGGCTGATGATCTAAAATGACAGAACCCGCAATCCTCCCGTCACATCGGGCAACAAACAGACTATTATCATCCACACCGGCAGCCGTATTCTCACGAACCGGATAAATCCCTTTATCCATCCCGGATAATTGATTGTAGCTGACAAGTGATCGTTCAATTCATCATACAGCCTCTCTAATTCATCTATATCAGCCAAAGAACCGGGTTCAATTATAAAATTCATACATATATTGTTTGAGGACAAAGATATAACTTCTGTTCTAATAAATATCAAGGGGATGTTTTACTTTTTTTCAATCGCCAACAAACAACAGATACTAACACATTGTTTTATTCATAAGTAAAGCATACATCAAAACAAAAAAACAAAGTTGCTATGAGGTGGATATGGTATTGTACATTGTTAGCGTATATCGCATTCCTATTAGGGCTGATTTACACTATTATAATTGATTACGACGACAAAAATCCTGTGAAGACGATCTGCTGGATTCTAGTTGTTATATTCTTACCATTACTGGGTATATCTGCCTATTATATTGTAGGACGTAATGTAAGCAAAAAGCGTTCAAAATTTCAGTTTTGGGAGAGAAGAATTCAACAGGCACCAACAATCCGTTTCTACCAACGTGGAAACAGAGCCAATACATCCCGATCATTATAAAGAACTAAAATCACTCATATTGAATCTGGAACAGTCACCAGTATTCGGAGGTAACAAAGTAACTGTCTATCCGGGTGGTAAAAGTAAGTTTTACAGTCTTTTCGAAGATATCGACTGTGCCGAATCGCATATTCATATCTTCTATTATGCTATTGGCGACGACCATATCGGCAACGAATTAAAAGAGAAGATTATCAATAAGGTAAAAAACAAGGCATCAAAGTACGACTGCTTTACGACGGACTGGGATGCAATAAAACGAACAGAAAATATTTCAAGCAAATGATAGAAGCAGGCGTGGAAGTGAAAACGTTCCTCCCTGCTTAGTTTTCCCCGCTTCCCTGCGAAGTGTCAATTACCGCAATCATAAAAAGATAGTCATCATCGACGGCAGAATCGCCTATACCGGTGGCATCAATGTAAAAGACGTATACATAGACGGACTTCCCCTGGGGAAAATGGAATGACATACACTTCAAGGTTGAAGGTTCCGGAGCTTCGGGGCTGCAATCTGTGTTTCTGGCAGACTGGTATTATGCTTCCGGACAATATCTGTCTTCACCGGAGTATTATCCCAATGTCGAAGTCTTCGGAGAAGTACCAATTCAAGTAGTCAACGCGGAACCGTTGGGAATGCATTCCAATGTAATGGAAGCCATGTTTACAGCTATAACGCGGGCGAAAAAGAATGTATATATCGAGACTCCTACTTCATACCGACGGAATGTCTGCTTCAGGCAATACAGACCGCATCAATGAGCGGAATAGACGTTCGCCTTGTCATGCCTAAAAAGATCAGACAATGATTTTGTGCAATATGCCTCTAACTCATATGTGGAGAAACTATTAAGAAATAAAGTCAGAGTCTATCAATATGTCAATGGATTTACACATTCAAAGTTGATGATTGTCGATGATGAACTGGTGGTAGTCGGTTCAGCCAATATGGATATAAGAAGCCTTGAACTTCTTTTCGAGACCAATCTGTTCATTTACGACAAGAAAGTTGCTCAGACCGTCAGAGACATTTATCACACCGATATGAATAATAGTAAAGAACTAAATCTACGCGACTGGCTCCAACGCAACCGTTCGGTTAAATTTCGCGAAGCGTGTTTCCGGTTGTTTTCTCCGGTATATTAGCTGTCTGAGCACCACCCCAAAACTATCAAAAACCACCGTTAAATTGTCAGAAGCCTCCTATCTAACAATTTAACGGTGGTTTTATGTCAATTTCCCCACTATCGGGCTCATAGAAATCACATATACTTGCACTGTCAAAACAAAACAAATTTATCAAACTTAAAAACAATCAACATGAAGAATTTCACCTTTAGAAAAGAATTAGTAGAAGCACAGGATGAGTTACTCCGTTTCGCTTACAAACTTACAATGGATATTGATGAAGCAAACGACTTATTGCAGGAAACGTCTTTAAAAGCATTGTACAATGAAGACAAGTATATATCTGATACGAATTTTAGAGGATGGATGTACACCATTATGCGCAATGTTTTTATCAATAACTACCGCAAAGTGATTCGCAATCAGACTTTTGTCGATCATACAGACAACCTCTACCATCTGAATTTACCACAAGATGCAGGTTTTGAAAGTACAGAAAATGCCTATGACCTCAAAGAAATGCACCGTGTAGTCAATGCTCTTGCCAAAGAATACAAAATTCCGTTCGCTATGCACCTTGCAGGATTCAAGTACCGTGAAATTGCAGATAAGCTACACTTGCCACTAGGTACTGTAAAGAGCCGTATCTTCTTCATCCGCAAAAAATTGCAGGAAGAGTTGAAAGACTTTCGCTAATTTTTTTTCAAATGCGACAGAGAGTAATCTGACACCCGGGTGTCAGCATGTATGAGACCCGGGTGTCAGTACCAACACCAGGTGTCATGCAACTCACAGTAATAGTGGATTAAAATTTCATTAGAATATCGACTCTTCCATGCATGATAGATAGCAAAACTTTGGATATCTTCTCAACAGGCCAGTCCCACCACTGCAATTCCTGCAATTGTGCAATTGTACTTTCGTCAAAAACGCTTTCGTATTTCTTGGGCCGGCGTTCCGCCTACTATCGTATAAGGAGGTACATCTTTGGTGACTACTGCCCTCGACGCAATAATCGCTCCGTCGCCGATATGTACACCCGCCATGACAACAGCCTCATAACCAATCCATACATCGTTTCCAATCACTATATCCCCTTTATTATCCCATGCCGAAGTGATATTTCCCTTATCCAACTGCCACTCCTCAAAAAAATATAGGAAACGGATAATTCGACAAAGAATTCAACGTATGATTCGCGCTGTTGAAAAGAAACTTAGCTCCACAGGCTATCGAACAGAATTTCCCTATGATCAGCCGGTCTCCATTGACAGGATAATGATATAAAACATTGTTCTTCTCAAACTGAACAGGATCATTCACAAAATCATTGTATATGGTGTAGTCACCAACCTTTATATGAGGATTATTGATAACTGCATTCAGATAGACGGTCTGAAGGTCATTGGTGCGCGGATAAATATTTGTATTCATTGTAATTGCTTCTTTATATAGTTTCTGAAATAAAAATAATAAAATATCGGGTGACCTGTTTAGCCACATAAGACTCGAACAACAGATTTCACCATTGTCCATCATCCATATAGAGCGAAGCTATTTACAACGTTGCCATTTCATTGCGTTCAAAAATAAGGTTCATATCACATAACAAATGTACAGGATAATTTTGGAAATCAGATGCAAGGATCTAAAAATTATCCCGTATATTTGCTGTATACCATTTATATCGTCACTATAAACCTTTAGCATCATGGCAACTTATACTCATTTCGGCAAACAGCCGGATGTACTGAAACATCTGATACTTTGCGAAGTTCTTCGGAACGAGCATCCACAAGTCTATGTAGAAACAAATTCTGCCTGTGCCATCTACCCGATGCAGCAGACTTCGGAACAGCAATATGGCATTTACTATTTCTTAGAAAAAGCGGTAGAGGAAGACAATCAAGTTCTAAAAGACTCCATTTACTATAAGATAGAAAATGCAGAAATGCAGAGAGGGTACTATTTAGGTTCTCCGGCTTTAGCAATGGAGGTATTAGGAAGACAGGCACAAAAATTTCTATTCTTCGATATAGAAAAGAGTGCTTTGGACAATGTGGAACGCTATGCGAAGCAAGCGGAACTACAGACATCCGTCCGCCTATATAATACCGATTCTCTCGAAGGAGTCATGAAGTTACTGCCATCACTCCCCCAAAGATTCTTTCATTCATATCGATCCTTATGAGATAGATAAGAAAGGAGCATCGGGATTAACCTATCTGGATATATTAATAGAGGCTACCCAGTTAGGAATGAAGTGTTTACTATGGTACGGCTTTATGACTCAACATGACAAAAGCCATCTGAACTCATATATCACGACCCGACTAGAAGAGGCAAGGATTAAAGACTATATTTGTGCAGAACTGATAATGAGCTCTATCAGACAAGACACCGTATTATATAATCCCGGTATCATAGGCAGTGGCATCCTGGGCACCAATTTATCACAGAAATCAAATACAGCCATTCTTGATTACAGTGATATACTGGTCCGCCTCTACCAATACGCAAAAATACAAGGACCATGACGGCAGCTTATACAGAGACATTATCGGCAATCCACCGGAAACCTGAGTCGAAAACAAGGAGTAGCAAAAATAGGAAATACATCAATCTTCCCACTAAATATGTATTCCATATCGGTGCTTCACTTCCGCCATCACAAACGTACTTTCCAGCGAACCCAGGCTATCGATGGTTCCCAATACATTCAGAATAAACTCCTGATAATATTTCATATTAGGAGCATGGATCTTCAGCAAGTAATCGTAACTGCCCGATATATTATAACATTCGGTCACTTCGGGAATGTCCTGTATGATTCGGGTAAACTCAGCCGCAATGTCCCCTGTTCAGCCGCCTTAGCTTGACACTGCAAAATACCACAAAACCCTGATTCAGCTTTTCGGCATCCAGCACAGCGATATACTTCTTTATATATCCCCCACTCTCCAAACGTTTAAGGCGCTCGAAAACAGGAGTCGATGAAAGACTGACCCGCGCAGCCAACTCTTTGGTCGTCAACCGCGCATTCTCTTGCAAAGTACGGAGTATCTGCAAATCCACTTTATCTAATTTCTCAAAAGTATCCATAAGAAAAATATTCTTCTAACAGGTGATTTTTAAGAATAAAGCAGTTGCTTTATTCTGTATAACGATACAAAAATAGCATTATTTTCTATATTTACACTATATATTGTTCGATATATCTACATCCCATAACTTTGCAAGAAAATAAAGAGAGAATATCAAACTTAAAAAGCATACGATTATGGAAAGAAAGAATTTACACTTTGAGACATTACAGGTTCATGTAGGACAGGAACAAGCAGATCCGGCAACAGACGCACGCGCAGTACCTATTTATCAGACCACTTCTTATGTATTCCACAATTCCGCTCATGCAGCCGCACGTTTCGGTTTGCAAGATCCGGGCAATATCTACGGCCGCCTGACCAACTCCACCCAAGGAGTTTTTGAAGAACGTGTAGCCGTCCTCGAAGGAGGCGTAGCAGGTCTGGCAGTTGCCTCCGGTGCCGCCGCTATTTTATGCTTTCGAAAACATTACTCGTGCAGGCGACCACATCGTAGCTGCCAAAACAATTTACGGAGGAAGCTATAACTTACTGGCACATACTTTGCCCAATTATGGCGTTACCACCACTTTCGTTGATCCGAGCGACCTTTCCAACTTTGAGAAAGCGATTCAGGAGAACACCAAAGCCGTATTTATCGAAACACTCGGAAACCCGAATTCCAATATTATAGACATAGAAGCGGTATCCGAAATTGCTCACCGTCACAAAATACCTTTGATTATAGACAATACGTTCGGCACTCCCTACTTAATCCGCCCCATCGAACACGGAGCAGACATTGTGGTACACTCCGCCACCAAATTCATTGGCGGTCATGGCAGTTCCTTGGGAGGAGTAATCGTTGACTCCGGTAAATTCGACTGGGTAGCTTCGGGTAAATTCCCGCAGTTGACAGAGCCCGATCCGAGTTACCACGGAGTACGCTTTGTAGACGCTGCCGGTCCGGCTGCTTACGTCACCCGCATTCGTGCCACTTTGCTACGGGATACGGGAGCAACGATCAGTCCGTTCAATGCCTTCATCCTGCTGCAAGGGCTGGAAACACTTTCTTTGCGTGTAGAACGTCATGTAGAAAACGCGCTAAAAGTGGTGAACTTCCTGAATAATCATCCGAAGGTGAAGAAAGTCAATCATCCGTCACTCTCCGATCATCCGGATCATGCACTCTATCAACGCTATTTCCCGAATGGTGCAGGCTCCATCTTTACGTTTGAAGTAAAAAGGAGGACAGGAAGAAGCACACCGCTTCATCGACAGTCTGGAGATTTTCTCGTTGCTGGCCAATGTAGCTGACGTGAAATCACTAGTCATCCATCCGGCAAGTACCACACACTCGCAACTTAATGCGCAGGAACTTGCAGAACAGGAGATTTATCCGGGCACTGTACGTCTATCCATCGGAACGGAACATATCAATGACCTGATAGCCGATCTGGAACAGGCACTCGCCAAAATCTGACATTAGATTCTAACCTATTTGTCTGTTAAAATGTGATTGACAACAAGACGCAATGAAGATTCGGGGATTGAACTTTCCATCACTATGATACGTTATAACAATATAACATTAAAACATTGCAGTTATGGAGAAATATTTAATACACAGCAACGAACTGCATCTGATAGACGCAGGGAAAATCCACCAGGCAGTAGAGAAAATGGTGGAGTCACTCGATCTTGCCGCAGGATCAACCAGTAATTTTGATCTCTATCAGGTAGTAGAAAGCTACTTTAAGGACCTTGAAAAAGAAGGAAAATCAACCATGTACTGGGGATCAAAGAAGACCGATATGAGTTTGCAGAAGACTTCGGCATCAAATAAAAAGAAATTTTCCAATCACACCAGACAATTTGTTCATATAAAACGAGAGAGTCTCACCGAAGTGAAACTCTCTCGTTTTAGTATATATCTTATAGTGATCAGTTTCCCTGATGCACGGTAAGTTGCGGGAACGGGAAGTTGATGCCTTTTTCATTAAAGGTTTCATAAATAGTCTTGTTTATATCAAAATAAACTCCCCAGTAATCTGCCGTATTCACCCACACGGGCTACCACATTCACACTGCTGGCATCCAGCGCATGAAGGGCAATAAACGGGGCGGGATCAGTCAGAATACGATTGTCGGCCGTCAGTATATCACGGACAATCTGCTGTACCTTATTATAATCTTCTCCATAATCCACGCCAACACTCCATTCTACACGGCGCGTTGTCTGTGTATTATAGTTTGTCACCACTCCGCTGCTCATTGCACCGTTCGGTATATAAATCACTTTATTATCTCCGGTAGTCAGAATGGTGTGAAATATCTGTATTTCCTTGACCGTTCCGGAAACTCCCTGACTTTCAATCCAATCTCCTACCTTATAAGGCTTGAAAAGCAATACGATCAGTCCGCCGGCAAAGTTCTGCAAGTTACCGGACAACGCCATACCGACAGCCACACCGGCAGAAGCCAACAGGGCTGCAAAAGAAGTTGTTTCGACTCCCCAGAGCACCGACTACGGAGATAATCAACAGAATGGTCAGCAGAATATTTACCAGACTCTTCACAAAAGTCTTGATGCTTATATCCACCTTTCTCCTGTCCATCAGACGTCCGACAAATCGGTTGAGCATCGAGATGAGGAAGCGTCCGACAATGAAGACAAGGGTTGCAATCAGGATGCGTTCTCCGGCACGGATACCGAAATCTACCAATTGCTGGGTGATCAGAGAAAGCTTATCCAATCCGTCCGCATTGGCTATCGCTTCTTCCATTAATTTATCTGCGACGATTTGTGTAGAATCCGCAAGCTGTGTTGCTGTCGCTTGAAATAATAGTAGCATAATTTGATAATTATATTAAAATGAATAAATAGCTGACTTGTCATATTTCAACAAACTACAAAGTTATATTGTTTTTAGCAAATCTTAAAGTTTTTTTGCTTTCCTCCCGCAAAAGCAGTAATTTTGCCAACGATTCACTAAGTAGGGGTGCCTTAACATGACGGGCTGAGAACATACCCATAGAATCTGAACCGGGTAATGCCGGCGTAGAGAACTAATTAATAAGCAAGATGAAAAATGATGATGATGGCCGTCGCCTTATTGGGCGCAGGCTTCCTGTCCATGCACAAACGAGTGCAAAGGATAGTCTGAAAGTAATCAACCTGCAAGAAGTGCAGGTAGTATCCACACGTGCTACAGCAAAAACTCCCGTAGCATTTACCAATATAGGCAAAGCCGAACTTAAAAAGTGAACTTCGGGCAGGATATTCCCCTACCTGCTGAGCATGACTCCTTCCACGCTGACCACATCGGATGCGGGATCGGGCATCGGCTATACGACTCTTCGTGTACGAGGCACTGACGGCACGCGTATCAATATCACTGTAAACGGCATCCCGATGAACGATGCCGAAAGCCACAATCTGTTCTGGGTAAATATGCCCGACTTTCTTCTTCCGTAAAGGATATGCAAGTGCAACGTGGCGCAGGAACATCGACCAACGGCGCCGGTGCCTTCGAGCCAGTGTCAATATGCAGACCGAAGGCGCGTCCATGAAACCGTATGCCGAGTTCAACGGTTCCTATGGTTCTTTCAACACCCACAAGGAAACTGTAAAAGTGGGGAACCGGACTGCTGAACAATCACTGGACATTCGATGCCCGACTTTCCAACATCGGTACGGACGGATACATCGACCGCGCCTCCGTCAATCTCAACTCTTACTATCTGCAAGGAGGATATTTCGCCGAAAATACGTCTGTCAAACTGATCGCATTCGCAGGAAAAGAAAAAGACGTATCATGCCTGGGGATATGCTACTAAAGCAGAAATGGAAGAACACGGAAGACGGTATAACCCTTGCGGCGAATATACCGGAGACGATAATGAAAAACATTATTATGCCGACCAGACGGATAACTATCTGCAAAAGAATTATCAACTCCTTTTCAACCATACTTTCTCCACTGCGTGGAATCTGAACGTAGCCCTGCACTACACCAAAGGTGACGGCTACTATGAGGAATATAAAGAAGACAGATCTTTCCTAGAATACGGTCTGAAACCTTTTACAACAGACGGAAAAGAAATTTCGGAAAGCGATCTGGTCCGTCAGAAGAAAATGGATAATAAGTTTGGCGGGGGTGTTTTCTCCCTCAATTATACCAACCACCGACTAACGGCATCTTTGGGCGGGAGGCATCAACCAATACCGGGGTAATAACTTCGGGAAAGTGACCTGGGTAAAAGAACTACATCGGCGCACTATCTCCCGACCATGAATACTACCGCAACCAATCGAAGAAAACCGACGGTAACATCTATCTGAAAGCAAGCTACGACCTCACCGGAGGACTAAGTGCCTATGCCGACCTGCAATACCGGCACATCGACTACACCATCGACGGAGCAAATGACAAATACGACTGGAATAAAAATGCGTTGCGTCCGCTGGCCGTAGACAAGAAATTCGATTTTTTTCAATCCGAAAGCCGGACTGAACTGGGATATCAACTCCAATCACCGTGTCTACGCTTCTTTCTCCGTAGCTCAAAAAGAGCCGACAAGAAATAATTATACGGATGGCAATCCCGACAGTTATCCGAAAGCAGAAAAGCTGCTCGACTATGAAGCCGGATACACATTCGCCAATCATTGGCTGACGGCAGGCGCCAATTTCTACTACATGGATTATACCGACCAGCTTGTCCTCACCGGAGCTTTGAACGATATCGGTGAAGCCCTGACAGAAAACGTTCCGAACAGTTACCGGATGGGGAATCGAACTGATGCTAGGTATCAAGCCCTGTAAATGGTTCCAATGGGATATCAATGCGACATGGAGCAAAAACCGTATCAAGAATTTCGTAGAAAACATTCCCATTTACGATGGCTGGAACCTACTGGACATCGTAAGCGTTTCTCATAAGAGCACCCGCATCGCTTTTTCACCGGATTTCCTGCTGAACAACCGTTTTGCTTTTTACCTATCAAGGATTGAAGCAGCTCTTCAATCCCAGTTTGTCGGCAAGCAATATATGACAAATGCGGAAGTGGAAGCATTGACTCTGGATAAATACTTTGTGAGCAACCTGAATCTGGCCTATACATTCAAACCCCGAAAGGTGGTGAAAGAAGTAACTTTGGGTGTGACCGTCTACAACCTCTTCAACGAAGAATACGAGAACAACGGTTGGGCATCCAGTTCTTACGACAAGGATGTGAATCACAGAATAAATTCTGCCGGATACGCTGCGCAAGCGGGTACAAACGTTATGGGCCATGTCTCTTTCCGCTTTTAACAATAACCATTCAAGCAGATAAGACAGAAGCCGCCAACATGGAACGCGGCTTCTTATTTCCTCATTTTCTCTTCCATATATTTGGAAGGAAGCACCCCAAACTGTGCAACGAACTGCTTACGGAAGGAAATCATCGAATCATACCCTACCATTTCCGCCACTTCTGTCAGACTGCTATATCGCCCGCTCATGATAATAGAGGCAGCTTTACTCATCCGTACTCCATGAATCACCTCTATAATCGACAAACCTGTTTTCTGCTTAACCTTGCGATAAAGGGTCGGCTGGCTCATATTCAATTTGTCCGTCAGCACTTTTATTGTAAAATTCCGGTTTGATAAATTTTCTTCTATAATCTGAAGCATTTTAGGCATAAAAACATCCTGAACATCTTCTGAAGATTCCAGTACCTCTTCATCCAACATAAGAGTTTTCGCATAAAGTTTTCTTAGCAGATCACGTTGCTCTATCAACGCTTTCACCTTCTCTTTCAATAACTCCGGATTAAAGGTTTCATTATATAGTCATCTACCCCTATTTGTAAACTTTTCAACCGGTCAGCATCCTCTGCTTTAGCTGTTAAAAAAGATAATCGGTATATGAAAAGTCCGCTTATTTTCATGAATCTCCTGACTACATTCAAACCCATCCTTAACAGGCATCATTATATCAGATATGATTAATTTAGGTATATATTTATCAGCCATAGCCACCTTCTTCTCCATTTTCAGCCTCAATAACATTATAATCTTCTTTAAATAGACTGCATAAATATTCTCTCATCTCATCGTGATCCTCTATGATCAACAAATATTCCTTATTATTTTTCACTCTGTTAACGGCCTCTTCCATAGTCTCATTCTTTTTTCCTCTACTACTTCTTCCATCGGACGTTCTTCTGCCGGACACTCTTCTAACAAATCCCCCCTTCATCGGATCAGGTACCATTTCATATTCCCCTGCGCAAAATGAGAAAGTCCCACCGGAATGTGCAGAACAAATCGGCTGCCTTCTCCAACACGACTGGTCAACGTAACAAATCCATGATGCAACCCCATCGTATGCTTTACAATATGTAATCCAAGACCAATTGATGTGGAATATTGCGGGATACGTTTTCCTGTTACAAACGAATCAAACACGTGCTGTTGCAAATCATCAGGTATCCCAACCCCATTATCAGACACTGTAACAAGGCAATAAGGCCTTCCGTCAATTTCCGCCTCTGACACAGCCAGTTCAATACGTCCATTCTGAGAAGTATATTTAAAGGCATTCGATAGCAAATTTTGAACAGCTGATTCTATTTTCGCCACATCCACCCATAAATACAAAGGCACTGTATCCACCTGGACCAAAAATTCCCGCTTCTTGACCATAGCCATTTGCAGAAAAGGATTAGCCACCCGGCTAACAATCTCCTTTATATCCGATTCAGACAGATGAAGTTTTATCATACCGCCCTCTATCTTCTGTACATATAGCAGACGATCAACCAGTGTCTGTAGAGAAAGACAATTCTTGTGCAATCTGCTAAATGAATCAAACCAATTATCCGATGGGGTAATGGACTTCATTATATCATGTATAGGAGCGAGTATCAAAGTAAGAGGAGTTCTTAACTCATGAGCAGCATTCATAAAAAAATTCTCACGTTCTTCCCTGTATATGCCGTTCTGCGTTTCTCTCCAAATTTGCAATCGTCAGTTCATGTTTCAATTGAATCATTTTTTTTGAAACGACGCTGCCGCCGCAACAAACTATAGAAAATATAACCAACCAAAAATAAAACCGAGAAAATCAAAAGCAAACGAAACCAAACGGTCTGGCTCCAATGTGGAAGGATTGTTATCGGCAATGCAGTAACGTCTCCTTCCGTATTATTAGGGAACAATGTTTTGACTTCAAAAATATAATAACCGGCAGACAAGTTGGTAAACGAGACCTTACCCGCTTCAGAAACAATCCAATCTTTTTGATATGGATATAACCGATAGCTATATTTTTGCAGATCCTTCGAAAAAGCCAGATTATTGAAAAAGAGAGAAATCACGGTTTGCATTGACCAGTTCCAAATGGTCAATTGATGCAATGTTTGAGTCCAAAACAACTTGCCCTTTTATCTTCTCACCTATATTAATTGGCTTATTATCGACTTCTAATCCGGTTAAAAGAGTTTTGCTGGCAATGGTGGCAGATGTCAGTATTTCCGGTTCAAAATAAGTTAAGCTCTTATTGTTTCCCCAAAATAAAGTATTCTTAAACAACATCACAGATTTATTGCTACTAGAAATATAATAGTTGTAGAAAACATGTTGCTGTCGGCTATATCTTGAGATACCGGATATACTCCCCAACCAAATACGCTTCTTCTCATCTTCCACTATACAATCTATACAATCATTACAAAGTCCATCTTTTACTGTATAAAAAGACGCTATCCTATCTTCGCCCACAGGAATGATTCCAAATCCATTTTTATAACCCACATATACAGTTCCGTCAGTACCAGTCAGTAAAGCACTAACTACACGAGCTCCTATATTTTCTTTTTCTTCATATCCATGAACCATCTTTAATGGACGAACATTTACCTGTGATAATCGTACAATACCTTTGCTGTCCCTATCCAGATATTCCGCTGTTTATCTTCACAAATAGCAGTGACCCATGGCTCTGCATCTTCTTTCAAGGCTTCACGCAATGAGAATAATTCAAATGACCTGTCTGCCGATCAAATAAGTACAATCCGGCAGAAGTGCATACCCAAAACCGATAACGGTGTCAATCATTAAGGCCACTATATAGGAATTTACCTTTTTTTCCTAAATAATTGAGCGGATATATATGGAAAGAATCGGAACTCCAGTCATAACAAATCAAATTTCCGGAAGCATTTCCAAACCATAAATTAGAACATGAATCTTTGGTTGCACAAAACACCGGGACTTCTTTTTGATTGCCCACAGGAGAAAAAGTTCAGCGGTCGCGATTTAGCATAAGGCTGGTCACTACGCATAATTCCTTCATGGTAAGTGCCCAACCAAATTCGACCATCTTTGTCAGCCACCTGAGCAGAGATTTCATTATGTTTTTTGCTGTGATATTGCATATAAGAATGCTGTCTAAAATCAAAATAGACAATCCCTCCTCCTCTAGTTCCGATCCATAGTATTCCCTCTTTATCATAATAAACAGAAATCATTCTTGTCTCTACATTCCGGTACTGCAAAAATGAGGTATTCGTATAAGGCGTTGCCGACAACTTAGAAGGATCATTTTCTTCAGGAGCTAACAGAGTATATCCATTCCAGGTTACTGCAATGTAAGAATCATTATCCAACGCAACCACCCCATACGCATCTGAATGTGATAAAGAAGACAACCTGGCATCCTCATTATACTGATAATAATCAGATTTTCCCGTGGGAATATGCAGACGAGTTACTCCACCCACTATAGAAGAAATCCAAATATATTCCCCTTCACTCATGATAGTAGTAGCATTAGCGCTAGGATTAATAGAGTATTTGAACTTCCGGACCACTTTACCTGCAATCTTATCAAAAGAACAACAAATTTCCCTTATCGGTAACCAAATACAAGAAATGCCCGTCTTGTGAAGCACATAAATTCGAAAAAGATTCCCCCTCATCTAAAAAAAACGGATAGCCTGCTTCGACAGTCATCTCTATTTGTAAGTCACCTTTCACTAATTTATAATGTCGTTTCAAGCATTGCAATTGTCCGCCTTTCACTATCCAAAAAAGTGAATCCCCTGTTATTTCCATAGCACTTACAGAAATGGCCTTTTTCCCATCCTGAAAAGACGGAAGAACAAATTTCTCTTTCCGTCGATCAAAACAATATAAATACTCATTAGTTATTACCCACAATTTATCATCAGAAGTCTCTTTTATATCGGAAACATACATCCTCGCATTGTCTACACTAAAATTGCGAATCTGCTTCCCGTCATATCGACTCAGCCCATTAGTGGATCCAAACCACATAAAACGATCTTGATCCTGATAGATACAAGTAATGATGTTATCTACCAAGCCATTACTCATATTCAACTGATGTAGTTCATTATAAGGCAGAACAGCATAGAGAGAAGTAGTAATAACTAAAGAATTTATAATAGCAATCAAAACAAGAACGGTATATCGAACGGTTCGCTTCATTATATATTCATATTAGTTTAAGTGTCACAAAAATAATCAATATTATAACAGAAAGGCGAAGCAAATGATAAAAAAGCAATTTTGAATGAAAAGATATACATGGATGAATAAAAGCATATGCTCCTGATTCCTTGAAATACCCTAAGTTTGTATCCTGAAAACGGAAAGTGTGCTTCACAATTATATATAGCCATTTACACCTTTGAATCTATAATATTTAAAACAATTAATCACATGAGAGAAAAAGCCAAAAAGCCCTTAAGTCAAATTGAAATCAATTAGAATCTATTAAACCTTATTTAAATAGAAAGCCTAAAAGACCTTTTTTTTCAAACTAATAAAAATCTTATAGAAAAACATGCGTAAATCATTTAATCTAATCTGGATGGTTTTCGGCTTCCTGCTACTAATAGTAGGTTGTAATGAAGACAAGAAAAGCACAGCTTTCGATCCTAATCAACCAGTCAAGTTTACAGAGTTTATGCCCGATTCCGGTGGCATACGAACCAAATTCATTGTTAAAGGCTCCAATTTCGGAGAAGACAAAAGCCAAGTGAAAGTTTACTTCAAGGATGAAGTAGGTAATGAGCGGGGAGGCATTGGTTTTAGGTGGCAAGCCTGATGTTCTTTATGCCCAAGTGCCCAAGCAAGCCGGAGGGGAAAGCCATGTACGGGTGGAGATTGCCGGAAAGAAGCTGAACTCAGCAATGCTGAAAAAACCTTCAAATATATTGTAACTTCTTCCGTATCTACAGTAGTAGGAAAAGCCAAAGAAGGTGGCAATAAAGACGGAACTCTCGGCGAGACCACATTCAATACTCCAAGGTATGTAGCTGTAGATAATGATGACAATGTATTCATATTCGACTCTGATGGAAGAACGCGTTTATCATCCATCGAACAAAATAAAACGATCACTTTACTAGATGGCATGGTAATCGACCAACCTTTATTTATTGATAAAGAAAAAGAAACAACTATTTGGTCCATGCGATAATGCCAACTTCGGTTGTTTCTTATTCGATGCTAATGTGAGCTGGGTGGCTGATAAAATGGGACAGCTTTTAGCCAACGGAGGATGGATGCATAGTGTTGTTCTCGACCCCGTAGATTCTACTTTAGATGTGCAAGAAGCACAGTTTAAAGAACCACGTGGAATTGCTATTGATAAAGAAGGGAACTTATACATAGCCGATGCTGGTAATAACCGAATACGCAAAGTTGACACCAAATTGAACGTCGTAACCACGATAGCAGGTAGCGGAGCTGCAGGATACAAAGATGGAGACCCTTTGAAGCCCTCAATCAGCCCTGGGGTGTCTATTTGGACAAAATGAATTTCTTTTACATTGCAGATCAAAACAACCACTGCATCAGAAAACTTGCTATTGAATAATTAATAAGGAATAGAAATGAAAACACTATATTTAATTAGCCCTGTGTTTCTTTCTGCTATTGGCAGGAAATGCAACACAAGGGATATGGGCCCAACAAGAACCAATTCAAATTGCCGGAATCGTGTTAGATGAACATGGTGATCCGCTCCCGGGTGCAAACATATCTGTTAAAGGGAAAGAAAAACCGGAACTATAACAGATATGGATGTAACTTCAGTATGAAATCATTAGCTCCAAAAACAACGCTGATTGTTTCATTTATGGGATATAAGAGCAAAGAAATAGTGGTTGCTCAAACCGATAAGAAGATGCGTATATCTCTGAGCCCGACTCAGAATCATTGGACGAAGTAGTTGTTGTAGGTATGGGAACACAACGTAAAGTCAGCGTGGTAGGTGCTGTCACCAGTGTCAATCCGGCTGCCATCAGTGCTCCGTCAACTTCAGCCAATATGCTGGGAGGTGTGGTTCCCGGTATTATAGCCGTTGACCGAAGCGGCGAACCGGGGCAGGATGTTTCTGAGTTCTGGATTCGCGGTATCAGCACATTTGGTGCCAACCAGTCTGCGCTGGTTTTGATTGACGGTATTGAAGGAAACCTCAACGACCTCGACCCGTCGGATATTGAGAGCTTCTCTATCTTGAAAGATGCTTCGGCAACAGCCGTTTATGGTGTACGTGGTGCAAATGGCGTTGTTTTTGGTAACGACCCGTTCCGGTCAGGAAGGTCGAACCAAGGTAACCTGGAAAAGCAGTATGACTCTCTCTTATTCCCCGTATGCCCGAATATCTGGAAGCATACGATTATGCCAGCTTGGCAAACGAAGCCCGAGTGGTAAGCAATATGGACCCTCTTTATAGCCCGACAGAACTGGAGATTATTAAAGCAGGACTGGATAATGACTTATATCCAAACGTTAACTGGCAAAAAAAGAGATACTGAAAGATGTAACTATCAATCATCAGCACTATTTAAATGTATCCGGTGGTGGAAAAGTTGCCAGATATTTTGTCAGTGTAGGAGGCATTCAAAGATGCTATCTTCAAGCAAAGACAAAGTTAACAAATACAACACGAATGTCAAATGGGCTAAATATAATTTCCGCGCAAAGGTAGACATGAACCCAACTTCATCGACGATCATGGGATTGGCTATGGACGGAGCTATTGTAGAAGACAGAGCACCGGGATTCGGAACTAACAATGACGCACTCTGGGCGCACAAGCCTATCTGACTCCCCTGACGGTGCCTTTTACGTTATTCCAATGGAATGCTTCCTGCTTATGGGAAAAACGGAGAACAAATCTCACCATATATCTTGTTGAACCATACCGGATTTAAAAAGGGAAACCGGACCACTATGAACATCAATTTCACCTTACGTCAAGACTTCGGGAAATGGATCAAGGGTTTGACTGCCAGAGGAATGTTCTCGTATAACAATAACAATATACACAACGTAGTCCGCTCCAAAATGCCGGACCTATACAAGGCCTTTGGCCGTTACAATGACGGTTCATTAATGACACAACGTACGGTATCAGCCAGCAACATTCAATTCGCCAAGAGTGCTGCCAGTGACCGGAGATATTCTGAATCGCAACTTGCCTATGAAAGACTTTTTCAATCAGGAACATCGTGTAACCGGTTTGATACATTACTATATGCAAAGCACCGAAACCACCGAAGCAAATGATGAAATTTCATCTATTCCCAAACGTTATCAAGCGTTGTCTGCCAGAGCCACTTACTCTTATAAAGATGCTTATCTGATAGAAGGAAACGTAGGATACACCGGTTCCGAAAAACCTTTGAACCGGGCAAACAATTCGGTTTGTTCCCTGCAATAGCCTTTAGGATGGATCCCGACCCAATACGAATTTATGCAGAATCATGCAGGATGGCTCAACTTTTGAAGATCAGAGCTTTTATGGTGAAGTTGGTAACGATCAGATCGGTGGTGGACGTCGGTTCCCATATCTGACGTTGATTAACTTTGGAGGTGGTAGTCGTTGGGGTTCCAATGGATTGACAGAAAACAAATCGGAGCCAATAACTTACATTGGGAGGTAGCCAAGAAATATAACCTGGGTATCGACTTCCAATTTCTCAATGATAAAATAGGTGGAACGGTAGATATCTTCAGAGACACTCGTGATAATATCTTCCAGGAAAGAAAAATGATGCCTTCGGAAGTAGGCGTCGTGACCAACCCATATACCAACGTAGGACGTATGCGCAGTAGCGGTATAGATGGTAACATTTACCTGAACCAGAAAATAAACGAAGACAACTCTTTCACGGTGCGTGCCAACATGACATATGCTGTCAGCAAAGTTGTACATTGGGACCAAGATGCGGTGCGCTACCCTTACCAATCGTATAGCGATGTAAATTATGGTGTTATGCGCGGTTTGGTTGCATTAGGCTTATTTCAAAATCAGGATGAAATCAACCGAAGCCCGAAACAGACATACGGCGAAGTACGCCCCGGAGATATCCGCTATAAAGACGTGAACGCTGACGGAAAAATTGACGATGACGATATTGTTCTATTGCACACTCCAATGTACCGCAAATTCAATACGGTTTTGCACTGGAGTACAGATATAAAAGATGGACTATCAGTGCTTTATTCACTGGAGCAGCCAAAGTTAACTTCTTATACGGCGGTTCCGGATTCTATCCCTTCTCAGGCGGAGAAGTCGGCAACATTCTATCCATCGTAAACGACCCGAAGAATCGTTGGACACCGGCATGGTATTCAGGGATCCTTCTACAGAAAACCCGAATGCACGTTTCCCGCGCCTGACTTACGGAGAGAATAAGAACAATAACCGTGCTTCTACTTTCTGGCTGGCAGATGGTTCTTACCTGCGTTGGAAATCATTGGATATTTCCTATCGTATCGGAACGAATAAAGTACTAAGGACAGTGGGCATCAGTGATATGAATCTGCAATTTGTCGGACAGAATCTGGCAGTATGGGATTCAGTGAAACTATGGGATCCCGGGACAGGCATCTAAAAACGGCGCCGTATATCCGCTACAGCGTACTTTCTCTTTACAGTTAACAGCTACGTTCTAATTGAAAACTATTATGAAAAAGATATTAAAGAAAAGCCTTCATATTCTATGCACGACACTGGGGATCATCCTGTTCATGCTGACTTCATGCAACTATCTGGCAGTTGATGAATACTTTAACGACCTGACTCCACTCGACTCCATCTTTGCCAGACAAGATTATCTGGAGCGTTATGTGTGGGGGAACTGCGGCATTAATGCCCGCTCAAGGCAACTTGTTTTCCGGTTCCTACGGTCCTTACGAGACTGCGGTAGATGAAGTTCTTCTGTCATGGCAGAAAGCTGAGTACGCCGGTACCTACTTGTACGCAGACAAAATTACGCAAAACGATTCTTACTACAACATGTGGGGGACAATACTACAAAGGTATCCGTAAGTGTAACACTATCTTCACCGCATCGATGAATGCAAAGACCTGAAAGGATTGGACAGACGTGAAATTATGGGTTTGACTCATTTCATGAGAGCCCTTCTATTTCTATCTGTTGGAACTTTACGGACCGGCAGTCATCCTTCCCGAAGAACCGCTGTCGGTAGATGAAAACATTGAAAACTTGTCATTCGAACGTAACACGTACGATGAATGTGTGGAATATATCTGCAAAGACCTCGAAGAAGCTTACAGTCTACTGGACCCGACGCGCCCGAGCACTCAGTTCGAACGTCCTACCAAAATGCGGCAGCCGCCCTCATGTCACGTGTCCGGTTTTTACCAAGCTTCCAAGTGGTACAACGGCAATCAATATTATGCCGACTGGACCACTTCCGACGGACGAAACATGATAGCCCCAGCAATATGACCCGGTGAAATGGGCGAAATCAGCTGCTGCCTCCAAGAGAATTATCGATAGCGGTATTTACTCATTATACACTGTACCCAGCGATGAAAACACGTATGCATCCTCTCAGGCGTCACAAGCGGAATTTCCGTTAGAGTAGGAGGAATCGATCCCTTACCATTCGTATATAGACATGTTCAATGGAGAAGCACTGGCTGTGAAAAACCCTGAACTTATTTATGCTACCCCTTGAACAACAACATCATTTCAATCGCCTTCCCGTTGAAACTAGGAGGATGGA
>VOFD01001031.1_pt1 | contig 26242 bp, 19 predicted proteins | sample 5384101 | NCBI WGS metagenome assembly VOFD01 (sample SAMN12384723, study PRJNA508395) | human gut metagenome | isolation source: healthy gut C | host: Homo sapiens
GAGCGACTGCATGAAGAACCGCAACTACTATGTATTCACCATAACACCCGGAAGGATATGAGCGCGAAGTGGTCTATTTCTAATCTGCCGGCACTCGCCGCCATCTGCCTGCTGTTGCTGTGGTGCAGCCCGCTTTCCGCACAGGAACGGGATACGGTGATTATTGTAAAGCACGATACAGTTTACCTGCAACGCAAACCCGACACCGTCGTTACCGGCCGTACACGCCACAGCCGTTACGACCGGCGCGTGCACCGCTACCGCAAACGGTGGGAAGCTTTGATTCCGACACACACCAAGATACAGTTTGCCGGCAATATGGGACTCCTCTCGCTGGGCACAGGCTGGGATTACGGCAAGCGCAACCAATGGGAAACGGATATTTTCTGGGTGTCCTGCCCAAATATCAGTCCGACTGCACCAAATTGACATTTACCTTGAAGCAGAACTACATCCCCTGGAGCCTGCAAATCAAAAGAAGAAGCCGGTTCGGCAGAACCCCTTACCTGCGGTATGTACAGTACCTGCGACCTGTACATCGTAAGTGCATTCACCAACAAGTACCTGAAGCCGAAGGATTACCTGAGCTTGTCCTTCGGAGTGAAGCTACAGTTGCTGTAAGACATGTCTTTCAAGTGAAATTACAGTTACCGCAAGGTTGCCGGCTGTATCTTGCAGTGGTACGAGATGTATCCCACGGTGGTACAAGAAGTACCTCGCTATGGTACGGCATGTACCCTGCGGTGGTACAGCACCTACCATGCCGTGGTACAACGTATACCACACCGTGGTATGACACCTACCTTGTCGTGGTACGGCATGTACCCTGAGGCGGAACGTAGCGCAGCCCCTCTTCTGCTACTGCTTTTGTTACTTCCGCTCCTTATAAAAAAAACATCCATGTGTCTTGCCGGGCAGCAAAGCCCAATGAAAAAGTCCCCGAATTATTCCGCCCCTTTTCCTTCTTTCTCGGGAAAATAGAATATATTTGCCCTCACAAATATAACAAGACATCGTTCTGCCATGAAGAAATCCGGAAACATTCTTATCGTTGATGACAATCGCGGCGTACTCACCGCATTGCAACTGCTGTTGAAGCCTTATTTTGATAAAATAACCGTCCTTTCTTCACCGGTTACCCTTCCCGCCACCTTACGCGAAGATACGTGGCAGGCAGTGCTTCTCGATATGAATTTCACATCCGGCATCAATACCGGAAACGAGGGGCTTTACTGGCTGCACGAAATAAAGAAACAATATCCGGCGCTCCCCGTAGTGCTGTTCACCGCCTATGCCGACATAGACCTTGCCGTACGGGGGATAAAGGAAGGAGCAACGGACTTTATCGTCAAGCCCTGGGATAACGGAAAGTTAGTGGAAACCCTGCTGAATGCCGCACAAAACGCCCCTGCATCCGGGAAGAAAACAGCAACCACGCCTGCAAGCACCGCTTCTTCCATGTACTGGGGAGAAAGCCCCGTCATGCAGCAGCTTCGCATGCTGGTAGAAAAGGTAGCGGCCACCGATGCCAACATCCTCATCACCGGCGAGAACGGCACGGGCAAAGAGATGCTTGCCCGCGAGATACATGCCCTCTCCGCACGCCACCGCAAGGAAATGGTAAGCGTGGACATGGGTGCCATTACCGAAAGCCTTTTTGAAAGCGAGCTTTTCGGCCATGTGAAGGGGGCGTTCACCGATGCCCATGCCGACCGTCCCGGAAAGTTCGAGGTTGCCGACCACAGCACGCTCTTCCTCGATGAAATAGGCAACCTCCCCTATCACCTGCAAGCCAAACTGCTGACCGCCATCCAGCGCCGCAGCATCGTGCGGGTGGGCAGCAATATGCCTGTTCCCGTAGATATCCGCCTTATCTGCGCCACCAACCGCAACCTGTCCGAAATGGCGGATAAAGGAGAATTCCGTGAAGACCTGCTCTACCGCATCAACACCATCCATCTTGAAATTCCTGCGCTGCGTGAACGGCAGGAAGATATCATCCCACTGGCAGAGCGTTTCATCACACGTTTCTGCAAGCAATACGGGAAGCCGGCCTTGCGTCTGGACAATGCGGCGCGGGAGAAGCTGATGCTGCACCCCTGGTCCGGCAACATCCGCGAACTGGAACATGCCATCGAGAAAGCCGTTATCATCTGCGACGGTGCATTCCTCTCTGCCGGATTGTTCCAGTTGCAACGCAGGAACGAAGCCCCGGAAATGCCTGCCGCATCCACTCTTGAAGACATGGAAAAGCAAATGATACGCCACACGCTGGACAAGTGCGGCGGCAATCTCTCGGCGGTGGCCTCGCAACTGGGAATTACCCGGCAGACGCTTTACAATAAAATGAAGAAGTATGGGCTTTGAAAAACCTAAGGATATCAGCCAATATTACGTTTTCCGGACTGTCGTCAGCCTGCTCACAGCCGCGGCTGCTGGCATAATGTGGACGCTGTTCTTTCTGAAACAGCCGGGTGCGCATGGTTGGGGCGACCCTCTGCTCTGGGCTGTCCTGTTCACCGTGCTTCTTCCTTTGGCAGTATACTGGCAGCAGCGGTTGTACCGCCGCCACACCCGTAAAGTTCTTTTCATGCTCGATGCCATCGAAAACAACGATACCACCATCCACTTCTCCGAAACGGATGGAACCGAAGACAACCGCCTCGTAAACCGTTCGCTGAACCGCGTAGCCCGTATCCTGCATAATGTAAAGAGTGAAACCGCCCAACGGGAGAAGTACTACGAGCTTATCCTCGACTGTGTAAACACCGGTATCATCGTGCTGAACGACAACGGAGCCGTCTATCAAAAGAACAACGAAGCCCTGCGCCTGCTCGGACTGGAAGTATTTACGCACGTCCGCCAACTGTCGCGCGTGGACGCCCATCTGACGGATACGCTCACCGCCTGCCGTCCCGGCGACAAGTTCCAGGCGGCATTCGGCAACGAACGCGGAACCGTAAACCTATCTGTCCGCGTCAGCGACATCACCGTACGCCAAGAGCACCTGCGCATCCTCGCCCTGAACGACATCAACAACGAACTGGACGAAAAGGAGATAGACTCCTGGATACGCCTTACACGCGTGCTGACCCATGAAATCATGAACGCCGTAACCCCCATCACTTCCCTGAGCGATACCCTGCTGAAGCTGACCGAAGCCCGGATATCGAAAGAAGAGATGCGGCACGGTCTGCAAACAATCAGTACCACAGGCAAAGGGTTGCTCGCTTTCGTAGAATCCTACCGCAGGTTTACGCGCATCCCCACTCCCGAACCGTCCCTGTTCTACCTCAAAGGCTTCATCAACCGTATGGCGGAACTGGCGCGCCATCAATATCCCGACACCCCGGTTACGTTCAATGTTTCCATCGTTCCCGACGATTTGATACTCTATGCCGACGAAAACCTCATTTCGCAAGTCATCATAAACTTACTGAAAACGCCATACAGGCTTTTGAAACGGGTGCTCCGGCAGCAACGGGGACAAATGCGGAAACAACAGCGGAAACAAACGCAGCGACTACGGAAAAACACATCAACATACGCGCCTACTGCAACGAAGCCGAAGCCGTACTGATAGAAATATCCAACAACGGCCCTGCCATCCCCCCGGACATTGCCGGGCATATTTTCATTCCTTTCTTCACCACCAAAGAAAACGGAAGCGGCATCGGACTGAGCATCTCCCGGCAAATCATGCGCTTATCCGGCGGAAGCTCTCTCTGATAGCCGGGAAGGAGACAACTTTTGTATTGAAATTTAATTGAACCAATTAAGTTTTGGTTTTGTTGTCAAGAATGAATATCTTTGTACACAAAGGTACGAAAAGCATTTTCCAATAAAACTCATAACACACTATTTATGCTATTTACAGCTGAAAACATTTTACTTGTAGGTTCTATTTTACTTTTTGTCAGCATCATCGTTGGCAAAACCGGTTACCGTTTCGGAGTTCCCGCCTTGTTACTTTTTTTTCTTGTGGTGGGCATGCTTTTCGGCAGCGACGGACTCGGATTGCAATTCCACAACGCCAAAGAAGCGCAGTTCATCGGTATGGTGGCTTTGAGCATTATCCTGTTTTCGGGCGGAATGGATACCAAGTTCACCGAAATCAAGCCTATCCTCTCCCCCGGTATTGTACTGTCTACTTTCGGTGTGCTGCTGACGGCACTGTTTACCGGACTGTTTATATGGTGGTTGTCGGGCATGAGCTGGACCAATATCCACCTGCCGCTCATCACCTCCCTGCTGCTGGCTTCCACTATGTCGTCTACGGACTCGGCATCGGTATTCGCCATCCTGCGCTCGCAGAAGATGAACCTGAAGCACAACCTGCGTCCCATGCTGGAGTTGGAAAGCGGAAGCAACGACCCGATGGCCTATATGCTGACTGTCGTACTTATCCAGCTCATCCAGTCCTCGGTATGGGTGCTTCGCAGATAGCCTTCTCTTTCGTGATACAATTTGTGGTAGGTGCTGCCGCCGGCTATCTGCTGGGTAAGCTGGCCATCCTTATGCTCAACAGGCTGAATATAGACAACCAGTCGCTCTACCCCATTCTGCTGTTGTCGTTCGTATTCTTTACCTTCTCCATTACCGATCTGATGAAGGGCAACGGATACCTCGCCGTCTACATTGCCGGCATGATGGTGGGTAACAACAAAATCATGCACCGCAAAGAGATTTACACGTTTATGGATGGACTGACATGGCTTTTCCAGATTATCATGTTCCTCTGTCTCGGTCTGCTGGTGAACCCGCACGAAATGCTGGAAGTGGCAGTCGTGGCATTGCTCATCGGCGTATTCATGATTGTCATAGGACGCCCGCTCAGCGTGTTCCTCTGCCTGCTCCCGTTCGGGAAACGTATCAATATGAAGTCCAAAATGTTTGTGTCCTGGGTAGGGTTGCGAGGCGCGGTTCCCATTATCTTCGCTACCTATCCGGTAGTGGCAGGTGTGCCGGGAGCAGATGTAATCTTCAACATCGTGTTCTTCATCACCATCCTCTCACTCGTCATCCAAGGTACTACCGTCTCTAAAGTAGCACGCATCATGGGGCTTTCCACCCCGATGGAAAAGACAGGTAACGACTTCGGAGTGGAACTGCCCGAAGATATTGACTCCGACCTGCGCGATGTAACCGTCACCCGGGAGATGCTCGACGCGAAAGGCGATACCCTCAAAGACATGAACCTGCCCCAGGGAACTCTCGTTATGATAGTGAAGCGCGACAACGAATACCTGATACCCAACGGCACTCTGAAACTTCATGTGGGAGACAAGCTGCTGCTTATTTCTGAAAAGACCAAAGAATAGGAAATAAGAGGGAGAAAATACACTATTTGTTTTTTAGGCACGGAATTATACGGAAAACACAGATTTTCTTTATTCTTTTTCCGTGAAACCTATGTAATCCCATGCCTAAAAAAAAAACAAATAGTAAGCGAATTTTAAATTTGACATACCCTCATGAAAAAAACTTTAAACCACTTGCATTGCATCACTATAAGCCCTATATTTGCGCAGTTTTAACTAAAGTGTGCAAATATACGCATGGAACAAGAACAACTGTTCATCGACTATATCGAACAAAGCATCATACAAAACTGGGACAGAAACGCTCTGACAGACTATCAAGGAATAACCCTACAATATAAAGATGTTGCCCGCAAGATCGCTAAATTTCATATCGTATTGGAAAGCGCCGGCATCCAGCCCGGTGATAAAATAGCCGTATGCGGTCGTAACAGCGCCCATTGGGCGGTTTGCTTTTTGGCAACAGTGACTTATGGTGCTGTAATCGTTCCTATTCTTCACGAATTCAAAGCAGACAACATACATAATATCGTTAACCACTCCGAAGCCAAACTCCTTTTTGTCGGCGACCGGGCTTGGGAGAACTTGAACGAAGAAGCCATGCCGTTGCTCATGGGAGTTGTTTGCTCATGGAAGCTTTCGAACACCGCAACGCCATCTACGGCACGCGCTATCCTAAGAACTTCCGTCCTGAACATATCTGCTACCGCAAAGAACAGTCGCCCGAAGAGCTGGCGGTTATCAATTATACGTCCGGCACTACCGGCTATTCCAAAGGCGTGATGCTGCCCTACCGCAGCTTATGGTCCAATATAGCCTATTGCCACGAAATGCTGCCCGTACGTCCCGGCGACCATATCGTATCCATGCTCCCTCTGGGGCATGTTTTCGGCATGGTCTACGATTTTCTTTACGGTTTCTCGGCAGGTGCACACCTTTATTTCCTCACCCGCATGCCGTCGCCAAAGATTATCGCGCAGTCATTCTCCGAAATCAAGCCGCGCGTCATATCCTGCGTGCCGCTCATCGTAGAGAAGATTATCAAGAAAAACATCCTGCCACTCATAGACAACAAGATAGGCAAGCTGCTGTTACGGATGCCTATCGTCAACGATAAGATAAAAGCGGACATGCGCAAAAAGGCTATGGATGTCTTCGGCGGCAATTTCGATGAAATCATTATCGGCGGCGCACCTTTCAACGCCGACGTGGAACGCTTCCTCAAACAGATAGGCTTCCCCTACACCATTGCCTACGGCATGACGGAATGCGGTCCTATCATCTGCTCCAGCCGCTGGGAAACCCTGAAGCTCGCTTCGTGCGGAAAGGCCACTACCCGCATGGAAGTAAAGATAGATTCTCCCGATCCTCAGCACGTAGCGGGCGAAATCATCTGCCGGGGAAGCAACCTTATGCTGGGCTATTACAAGAATGCCGAAGCCACTTCCCAAATTATAGATGTCAACGGCTGGCTGCACACAGGCGACCTCGCCACAATGGATGCCGACGGCTACGTTACCGTACGCGGGCGCAGCAAGAATATGCTTCTCACTTCCAGCGGACAGAACATTTATCCCGAAGAGATAGAAAGCAAACTGAATAACATGCCTTACGTCTCGGAGTCGTTGATTGTATTGCAGCATGACAAACTCGTAGCCCTGATTTATCCCGACTTCGACGATGCCTTTGCCCACGGCCTGCAACAAACCGATATAGAGAAGGCAATGGAAGCCAACCGGAACGAACTGAACCTGCTTCTGCCGGCATATTGCCAGATTACCAAAGTAAAAATACACTTCGAGGAGTTTGAAAAGACCGCCAAGAAGAGTATCAAACGCTTTATGTACCAGGAAGCCAAAGGCTGAAATTCCTAAAAAAGAGATAGAGAAAAAACGGCGGAATTAATATATGTGCACAGATAATTCCGCCGATGGAATAAACAGCAAGCCTCCATCAGCCTCATTTGATATAGCAATTATACAGCAGCAATTCATAGATTTCCTTAGCTTCTTGTTCTTTCAGGCTTCTTACGGTAAAGGAGGAACCATTGGTGGAAATGACAAGATTTACTCTGTGATAAAAAGGAGTAAAAGGAGTAGCTGTCATGCGAACCACTTCCATGTTCGAATATTTGAAATAGTTTTTCACTTCTGCAAACTTTCCTGAATTGATTTCCACATAATCCTCTTTTAAAGTGATAGAACTCCGACGTACGGCAAAAATCCCTTTTATCAGGGATATCAGCATATAAACGACCGGGACCCAAAGCCAACCGTAATATTGAAAATAGCATAAGGCTATACCGGCTGCAAGCGAAACCAACAGATCGAACCGGATGGTATAGCCTAATAAGCCGTATCCGGATTGAGCAGAAACGATAGGTTGCGAAGATGCATAATCCTTTCCCAACCACCAGTCCAGAAAAGTTGTAGCAGAGTCTGAACCATAAATTCTGACATCCGCTCCTCTATTCCTGTCAGTGGCATTCAATGCCTGTTTCAGCATAACAGTGCTGCAAGCTAACCATTTTCCAATGATATTCCGCTTGATATAAACAGTACAAATCTTATCGTATGAGAACCGGCTACTATTACGCGAAATCAGTCCGCTCTCAAAGAACAGCTGTTCCCGGTCTATACGTATATCCATATTGAAATAGCGCAAAAAGACTTTACCCAACCATAGTAGCAATGTAACTATATACAAGATAGCGGCAACAGTGATACAACTTGATAATGAAAGCCGTAAGAAATCGGCATGTGTAGCCATGTAACCATAAAAATATTCCACAGCATTTTCATTAACCGATATAATCTGGTCATATAAAGTAACTAAAATACTTCCAAATACAACCATGCCCCGAAGGTGGTTTTGACAAAGTGCTCCTTTAATCAGATTCAAATTACCAACGCTCAACTTGGTAGTGTATCCATCGGTTTTTCTCTTCAATCTTATCTGCTTCGGATGCCTGTATCTGTGTCTGACTATCCAAAGTTTCTATCCGGCTGAGCAATGCTTCCCAATCTTCATTGTCAAGAATCATTTCTATTTCTTCCGATTGCGATGCAAGCGTATCAAAATGACTCCCTTCATATCCAGCAAACGATAAATCAATCCCTGCTTAGTACGCAAAGAATGAATTTTCGTCAAAGATATACTGGTAATTTCCTTACGTACCAAACCGTGAATGAAAATCAGATTTCCATTCTCCACATAATACTTTTTGGAATAATAATTGATAAAAGCAATGACTGCTGCCAAGGTCAGACAGATTGCCAAAACAACCAAAAAATCCAAAGCTGCTTCAATAAAAGATAATTTCTTTTCCGAATTAAACAATTCAAGAATGACTATAAAAAGAAAATACTTCGCATAAAGCCATAGGTTGTTGACAAGGAATATTACGAACGCGCTTTTTGCTCATTCGCCTCGGCGCAGAGAAATCATTTGTTTTCATTTTTTATACTTTCTATGACAAGCGCCTTCACTTTATCTGCTCTCTCTTCCGTCAGTCCGGGAATTCTGATTGTAGCCAACAATTGGGCTCCGTTTACCAAGTCAACGGAATACAGTCCAAACAGACGTGTAACAGGATTCTGACAAACACTCACCTGCTGAATTTTACAGAAAGGAACGGTAATAACCGAAGGAAAGATAATCCCGGAGCGAAAGGTTATATCGTGCTCACGAATAACGAATCCTTTATAGTTGTATGCCTTGGGAAGAATTAGCAAATTAACAACGGATGCTACAAGCAAACCGCATTCAACAATGATAGTAGCGGCATACCGGTAAGCAAACCCCTCTGCACAAAGAAGAAAAAAGCGAAACAGCCATAAGGCTGAGATAAACCAATGCCACTTTGACAAACTGCACTTTCAGATATTTCTTTTCCAGAGGCGTATAAATACTATGTTCTATTCTGTCAATGCTCTCCGGGTTCATTTGTTTATTTGTCATATCATATGCCGATAATTCAGTTAATATATACCGCTCTTAGCAGAGTTATGATTTTTATAATACAAATATTCACAATTTCCCCTGACATTTACAAGCTAAAAAAGAATTTTATTCAGGCTTCTTCCGAGTCTCTTTCCGGCTTGTTCTCTTGTTTTTATTCGCCACATAGCCCGTTATACTCCTCAGACAACTGCAAAACAGCTCTGAGAAGAATACCGAACAAAATTTAAACAAGTCCGAAAAAGAAGTTCAATCTTATAATAAATGTTATAAAACACGCTTTTTTTTCTTGGATAATTTGCAGATTTATCAAATGTCCGTATCTTTGCAACGTGTTTTTCATAGTATTAGATTTAAGGTTAACAAAGGTTGGAGTACAGCGGTACTCCTTTTTTATGCCCATGTATTTCATCCGCTTCTTTTTCGGAACCATCTTTTTACGTTGCAGTGTCTTTTACCACCATTTCCTCTATTTATAGCATGCTTTAACGGGAATCATAATGTATCTCGTATTCAGAAACAATTATAACACTCCCGGTTTTCCTGTCCACTCCTGATTAATTTTCCAGCCACTTTTCCGATTTTTCTTTCTTATTTTTCAAAAACCAACCGGTTGTTTGGTTTTATATTTTCTTTCTTATATATTTGCATCAAAGGTTCTCGTCAGTACCTTTTAATTTGAGAGAAGCAAATAGTTTAAATCAGTTTGTATCAATGAAATACGCCATTAGCTAATTATATGTACTTACTGTTTGAAAAGAAAAATAATATTTACCGAAAATGAAGATAATCTTGTCCTATATAACGGCCACTATCATCCTTCTTTTTTCTTCTTGCATTGCCCATTGCAGGAGTAGTAGCCTACATACGGTTAATCCGTAAAATGCGCAGAGAGCAGATAACTGCCATTCCGAAATTCTCCTTATTCATGCTTTTTCTTATCTGCGGAACTTTGCTCATGGAAATTCTGTTAGGAATAAGCGGCATGTGGTCGGGAGCATCGACAGCGGGATTCATATTCCTGCTGTTCGTTGCTCCCGCCTTGTGTGGAATGATAGCCTGGCGGCATCGGCATCATAGCGAAATATCCAAATACCACTGCACTATTTTGCATGCAGCATTAGGGTATTTGCTGGGCGAAGCGGTTCTGATAGGTGCAGTCAGCTTGTTTATCATCGGAGAACTGGCTTATATGGCGCTGCTCGGTTAGCATAAAACCGTATTTTCGCATACCGGAAAAGAAATTCCCGGAATATTAATTATCTTTGGTGAAAAATAGAAGGGAATGGATATACATACGTTTATAGGCAATTATAGGGAAGCTTTCGGGCAACAGGCCGGACTTCCCATCGTATTTTGGTACTCCGACCAACCGGAAGCTCCGGCAGAGAAAGTAAACGGGTGCTTTTTAAAAGCATGGCGCAAGTAAGAAACGGAAAAACAATCAGCCTCAATGCCGAAACAATAGGCTGTGGAGGCGGTAAGTTCTACACAGGCTTCACGGATATGCCGGAACATGTGCCCGGCTTCGTCTCTTTGAAAGAGAAATACAAGAAAACACCCGATATGGTTGTTGACTTCATACAGGAATTGCAAGTGCCTAAAGCGGAAAAAGCCTACCTGCACTTTGCACGAATCGACAAGATTGGTTCTTTCGACAAAGTGGAAGGCATATTGTTTCTTGCCACGCCGGACATGCTGGCAGGACTTGCCACATGGGCTTTTTTTTCGACAGCAATGCAACGGATGCCGTATCAGCTCCTTTCGGTTCGGGCTGTTGTTCCGTAGTAACTCAGACTATCCTTGAAAACCGGAAACAAGGCAAACGAACCTTTTTGGGATTCTTCGACCCGTCTGTCCGTCCTCATTTCGAGGCGGAGTTATTAAGCTTCACCATTCCGATGTCCCGGTTCAAGGAGATGTATCACACCATGCGCGAAAGCTGCCTGTTCGACACGCATGCCTGGAGCAAACTCAAGGAAAGGATACAAGGCAGGCAGAAAGAGACAAAGGCTTTCAACCATTTAAATGTATCTTTTGAAATCCGTCCGGATATTGTGCTGCGTGAAGTAACGGTAGAAGATGCCGCTGCCATATACCGTGCCATAGATACCCACCGCGACTATATGCGGACATGGTTGCCTTTTTGTAGACAACCTGAAGTCCGTAGCCGATGAAGAAAACTTTCTGAAAGGAGTCCTCTCCGCCCCTGCCGACAACTACGAACCTATATTCGGTATTTGGAACAGAGAGAATGAAATTTGCGGACTGATAGGTTTTCATTTTTCCGACTTTGCCAATCACCGCACGGAAATCGGTTACTGGCTTCTGCCCGAATACCAGCATCAGGGCATCATGACCGATTGTGTCCGCTGCCTATGCCGATGGGCCGTCGAAACCAAAAATATAAAACGCATACAGATACGTTGTGCCACAGGCAATGTAGCAAGTAACGGCATTCCCATCCGACTTGGCTTCCGCCTTGAAGGAACGGAACGGGCCGGAGAGTTATTGGCTTCAGGAGAATATGCGGACATACATGTATACAGTATTTTAAAAGAAGAACTTATGGAACAACAAGCGAAACTCAATGAGCACAACAAACAGGAATACCCGCCCCATGCGACAGATGAGACACATTCTCTTATTTTTTTAGACAAAAGAACATAAGAACAAAAAAGAAAACATGGAAATAGAAAATTTGATAAAAGCTGTTATTCAGTGTGCTTATAATGTAAGAATACACCTTGCAGCAGGTTTTCTCGAGAATGTTTATCAGAAAGCATTGATAATAGAATTAAAAAGAAAAAAGTATTCATGCAGATACAGAAACTCCTATAAATGTATATTACAAAAATGAAATTGTTGGAGAATTTAGAGCGGACATAATCGTAGAAGGAGAAATAATCATTGAACTTAAAGCGGTACAGCATCTTCTTCCTATACACGAAACACAATTAGTAAATTACTTAACCGCTACCAATACAGACCACGGCTTATTAATAAACTTTGGTGGTGAACGTATCGAAATAAAAAGGAAATTCAGAGAATATAAACATAAAAATTACGCATAAGAAAAAAATTTGTTCTTTTGTTCTTATGTCTCAAAGCAATAAAAATTTATCTATTATGGAAATAAATCAAGCAGCCCCCAAGTTTCAGGATGTGTCAATCGCACCTATGCATACCACCGAACACATCATTAATCAGACAATGATCAGATTATTCGGTTGCGGCCGTTCCGTCTCCGCTCATATAGAACGCAAAAAAAGTAAATTGGATTATCGGCTCAACGCCTGCCCCACAGAAGAACAAATAGAGAGTCTGGAAAAAGCGGTAAATGAAGTGATAGCACGGCATCTGCCTGTCACTACCGAGTTCATCACTCAGGCAGAAGCCAAAGGACGGTTCGATTTGGAACGGTTACCCGAAGACGCTTCGGAAACCGTACGTATAGTAAAAGTCGGTGATTATGACGAATGCCTTTGCATCGGTACACACGTTGCCAACACTTCCGAGATAGGAACTTTCAAAATTATCAGCCACGACTGGGACGAAGAAAGCAAGCGCTGGCGAATGCGTTTTAAATTAGTATGAAATTCAATCAATTTTAAATAAAAAGATAGCAATATTGGCATTATACAGGTAAAATAGTCAGCCCAACAATGACAATTAGTCAATAAAGTGAGTACAAACCTGTTGGCATACAGTTTGCCATAACAGTAAGTGAACAACGGTTCAAGATACAGACGGTGAAAGCCGAAAGGTAAACATCGGGGAACATCGAAAACCGAAGTTCAGAGCAAAACGAATGTATAACTTTTTAAAGATAGGAGACTATGATTATGATGCCTGTAAGAAGAACTCAGAATTGGTTACCAAGTATCTTTAACGATTTCTTTGATAACGATTGGATGGTAAAAGCCAATGCAACGGCTCCCGCCATCAACGTATTTGAAACAGAAAAGGAATACAAGGTAGAGTTGGCAGCTCCCGGAATGACCAAAGAAGACTTCAACGTCCATATCGACGAAGAAAACAACTTGGTCATCAGCATGGAGAAGAAAACGGAAAACAAGGAAGAGAAGAAAGAAGGCCGCTATCTGCGTCGCGAATTCTCATACTCCAAATTCCAACAGACAATGATCCTTCCGGACGATGTAGACAAAGAAAAGATTTCCGCCCAAGTAGAAAACGGCGTATTGAATATAGACTTGCCGAAGTTTTCCGAACAGAGAAAAAGAAAAGGCCAAAAGATTCATTGACGTAAAATAAGATAACTGGTAATTAGAGAAAAGTCCCGGTGCAGATTCTGAATAAACTGCATCGGGACTTTTTTATCATACCTGAACTGGATTACATTGTACATGCGTTTACCTCACTACACGAGAACTAACTTTTAACAGCTTTCTTTCCTTTCAGGAATCGGTCTGTCAGCCATTTGCGTATAGGTTCGTCATAGAGTTTCAGACAGGCATAGGCAAGCACGAAAGCACCGGCAAAGGTCAGTATCATATAAGGAATGCCTTCCGCTAAAGTAGCATTATTATTGCACACCCACGCCGTGTAGGTATACACTAACGGATAATGCGTTATGTATACCGGATACGAAATATCTCCCAGAAACTTGCACACAGCGGTAGAACGTTTGCCCGTCACCTTACCTCCCGCCCCCATGGACACAATCACAGGAAAGACAAAAAAGAATGCAGCAGGCCTCATAGAGTCCGTTCATCCAATAATGATTTTCACCGCCCAGACGGGGAAATGCCAAAACTGCCACAATCATCAGACTGCACCACCAGAACGCACGCTTCTCAATACGAACAAGCCACCCCAGACGGGACAGCAGTAATCCGCCAAAGAAAGGATACATCAACCGGACAAGCCCTACGTACTGCTGCTCCCAATTCAACGCCCAGCCGCCGACAATATCACCTGCAGGTGCGGTAAGACAAAGGTGCACCGTAAAACATCCCGCCACAACAACGAGAACGGATAAAGCTGTCTTGCTGAACTTGCGGATGAACAATGCATAAAGAATATTGCCTATGTATTCGTAGTAAAGCGACCAGGCCGGTCCGTTGAGCGGATGCATCTCGGTCCAGCCGCGAATGTCCCATTTCAAAGGAAGCGGAAGCAGCGTACACCCCAGCAGCATTACCAGCAGCATAGTCCCTACCGATGTATCCTGAATAGCCGGAAAGCAGGGCGACTCCTGAAAATAAAAGAACACTGCACCCACTATGCTTCCCACTATCACCATAGGATGCAAACGGATAATACGCCGCTTGAAGAAAGTACCGATGCTCATCCTGCTCCAGCGGTCGTCATAAGCATAACCGATAACAAAACCGGAAAGCATAAAGAAAAAATCTACCGCCAGGTAACCGTGATTGATAATTTGTTCCAAGTGATTGCCGCCGGAATGCGCTTCCAGCAAATGAAAAGCGACTACCATTACGGCAGCTACGCCACGAAGCCCGTCGAGTATCTCGTAATGCGGCTTTGAAGCAAGATAAGAGTTTTGCGTGTTCATTCGGTATAAGATATTAATTATATGTACTTGCAAAGGTATGAAAAAGATTATCTCATTACCTTTTTCAATTCCCAATTTCTGTAACTTTTCATCACCCGAATATCGGCTGTCACAGTATAAAGTCCACACGACGAATCTGACACCCCAGAACGCAATAGACAGGAAAATGTCCGTTTTTTACAAAGAGAGGGCATAAACAGAACATTTTATAATGCTTATAAACCTTTTATATATAGAAGAGACTGAGTAATTTTGTCACAAAACTAATATACCTTGAATTATGAAACGAATTTATTGGATTTTAACAAGCATCTCACTCTACTCGCTGCTATCCTGTAGCAACGGAGCTAAAGACACACGAGAATACCAGACCGTAAAAACAGATACGGTTGTCTCCGCCGGCGGGCAAACCAACCTGCAATATCCCGGAAAAGTAAAAGCGGCACAAGACATCAGCCTCGCATTCAGAGTGAGCGGCACGATACAGAAGATATATGTAAAGGACGGCGCCCGCGTGCAGGCAGGACAACTGCTTGCCGAACTGGACCCTACGGACTACCAGGTGCAACTGGACGCCACCGAGGCCGAATACAAACAGATTAAGGCAGAGGCGGAGCGCGTAATGGCGCTTTACAAAGACAACGGAACCACGCCCAGTGCCAACGACAAGGCCGTGTACGGACTGAAACAAATCACCGCCAAATACCGGCATCACAAAGACCAGTTGGGCTACACCCGCCTTTACGCCCCTTTCAGCGGCTATATACAGAAAAGGCTGTTTGAAGCGCACGAAACGGTGGGAGCCGGAATGCCTGTCCTGTCCATGATAAGCAACAGCGCCCCGGAAGTGGAAATAAACCTTCCGGCAGCCGAATACATCCGGCGCGAGCAATTTGACCGATACCGCTGTACATTCGACATTTATCCGGAACAGACCTATGAGCTGAAACTCATCAGCGTCACCCCCAAAGCAAATGCGAACCAGCTCTACACCATGCGCCTGCAACTGATTACAGATAACCGCCCCGTTCCTTCTCCGGGCATGAACACCATGGTTACCATCCTTTGCAACAATGACAGTTCACGCAACCTCTCCGTACCCGGCAGCGCTGTCCTGCAAAAAGACGGCAAAGCCTGCGTATTCGTATACAACCCGTCCGACAGCAAAGTACACAGCCGCGAAGTAACCCTCGTACGCCTGCTGAGCAACGGACGCAGCATCATCGCTTCCGACGGGCTGCAACCCGGCGACCAAGTGGTGTCGGCAGGAATACATCACATAAAGGACGGAGAAACCGTGACTCCTCTGCCTGCTGCCAGCGACACAAACATCGGCGGACTGTTATAGCATTGTTTTCCTTTAAAACTCAGCAATTATGGATATAAGCAAATGGGCATTCAAAAACCGCAATCTGGTTTACTTCCTGGTGACCGTCCTGTTTGTAGGCGGCATCCTCTCCTGCTACCAGATGAGCAAGCTGGAAGACCCTGAAATAAAAGTGAAACTCGCCATGGTGGTAACCACCTATCCGGGGGCATCCGCCCACCAGGTAGAGCTGGAAGTGACGGATGTGCTGGAGAAGAGCATCCGCAGCATGGGCAATATAGATAATGTGGAAAGCTACTCGTACAACGACCTCTCCCTGATACAGGTAGAACTCACCACCATTACCCCGGACGATGAAGTGGAGCAGTGCTGGGACATGCTGCGCCGCAAGGTGAGCGACGCCTGCGCCCTGCTGCCCGACGGAGCGAGCACCCCCATCGTGAAAGACGACTTCGGCAATGTATACGGAATGTTCTACGCACTGACCGGTGACGGACTGTCCGACCGGGAGCTGTCCGACTACGCAGAGCTTATCAAGCGCGAAATAAGCGACATGACGGGCGTGGAACGGGTGGAACTGTACGGCAAACGTCCCGAATGCATCAACATCTCCCTGCTGCAAGACCGCATGGCAAACCTCGGCGTAAAGCCCGCCGAAGTCCTCGCCACCTTGAACGGACAGAACAAGACCACCTACAGCGGCTACTACGACAACGGCGACAACCGCATCCGCGTCACCGTCAGTGACAAGTTCAAGACAGTGGAAGATATAGGCAGCATGCTGATACAAGGGCATGACGACGACCAGCTCCGCATGCGCGACATCGCCCGCATTGAGAAAGGATACGAAGAGCCTACCCGCAACGAACTGTTCTTCGACAGCGAACGGGCGCAGGGAATCCTCATCGCAGCTTCCAGCGGTTCGGACATCGTGAAAGTGGGCGCTGCCGTAGAGAAAAAACTGGCGCAACTGAAAGAAAGCCGCCTGCCCGCAGGCGTGGAGTGCCACAAGGCATTCTATCAGCCCGAACGTGTGGGAGCCTCTTTGGGTACTTTCGTCATCAACCTGATAGAGTCCGTCATCATCGTTGTGGTAATCCTGATGCTGGCCATGGGTTTCAAGAGCGGAATCATCATCGGCATCAGCCTCATTGTCACCGTATTCGGTTCGTTCCTGTTCCTGTACACGGCGGACGGAACCATGCAGCGTGTATCGCTTGCCGCTTTCGTGCTGGCAATGGGTATGCTGGTAGATAATGCCATTGTCATCGTAGACGGCATACTGGTAGACCTGAAAGCCGGCAAAAACCGCATGGAGGCAATGACAGCCATCGGCCGCCAGACGGCAATGCCCCTGCTGGGCGCCACACTGATAGCCATCATCGCTTTCCTTCCCATCTTCCTGTCGCCGGACACTGCCGGGGTATACACCCGCGACCTGTTCATCGTACTGGCGGTGTCCTTACTGCTGAGTTGGGTGCTGGCGCTGGTGCACGTGCCGCTGATGGCAAACCGCAAGCTGCACCCTGCCGTTGAAGTCAGCGCCACCGGAAAGCGCGAATACAAGGGACGTACCTATGCCCTGCTGCGCACCGCCCTCTACTTCGGACTGGCACATCGCTGGAGCGTCGTACTGGCGATGCTCGCCCTGCTGGGACTTTCCATTTTCGGCTACGGCTACATGCGGCAGGGTTTCTTCCCCGATATGGTGTACGACCAGCTCTACATGGAGTACAAGCTGCCCGAAGGCAATAACTCCACCCGCGTGGCACGCGATTTAAGGGAGATAGAATCCTACCTGAAAACACGCAAGGAGATTACCCACGTCACCGCCTCTGTCGGCGGCACGCCGGGACGCTACAACCTGGTGCGCAGCATCGCCAATCCGTCCTTGTCGTACGGCGAACTGATTATAGACTTCACCTCTCCTGACGACCTGGTAGAGAATATGGATGAGATACAGGAATACCTGACACGGCGTTATCCGGATGCTTACATCAACCTGAAACGCTACAACCTGATGTTCAAGAAGTACCCGATCGAGGCGCAGTTTATGGGTCCCGACCCTGCCGTACTGCACCGCTTGGCCGACAGTGCGCGGTACATTATGGAACACACGCCGGAGGTCCGCCTCATCACCACCGACTGGGAACCGCAGATACCCGTACTCTCCATCGAGTACGACCAGGCAGCCGCCCGCGCGCTGGGTCTCAGCCGCAACGACGTAAGTATGTCCCTGCTTTCCGCCAACGGCGGCATACCCATCGGGTTCTTCTACGAAGGCATCCACCGCGACAACATCTACCTGAAATGTCTGGACGAGGAAGGAAAGCCGATAGAAGACCTCGGCAATACGCAGGTATTCTCCGCCCTGCCCTCGCTGAACGGACTGCTGAACGAGGAAACCATGGTGAAACTGAAGGCAGGTACACTGAGCAAGGAAGAACTGGTGGAAAGCCTCATGGGAAGCACCCCGCTGAAACAAATCAGCAAGCGCATCGACATCCGCTGGGAAGACCCCGTCGTACCACGCTATAACGGACAGCGCAGCCAGCGCGTGCAATGCTCTCCCGCTCCCGGCATAGAGACCGAAAAGGCAAGGCAGATTATCGCCCGTCGGATAGAACAGATAGAGCTTCCGCAAGGCTATACCCTGCATTGGCAGGGCGAGAAGAGCGCCAGCGACGAGTCCATGGAGTATCTGTTCAAGAACTTCCCGCTTGCCATCATCCTGATGATTGCCATTCTTATCATGCTGTTCAAGGACTACCGCAAGCCGATTATCATCTTCTGCAGTCTGCCCATGCTGCTTGTGGGAGTGGTGGCTGTGATGCTGCTTACAGACAAGACGTTCAACTTCGTGGCAATTGTGGGTACGCTGGGACTGATAGGCATGCTTATCAAGAACGGCATCGTGCTGATGGATGAAATCACCCCTTCAGCTCAACCAAGGGGTAGAACCTATTACGGCACTGGTGGATAGTGCCCAAAGCCGTCTCCGTCCTGTGACCATGGCTGCGCTGACCACCATTCTGGGTATGATACCGCTGCTGCCCGACGCGATGTTCGGTTCGCTGGCGGCTTCCATCATGGGCGGCCTCACATTCGGAACGCTGATAACACTCCTGTTCATCCCTGTACTATACGCATTATTCTTTCATATAAAAAACGAACAATAATGAAAAAGACAACATTCATCCTCGCCGCCCTGCTCTCCGCTGCCTGCATCTCCGCCCAAGAGACGCTGACACTGGAACAATGCAGGGAAATGGCACTGAAATACAACAAAGAAATGGCAGCCGCCGCCAGACAAACGGAAAGTGCACGCTACACCGCAAAGAGCTATAAGGGCAACTTCTTCCCCAACTTCAGCCTCAGCGGTACGGGTATCTACAGTACATCAGACGGCAGCCTCGGCATAGCCGGCGGCAACCTGCCTACTTTCCTGCCCGATGCCACAGGGCAATTCCTTCCCAACAAGGGGTTCGCCTACTTCCCCGGAATAGACCTGAACTACAAGATAGGCATGGTATATATGGGCGGCATACAAGTGGAACAACCGCTCTACATGGGCGGTAAAATCCGTGCGGCATACAAAATGTCCCTGCTGGGTAAGGAAATGGCACAGTTGAGCGAAACGCTTACAGCCTCGGAAGTCATTGTAAAGACAGAGCAGGCATACGCACAAGTCATCAAAGCCAAAGAGATGAAGAAAGTGGCCGACAAATACAGTGCCGTGCTCACGGAACTGATGAAGAACGTGGAAAGCGCCCATAAACACGGACTCAAGCCCCAGAACGACGTGCTGAAAGTGCAGGTAAAGCTGAACGAAAGCGAACTCAACATCCGCAAGGCCGACAATGCGCTGCGCCTGGCCACCATGAACCTCTGCCACTACATCGGCAAACCGCTGACGGCAGATATACGCACTGCCGATACTTTTCCCGAAGTGGCACAGGACATCCGGCTACAAACAGCCGACATCTCCGCCCGCCCCGAATATGCCATACTGAACCAGCAAGTGGCCATCGCCAAGCAGCAGGTGAAATTGAACCGCAGCGAACTCCTGCCCAAAATCGGTGTGAAAGGTTCGTACGACTACATCCACGGCTTGGAAATCAGCGACCAGGACCTGTTCGACGGCGGCAGCTTCTCTGTGCTTCTGAACGTAAGCGTACCGCTCTTCCATTTCGGTGCAAACAGCAATAAAGTACGTGCAGCCAAAGCCAAACTGGAGCAGGCGCGCCTCGAACAGGAGAACATGAACGAACAGATGCTGCTTGAACTGGTACAGTCCGTCAACAACCTCGACGAAGCCCGGCTGGAAAGCACCATTGCCGAACGCTCCCTGCAACAGGCGGAAGAGAACATGAGAGTGAGCCGCAGCCAATACGACGTGGGACTGGAAACCCTGTCCGACCACCTGGAAGCGCAAGCTCTGTGGCAGCAGGCGTACGAAACCAAAGTCGACGCATGCTTCCGACTGTACCTGAACTACATCACTTATTTAAAGGCAACGGGAACGCTGCTGAAATGAAAACGTACATATATTACTAAAATGCAGATTACGGACAATTAGAAAATATATAAGGAGACCGACAAAGAATAAAATAACGGATACTCTTGCACCCTATCAACAAAATGTAAAATTATTTATTCGCCTCCCAAAGCGACCCTCCTTATACTCGACAGGGAAAATGTTTTATCAGAAGCATTTTCCCTGTTTTGCTGCCGGTAAGCCCCGTTATACCGTCCCCCAAAACATCCTTTCCACGAAAAAGCGCATTTTTTTAGTCGCCGTCCCGCTGATGAACCAGACTTCCGCTTCGGACAACAGCCTGGTGAAGTTACGCTTCCACCATACCCTGACCCGGATTGCCATCTACGTAAAAAGCGACGACAACACGACCGGAAAGCAAATCACGGCATTCTCCATCCGCGGAATGAAAAACGGTATCCTCACCTGCCATATCCCGGAAGACAGTAAAGACAAAGGATTCGGCTGGAGTTATCCCGCCCCCGCCGAAACGGAAACATTCACCGCCACCGCTACCCGTTTCGATATTCCGGATAACACCGCAACCCCCAAGGAACTGCTCGCAACCTTCTATCTGCTGCCTTACGGAACAGAGAGTGTCTTCAACCTCACCTACACCTACCAAGCCTATAATTCCGATAATACGGACATCACCCAGACTATCATCCTGAGCAACCAGACACTGCCATCGACTGAAATGTGGACGGAAGGAGCTTCCATAAGTTATACCCTCGGCATCTCCCGGAAGAAAGTCACCGTAACAGCAGGCAGCCTTCCGACATGGAACACAGGAAGTACTGAAACGGTAAGCGAAACGGTTGTGATAAACTAAAAACGAAACGACATGAAACACCTATCTGCCAATATACTGCTTTGCAGCCTTCTCATCTGCAACGGATGTGACAACAGCCACGAACCATACAACAATGGCTACGACAAACCTGGACAAGCTGAACGCACAATTGGGCAAAGCAGGCAGGTCGGCAAGAAATCTGTCAGTTGGTAAAAGACGTATATACCAGAGCAGTACCGAATTCAACCGACAACTCAGTTGGATTATCGTCTGGGGATTTCTCGATGATTGGGACAGAATCGGCATCAAAGGGTATGATAAAAATGCCAATAGCTATCTGATTTATCCCTTCTTTGCATTCTGACTAAAACAAAGCGTTGGAACATTAGGAAAAACACGTTTTTTCTCATCACTCGTCACTTTCGCTTTCTATCCCTTTGTTTATGGGGCATTGAGCGGTGACGACCATTGTTATGACAAGAGGTTTTGTCAAAATATACTTGATAATTTCCTTTTAAACACGGAATTACACGGATAGATACGGATTTATTTTATCCTTTTTCCGTGAAATCCGTGTAATTCCGTGCCTAAAAAGAAAAAAACCGGGGAAACGCTCTCTTTATCCGCCTGCTTTTTCATACTTTATCCATTGATTTATATCGAAAAGCCATCGATAAAACTACGGAATGCTTATAGGAAAACCCCGTTTTGCAGTTGCGGGCCGCACGGGGGGCAATTGCGGGCTCTGCGGTTTCCATATGCGGGCTGTACAGCCCGCAGCTACGGGACGAAGAAAACAATACTCCATAACCGGGTTTTACCTACGGTATCTCTGCTTTATATCGCAGAGATACCGTAGAAAAACACCGGCAAACCGGATGCTCCGGGCCGGAGTTCGGAACGGTTGCCCAAGCACTTTTACTTATATTCGTCCCAAGCCCTGATAGCCAAATCGTCCGGTGTCATGGTGCAGAAGGCATTGATAAACGCACTTGCCAGACGTGCATTCGTTATCAGCGGAATATTAAGGTCGATAGCGGCGCGGCGTATTCTGTAACCGTTGTCCAACTCGCCCGCGGTGAGGTTCTTCGGAATGTTCACCACCATATCTATCTCTTTTCTGTGCAGCATTTCGAGCGCCTGCGGGTGCATGTCGGGCTCGCTCGGCCAGTAGACACGGGTGTTCTCCACCCCGTTCTCGGTAAGGAACTTGCTCGAACCGCCGGTAGCAAACAGTTTATACCCTTTCTTTTGAAGCATGCGGGCTGCGGAAAGCATGTCTACCTTCTGCTTCGGCGTACCGGTGGAGAGCAGGATATTCTTCTGCGGAATACGGTAACCCACCGAAAGCATCGCTTTAAGAATAGCGCAGGAAGTATCACTGCCTATGCACCCCACCTCGCCCGTAGACGCCATATCCACGCCCAATACGGGGTCTGCCTTTTGCAGGCGGTTGAAGGAGAACTGAGAAGCCTTGATTCCTACATAATCGAGGTCGAACAGGTTCTTGTCCGGCTTCTGCACGGGGATGCCGAGCATTACTTTCGTAGCCAGTTCGATAAAGTTTATCTTGAGCACCTTGCTTACAAAGGGGAATGAACGCGACGCACGCAGATTACATTCGATTACCTTGATGTCGTTGTCCTTGGCGAGATACTGGATATTGAACGGGCCGGAGATGTTCAGCTCGCGGGCTATCTCGCGGCTGATGCGCTTGATGCGGCGCACCGTCTCCACATACAGTTTCTGCGGCGGGAACTGGATAGTCGCATCGCCGGAGTGCACGCCTGCAAACTCGATGTGTTCGCTGATGGCATAGGCAACGATTTCCCCGTTCTGCGCCACGGCATCCATTTCCACCTCCTTGGCATGCTCTATGAACTGGCTCACCACCACCGGATGTTTCTTCGAGACGTTTGCCGCCAGTTGCAGGAAACGTTCCAGCTCTTCCCGGTTGGAGCAGACGTTCATTGCCGCGCCCGAAAGCACGTAGCTGGGACGAACCAGCACCGGGAAGCCTACCTTATCGACAAAGGCGTTGATATCTTCCAGCGAGGTGAGCGCACGCCATTCGGGCTGGTCTACGCCGATGCGGTCCAGCATGGCAGAGAACTTGTCGCGGTCTTCGGCGTTGTCGATGCTCCTGGCGCTCGTACCGAGAATAGGCACGCGCTGCGCATCGAGACGCAAGGCGAGGTTGTTGGGTATCTGGCCGCCGGTGGATACGATGACGCCGTGCGGGTTCTCCAGTTCGAGAATATCCATGACGCGCTCGAAGGTAAGCTCATCGAAATAAAGGCGGTCGCACATGTCATAGTCGGTAGATACGGTCTCGGGGTTGTAGTTGATCATGACGCTGCGGTAGCCTTCCTTGCGGATGGTGTTCAATGCCTGCACGCCGCACCAGTCGAACTCCACCGAGGAACCGATGCGGTACGCACCCGAACCGAGTACGACGATGGATTTACGGTCGCCCAGGTAATGCACGTCGTGGGCGATGCCGCTGTACGTCAGGTACAGATAGTTGGTACGGGCGGGATATTCGGCAGCAAGGGTGTCTATTTGTTTCACTACGGGCAGAATACCTGCATGCTTGCGCAGGGCACGTATGGCAAGGATGGCGTCCTCACCGTCCATATACCGCTCCAGGCCGAAAGCGCGGGCTATCTGGAAATCGGAGAAACCCTGTATCTTGGCCTTGTGCAACAGTTCCCGCGCGGCTTTGTCATTCAGGAGGGAGTGAAGCATCCTTTCACCTTGTGCGGCTTCCGGTTCATCCTGCACCTTTTCCGAATATTCGTGCAGCGCCCTGCTGGTGTCCATTATATTCATCAGCTTTTCAAGGAACCAGCGGTCTATCTTTGTCAGCGCGTGCACCTGGTCTACGGTATATCCGGCACGGAAGGCCTTGGAGATAACGAAGATACGCTTGTCGGTAGGCTCGCGCAGCGCCTTGTCTATGTCGGGGATAACAAGCTCCCTGTTCTCCACGAATCCGTGCATCCCCTGTCCTATCATGCGCAACCCCTTCTGAATGGCTTCTTCAAAAGTACGTCCGATAGCCATGACCTCGCCCACGGACTTCATGCTCGAACCCAATTCCTTATCTACGCCATGAAACTTGCCCAAATCCCAACGGGGAATCTTGCAGACCACATAGTCCAGTGCCGGCTCGAAGAATGCGCCGGTGGTCTTGGTTACGGAGTTCTTCAATTCGAAAAGGCCGTAGCCCAGTCCTAATTTGGCGGCAACGAATGCCAGCGGATAACCCGTTGCCTTAGAGGCAAGTGCAGACGAACGGCTCAAGCGGGCGTTTACCTCGATAACGCGGTAGTCCTCACTTTCGGGGTCGTAGGCATACTGCACGTTGCACTCGCCCACAATGCCGATGTGGCGGATGATGCGGATAGCCAGTTCGCGCAGTTTATGATAATCCGTATTGCTCAGTGTCTGCGACGGAGCAATCACGATAGACTCTCCGGTGTGGATGCCCAGCGGGTCGAAGTTCTCCATGTTACACACCGTGATGCAGTTGTCGAAACGGTCGCGTACCACTTCGTACTCCACCTCTTTCCAACCGCGCAAGGATTTCTCCACCAGCACTTGCGGGGAGAAAGAGAAAGCCTTTTCCACCAGTACGTTCAGCTCGTCTTCGTTGTCGCAGAAGCCCGACCCTAACCCGCCGAGCGCATAGGCGGCACGGACGATAACCGGATAGCCCAGTTCCGCAGCGGCGCGGCGGGCATCCGCAGCATTCTCCACAGCCTCGCTCCGGATGGTCTTTACATTGATTTCGTTCAGCTTCTGTACGAATATCTCGCGGTCTTCCGTATCTATAATGGCCTGTACGGGCGTACCGAGCACCTCGACGCCGTATTTTCCGAAAACACCTTCCTTGTAAAGCTCCACACCACAGTTCAAAGCCGTTTGTCCGCCAAAGGCGAGCATAATGCCGTCGGGACGTTCCTTTTCGATAACCTTCTCCACGAAGTAAGGGGTTACGGGCAGGAAGTAAATCCGGTCGGCAACGCCTTCCGAGGTCTGCACCGTGGCAATGTTCGGATTGATGAGGACGGTGTGGATACCTTCTTCCTTCAATGCCTTGAGCGCCTGCGAACCGGAGTAGTCAAACTCTCCCGCCTCACCTATTTTCAGTGCACCGGACCCCAGCAGCAGGACTTTCTTTATATTGTTCTCTTTCATTTGTCTTGATTTGATTGTACCAATAATTTGTTTTCACACGTATCCGAATCTTTTTCGATACCGATAAAACGGTTATAGCAGTTTTACGAACTCATCGAACAGAAATTCCGTATCCGTCGGTCCGCTGGCCGCTTCGGGATGAAACTGTGCGGAGAACCACGGATTGCGCTTATGGCGGATGCCTTCGTTGGAGCCGTCGTTCATATTGACGAAGAGCGGTTCCCAGTCTGCGCCCAGCGTGTTGCTGTCCACCGCATAACCGTGGTTCTGCGAAGTGATGAAACAACGCTCCGTACCCACCATGCGTACGGGCTGGTTGTGACTGCGGTGTCCGTATTTCAATTTGTATATTTCGGCTCCACCGGCTTTGGAGAGTAGCTGATTGCCCATGCAGATGCCGAAAATAGGCAGCTTCTCGTTCTGCATCGCCTTGCGGATGTTCCGGACGGCGGCATCGCAGGTATCGGGGTCGCCGGGACCGTTGGAGATGAACAGCCCGTCGAACTCCAGTCCGTTGAAGTCGTAATCCCAGGGAACGCGGATTACTTCCACATCCCGTTTC